>Ga0079224_100014607_pt1 | contig 10972 bp, 10 predicted proteins | sample Stecom2015_FD_80414 | JGI IMG/M metagenome (GOLD analysis project Ga0079224, IMG submission 80414) | Agricultural soil microbial communities from Utah to study Nitrogen management - Steer compost 2015 | ecosystem: Environmental > Terrestrial > Soil > Agricultural land | place: USA: Utah...
CAGATGCGGCAGGCGATCGACGCCGACTACGAGGCGCTCATCGCGGACGCGCTGCGCAGGGCCGCGGCCGCGGGGGCGCCGCAGGCCGGCCTGCTCGGCGTGCTCGCGCGCACCTACATCGAGCACAGCCTCGGCGACGGCGCCGTCTACGACACCGTCACGGCGGCGCTCGCCGCCGCAGCGCCCGCCGACGACCGGCCGCTCGCGCTGTCCGACTCGCAGCTGGCGCTCGCGCGCGACCTCTTCGCGCAGTCGGCAGAGCGCGGGCCCGTCGCGATCGTGATGTTCCTCGGCGCGGCCGACGCGCTCGTCGACGCCGTGCGCGATGGGCTCGTCGAGCGCGAGGACGCGATCGCGCACCTCGTCGACCTCTTCCTGCCCCTGCTGCCGGACGGGGACGCGACATGAACCCGCTCGCGGTCGTCGGCAGCGTCATCGGCCTCGGCGTCGCGGGGCTCGATCCCGTCGGCGCGCTCATGGTGATCCCGGCCATCGCGGCCGGCGCACGCCGCCGCGTCGTCATGGCGTTCTTCCTGACGTCGGCGGTCGTGACGGTCGCGACGGGGCTCATCCTCGGCGAATCCGTGCAGCTGCTGACGCGCTGGCTCGCCGACCTGACGATCCCGGATCCCGTGCGCCTCCTCGCGCAGCTCGTCGCGGCGGCGGCGCTCGGCTGGTGGGCCGTGCATCGCTTCAACCACCGCAACGATCCCGAGGACGACAAGAAGAAGTCGGCGCTCGGCGGCGCGGTCGGCATGACCCTGCTCGGCGCCTTCTGGGGCGTCTCGGCGGTGACCGACCCCAGCTTCCTCGCGCTCGCGGCGATCGACTCGCAGATCGACAGCGTGCTCGCCTCGGTCGCGGTCTACGTGGGCTGGTTCGTCGTGAGCCAGGCGCCGCTCTGCGTCGTCGTGCTCACGCTCGCGGCGGGGCGCAACTCGGCGCCCGTGCAGCGCGCGATCGCCTTCGCGCGGCGCCTCGCGAAGCCCACCGACGCGATCCTCACGGCGCTGCTCGCCCTCGCGGCCCTCCTGCTCGTCTTGAACGCCGCGACGCTCGCGGTGGCGGGCGCGTTCTGGCCCATCTGACCGCCCCGCTCAGCCCTCCGCGCGATAATCGGCCGGGGCGCCGCCCGCTCAGGCGCCCCGGCCCCAGCGACGAAGGAGCATCATGACGCAGGCCACCAGCACGCAGATCCAGCTCGCCCGTCGCCCCGAGGGGTGGCCGACGCACGACGACTTCCGCACCGTCCAGGTCGCCTACGACGACCCCGCGCCCGGCCAGGTGCGCGTCGAGAACGCCTTCGTGTCGGTGGATCCCTACATGCGCGGGCGCATGAACGACGTGCGCAGCTACGTGCCGCCGTACGCGCTCGGCGAGACGATCACGGGCGGCGCGATCGGCCGCGTCGTGGCCTCGGCGTCCGATGACCTGCCGGTCGGTACTGCGGTGCTGCACCAGCACGGCTGGTCGGACGTCGTGCAGGACGACGCCGCGACGTTCCGCGCCGTGCCCGAGGTGCCGGGCGCGCCGCTCTCGCTGCGCCTGCACATCCTCGGCATGACGGGGATGACGGCCTACGTCGGCCTCACCGAGATCGCGCGGCTTGCCGAGGGCGAGACGGTCTTCGTCTCGGGCGCTGCGGGCGCCGTCGGCACGGCCGTGGGCCAGATCGCGAAGCTGCTCGGTGCGTCGCGCGTGATCGGATCCGCCGGCTCGCCCGAGAAGGTCGCGCTCCTCACCGAGAAGTACGGCTACGACGCCGCCTTCAACTACAAGGACGGCCCCGTGCGCGAGCAGCTCGCGCGCCACGCGCCGGACGGCGTGGACGTCTTCTTCGACAACGTCGGCGGCGACCACCTCGAGGCAGCGCTCGACGCCATGAACGACGGCGGCAGGCTCGCGCTCTGCGGCGCGATCGCGGGCTACAACGAGACCGACCGCGTGCCGGGCCCCGACAACATGGCGAACATCATCACGCGCGGCCTCACGCTGCGCGGCTTCACGCTCGGCTCGTTCCTGCACCTCTCGCCCGAGTTCCAGGAGCGCATGTCGGCGTGGTTCGCCGAGGGCCGCATCGCCTACGACGAGACGATCGTCGACGGCATCGAGCACACGGTCGACGCCTTCCTGTCGATGATGCGCGGCGGCAACACGGGCAAGATGCTCGTGCGCGTCTGACGGCCCCGCGCGGTGCCCCGCGCTGTGGTGGGATGGATCCATGGTCCTCGGTTTCGTCCTCGCGCTCGCCGGCTGCGTCGCGCTCGTGCTCGCGGCGCTCACGCTCGTGCGCGAGAACCGGGGTGTGCGGATCCCGTACATCGGCCGCCCCGTGACCGACACGCAGCGCGCCAAGACGCAGCGCATCGCGGGCTTCGCCCTGCTCGTCGTGGGCGGCGGCGTCATGACGCTCGTGAACCCGTTCAACGCGGCGGGCTTCGTGCTCATCATGCTCGTGCCGGCGCTGCTGATCCTGCTGCGCCACAACGCCCGCACTCCTCCCGCGGCCTGAGGCGGAATCCGTCGCGCGGGGGAGGCGCGGCGCGGGGCGCCCGCGGGAGCCTTGAGGGCATGAACGCCGCATCGCTGTACTCGCCGCATGACGTCCGCCCCGGCATCCCGCCCGCGCGCGTGCCGTGGGGCGCGGTCGCCGTCTTCCTCGCGCTCGCCGCCGGGCTCGGCTGGCTCGTGTGCCTGCCCCTGTGGTTCGGCGACGGGCTCGCGTCGCCGGCGTTCCAGCTGTTCGCGCTCGGCCTCATGGCGACGCCGACGATCGCGGCGCTCATCGTGACCTTCGCGACCGTGCCGCGGGGCGGCCGCGCCCGCTACCTCGGCCTCCTGCCGTTCCGCCCCATCGCGCGCAAGCTCTGGCTGTTCGTGCTCTGGCCCGTGCTGTTCCTCGCGATCGCGTTCGGTGCCCTGTTCCTCGCGTCGGCGCTCGGCTGGGTCGAGATCGATCCGGCGCAGACGCTCCTCACGCAGCAGCTCGCGAGCCTCGGCATCACCGACGTCGAGGTGTACGTCATCACGCAGTTCCTGCTGCTGCCCGTCATCGTGATCCAGGCCAGCGTGTCGGCGTTCGGCGAGGAGCTCGGCTGGCGCGGCTACCTCACGACCGCGCTGTCGCCCATGGGGTTCTGGCCCTCGGCGCTCGTGATCGGCGTCGTGTGGGGCCTGTGGCACGCGCCGATCATCCTGCTCGGTTACAACTTCGGTCGCACCGACGCCCTCGGGGTCGTGTGGATGTGCATCTTCACACTGTTCGTCGGCGTGCTGCTGCAGTGGAGCCGCTACTTCACGCGCAGCGTGTGGCCCGCCGCGGTCGGCCACGGCGCGCTCAACGTGACGGCCACCTACCCGATGCTCTGGGTGTCGGCCGAGACCGATCCGCTCTTCGGCACGAGCCTCGGCATCCCGGGCTGGATCCTCATGGCCGTCGTGATCGCGCTGCTGTTCGTCTGCCGCGCCTTCCGGCCCGAGCGCGACTGGGCGCCGCGGCCCGATCCGCGCGGGGCGTGAGCCGTCACACCGCCTCGTGCGGGATCGCGGCGTAGGCGTCGCGCAGCCGGTCGAACGCGGGGTGGTCGGTCGGCCACGTCGCGTCGTCGATCGCCGCGATGGGGCGGATCCCCGCGCCCGAGCTCGTCGCGAAGGCCGCGTCCAGCCCTGCGAGGTCGCCGGGCGAGACGGGCAGCGACGACCCGCCGACCGCGCCCGCGAGAAGCGCCCGCGTCACGCCCGGCAGCGCGTCGCCGTCGGCCCACACGATGTCGTCGCCGCGCACGAAGCCCACGTTCCACGTCGGGCCCTCCGAGAAGCGCCCGCGCTCGTCAAGGAAGAGGGCGTCGTCGGCGCCCGCGCGCTGCGCGAGCCGCCGCTGATACAGGGCGCCGAACAGGCCCGTGTGCTTGATCTCGGGGGTCTGCCGGCCGAAGCGCACGGTGCGCACGCGCAGGGGCGCGGGGGCGGATCCGGGCGCGGGCCGCGGCGAGACGAGGATGCGCGGCGCGGCGTCGGCGCCCGGCCGCTCGAGTGTGAGAGCGGGATCGAACAGCGTCACCCGCACGACCACGGGGTCGGGCTCGTCCGCGATCGCCTCGCGGATCCGAGCCCGCACGAGACCCTCGTCGAGTTCGACGTCGAACAGCGTGCGGCAGTCGGCGACGAGCCGGTCGAGGTGGCGCGACAGGCCGCGCACGCCGCCGGATTCGACCAGCACGGTCGTGAAGTGGCCGAGGCCCGCGAACGCGAGCGCCCGGAGGTCCGCGGGGTCGGGCACAGCGCCGTCGATCAGCTCCATGCGCTCAAGTGTCGCACCGAGCTCAGCCCTCGGGCGCGAGGCGGTACAGCACCTCGGGGCGGCCGCGGCGGCCGTACCGGTGAGCGAGGTCGATGCGGCCCGCCGCGACGAGGAAGTCGAGGTATCGCCTCGCCGTCGCGCGCGACGTGCCGCTGCGCTCGGCGACCTCGACGGCCGTGCGCGCCTCGGCGAGGTCGAGGGCGTCGATGACGCGGCGCAGCGTCACGGCCGCGATCCCGCGGGGCAGTGGCGCCTGCGCGACGGCGCGCTGACCCGGATCCGCCGTCCGCGGCCGCACGGGGTTGAGGAGCCGGTCGATCTCGCCCTGCCCGAGCGGCCGGTCGCGCTCGTCGGTCTCGGGCCGCGCGAGCCGCTCGGCGCGATACGCGGCGAGGCGCTCCTGCAGCCGCTCCTGCGTGAACGGCTTCACGAGGTAGCCGACGACCCTGCCCGCGAGCGCCTGGCGCACGGTGACCTGATCCTGCGACGAGCTGATGACGAGCACGTCGGTGCGGCCGAGGCCGAGCGTGCGCAGCCGGTGCAGCACCTCGATGCCGCTGATGTCGGGCAGGCGCATGTCGAGCAGCACGAGGTCGACGTCGAGCCTCGCGGCGTGCTCGAGCGCGCCGAGCCCCGTGCCCACGCGGGCGGCGAGCTGGAACCCCGGCGTCTCCTCGACGTAGCGCCCATGCAGGAGGCGCGCGCCGCTGTCGTCGTCGACGACGAGCACCCGCAGTGAACGATCGTTCACGATGCCGCCTCCATGTCGAACGAGAAGCGGGCGCCGCCGAGGTCGCCGCGCCCCACCTCGAGCATGCCGCCGCGCGAGGCGACCGTGCGGCGCACGAGCGAGAGGCCCACGCCGCGCACGACGTGGTCGGCGTCGGTCTTCATCGAGAACCCGTTCGCGAAGATCCGCGGCAGGTCGCGCGCATCGATGCCCGGCCCGTCGTCGTCGACGGCGCCGCGGATCCGCCCGCCCTCCTCGGCGAGGCGCAGCCGCACGCGGTGCGCGCCGGCCTCGGCCGCGTTGCGGCACAGGTTCGCGAGCACGAGCGTGACGTCGCCGTCGATCTCGCCCGGCACGGCCACGTCGGCGTCGAGCACGGCGCCGAGCTCTGCGAGCTCGGCGCGCAGCGCCTCGAGCGTCGCGCGCAGCAGCGGGGGAGCCCCAGGGTCGTCGTCGCTCGCCGCGCGTTCGGGCGCGATCTCGTCGACGTACCGCAGTGCGTCGTCGCCGTCGCCGTGCGCGAGGAGGCCGCGGATCACGTGGATCCGGGTGTCGAACTCGTGCGCCTGCTCGCGCAGCGCGAGCGCCGTGCGACGCGTCGCCTCGAGCTCGCGCGCCTCGTCGTCGGCCGCGCGGAAGCGGCGCAGCAGCGACACCGAGATGAGCGCGCTCGCGACCGTGCCGACGACGAGCGCGCCGACCGACCACGGCAGGAGGTCGCGCAGCGCGTCGACGAAGCGGTCCGAGAGGTGCGCCTCGAGGATCCCGACCGCGACCATGCCGATGACCGCGCCGTCGTCGTCGAAGACGGGCACCTTGATGCGCAGGGTCGGGCCGACGGGCCCGGTGTCGGATCCGATGTACGTCTCGCCCGTCGTGAGCGGCGACGTGTCGGTGCGCACGGGCTCGCCGCGCTCCGACGGCGTCGGGTGCGTGAGGCGGATCGCGTCGGCGTCGGCCACGACGACGTACGCGACGCCCGCCGCGTGCTCGACCGTCGTCGCGAGCGACTGCAGGCCGGCGAGCGCCGCCTCCCGCTCGTCCGCGTCGCCCGAATCGGCGGTCTCGATCGCGTCGCGCACCGTGTCGAGCGTCGCGAGGCTCGTCGCGACGTCGCGCACGCGAGCGACGGATCCCTCGCGGATGCTGCCGATCTGCACGCTCGCCGCGACCACCGTCGTCACGAGCACGCACGCGAGCACGATGAGGCTCGGCATGAGCAGCAGGAGGGTGCGCCGGGCCTCGGGTCGCGACCATGCACGCACAAGCCGCCCCCTTCGCGTCGTCCCCCGGATGCCCAGAATGAGCATCATAGAGCACAAAGCGCGCGCGGCTTGGCCCGCGCATCCCCGCTTGCGATTCTGGAGGGCACCCTGTGCCGACGACGGAGTTGCACGCGAAGGAGAACACGTGACCGACGAGCTCACGAACCACACACCACGGCCATCCGGCCAGCGGACGAGACGCATCGTCCTGCGCTCGGTGGGCGGCGTCATCGCCGCGGCATCGATCGCGATCGCCGGATACGGCTCGATCCAGGCCGCATCCGCCGGAACCGACATCCACTCGTCCCTCACCCTCATCGCCCCCGCGGCGGCGGGCGGCGGCTGGGACACCCTCGCCCGCGAGATGCAGCAGGCGCAGAAGACGAACGGCCTCGTCAACAACGCGCAGGTCGTCAACATGCCGGGCGCGGGCGGCACGATCGCCCTCAGCAACCTCGCGGTGCTCGAGGGGCAGGCCAACAACATGCTCGTGGGCGGCACAGGCCTGCTCGCCGCGACAATCCAGTACGGATCCGAGGCGACGCTCGACGACGTGACGCCGCTCGCCGTGACGGTCGAGGAGTACGACGTCATCGTCGTGCCCGCCGACTCGCCCTACGAGTCGCTCGGCGACCTCGTCGAGGCGTGGGAGCAGGACCCGAAGGGCGTGCCGTGGACGGGCGGCGGGTCCTTCGACCAGCTCGTCGTGACCGACCTCGCGCTCGCGGCCGGCATCGATCCCGTCGACACGACGTACATCTCGTCGGACGGCGGCGGTGAGGCGATCCAGGCGCTGCTGAACGGTACGGCCGCGGCGGCTGCGGGCGGCTACTCCGACAACATCGACCAGATCGAGTCGGGCCGCCTGCGCGCGCTTGCCCTCGTCGCGAAGGAGCCCGTCGAGGGCATCGACATCCCGACCGCGGCGTCGCAGGGCTACGACATCTCGCTCGCCAACTGGCGCATGCTCGCCGCGCCCTCGGGGCTCACGGACGACGAGGTCGACGGGCTCACGGAGCTCGTGCTCGACACGATCGAGACCCCCGAGTGGCAGGACGCGGTCGAGCGCTACCACTGGACCGAGCAGGTCATCACGGGCGATGACCTCGACGCCTTCCTCGACGAGGAGCGGGCGCGCATCGAGACGCTGTACGAGGAGATGGGACTGTGAGCGGATCCAACAACCCGACGGCCGTTTCGGCCGTCGTCGGCGAGCGGCTGCTCTTCGGCCGCCGCTCCGGGCGGCTCTCGGCGCTCATCCCGCCGCTCATCATGCCGCTGTTCATCGCGGTCTTCGCAACCTACCTCGCGGTCGGCATCGCGACGATGGAAATCCCCGAGGGCACCGCCTTCCCCGGGCCCCAGTTCTTCCCCGCGATCATCATGGGCGGCCTGTACCTCTTCGCCGTCCTGCTCGTGATCAGCGCCGTCCGCGAGTGGCGCGCGCCGGCCGAGGACGACGACGCGGACGACGCGACCGAGGCGACGACGTCGACGCTCGTGACCCGCCACGTCGGCATGGACTGGGTCTCGTTCGCGTGGGTCGTCGGATCCGTGCTCGTATTCGCCCTCACCCTGCACTACATCGGCTGGGTCGTCGGCGCCGCGCTGCTGTTCTGGTGCGTCGCGCGCGGCTTCGGGGAGCGCAGGCCCGTCGCCTCGCTCGTCGTGGGGCTCACCGTGAGCTCGCTCACCTACATCGCATTCGACATGGGCCTCGGCCTGTCGCTGCCGTCCGGCATCCTCGGAGGGGGTTTCTGACATGGAGTCACTTCAGCTTCTCGCCGAGGGATTCGCGGGCGCGCTCAGCCTCGAGAACCTCGTCTGGGTCGTCGTCGGCTGCCTTCTCGGCACCGCCGTCGGCGTCATGCCGGGCCTCGGCTCGTCGATGGCAGTCGCCCTGCTCCTGCCCGTGACCTTCTCGCTCGAGCCCACGGCCGCGTTCATCATGTTCGCGGGCGTGTACTTCGGCGGCCTGTTCGGCGATTCGACCATGGGCATCCTCATGAACACGCCGGGCCAGGCCTCGGCGATCGCCTCGACGTTCGAGGGCCACAAGATGGCCAAGCAGGGGCGGGCGGCGCAGGCACTCGCGACGGCCGCGATCGGCGCCTTCATCGGCGGCTTCGTCGCGTCGGTCCTCGTCGTCTTCCTCGCGCCCGCGCTCGCCGACTTCTCGTCGCAGTTCGGCCCCGCCGAGTTCTTCGCGCTCGCCGTGTTCGCGTTCGTCGCGACGTCGTCGGTCGTGACCGACAGCCCGGTCAAGGGCCTCGCGTCGCTGTTCCTCGGCCTCGGCATCGCCGTCATCGGCATCGACGGCGTCTCGGGCGCGCCCCGCTTCACGATGGGATCCCCGAACCTCTTCGCCGGCGTCTCGCTCGTGACCGTCACGGTCGCGGTGCTCGCGCTCGGCGAGGTCATCTACGTCGCCTGCCTCGAGCGGCACCGCGAGGGCGGCACGATGATCCGCCCCTCGGGCCGCCCGTGGCTGTCGCGCAAGGAACTGCGCGAGGCGGCGCCCGCGTGGGCGCGCGGCACCGTCATCGGCCTGCCGTTCGGCATCGTGCCGGCCGGCGGATCCGAGATCCCGACGTTCCTCGCCTACGGCCTCGAGAAGAAGCTTGACGGCCGCCGCAAGAAGCCCATGTTCGGCAAGGGCGCGATCCGCGGCCTCGCGGCACCCGAGGCGGCCGGCAACTCGACGACGGGCATGGCGATGGGCGCCCTGCTCGCGCTCGGCCTGCCGATCTCGGCGACGGCGGCGATCATGCTCGCGGCCTTCCGCCAGTACGGCCTGCAGCCCGGGCCCCTGCTGTTCGAGCGCGCACCCGACCTCGTGTGGGCGCTGCTCGCGAGCTTCTTCATCGCGATGATCGTGCTGCTGATCCTCAACCTGCCGTTCGCGATGCTGTGGGCGAAGCTCCTGCTCATCCCTCGCCCGTACCTCTACGCGGGCATCACGGTGCTGTGCACGCTCGGCATCTACGCCACGTCGGGCGAGGTGTTCGACCTGCTGCTGCTCCTCGGCATCGGCATCGTCGGATTCATCATGCGCGCGGTCGACTTCCCGCTCGCCCCGCTCATCATCGGCATGGTGCTCGGCCCCGTCGCCGAGACGGGCCTGCGCGACGCCGCCATGAGCTCGAACGGCGACTTCAGCATCCTCGTGCAGAGCCCCATCTCGATCACGCTCTATGCCGTGCTGCTCCTCGTCATCGGGTTGACGGCGTGGAACCGGATCGCGGCGCGCCGGAAGGAGCGCGTGGGCGCCTGACGCGCGCAGGAGACGGGCGGCCGGGCCGCGGCAGAATGGGATCCATGACGCCGCGACCCGGCCGCCGCCGCGTGCTCCTCATCGACAATCACGACTCGTACACGGGCAGCCTGCACCAGCTGCTGTGGCGGGCGACGGGCGAGCGCCCCGAGCTCGTGCAGAGCGACGCGCTCGACCTCGGCTCGCTCGACGACTTCTCGCACATCGTGCTGGGGCCGGGGCCGGGCGACCCGCAGGATCCCGTCGACACGGGCCGCGGCCTCGAGGTGCTGCGGCGGGCCCGCGTGCCTGTGCTCGGCGTGTGCCTCGGGTTCCAGCAGATGGCGGTCGCCGCGGGCGGATCCGTCGTGCGCGCCGCCCGCCCCGCCCACGGCGTGATCGAGCGCGTGACGCACGACGGATCCGCCCTCTTCGACGGCGTGCCCGCGGCGTTCGACGCCGTGCGCTACCACTCGCTCGTCGTCGCCGAGCCCGCGCCGTTCGACATCACGGCCCGCGCAGGTGACGGCACGCCCATGGCGGGCGCGGCGCCCGAGCGATCCTGGTTCGGTGTGCAGTTCCACCCCGAATCGATCGCGAGCGAACACGGGTCGCGCATCGTCGACGCGTTCCTTCGCATGGGGGAGGGGCGCGGCGTCGCGCGGGTGAACCCGATTCGTGAACAGCAGTTCACCCAGGGCGAGCCGTGGCGACTGTGGTCCGAACGGATCCCCACCCTGCCCGACGCGTCGGCCATCTTCGAGGCGTGCTGCGGCGGCGCCGAGACGGCCGTCTGGCTCGACAGCGCGCAGCCCGCCTACGGCATGGGGCGCTGGTCGCTGCTCGGCGTGCCCGATGGGCCGCGCGACCACGTGCTCGCGTACGACGCCGCGACCGGATCCATGACGCGCGACGGCGCGGCCGTGCGGGGCGACGTCTGGGACGCGCTCGCGCGCGAGATCGACGCTCACCCCGTGGAGGCGGGCGACCTGCCGTTCGCGGGCGGGTACGTCGGATCCATCGGCTACGGCGCGAAGGCCGTCGGCCGCTCGGGCGGCGGCGCTCCCGACGCCCAGCTCGTGCACCTCAGCCGCTTCGTGCTCCTCGATCACGGGCGCGGCGAGACGCACGTCGTCGCCGTCGGCCCCGACGAGGACGAGCCCGGCGCGCGGGCGTGGATCGCGCGCGCTGCCGGCGCGGTGCGGGAGGTCGCGGCGCCTCTCGGTGAGCGGCACGCGGACCCCGCGCGCCTCGAGCCCGCCGAGGCGAGCGTGACGCGCGAGCGCTACGTGCGCGACCTCGGCGTGGTTCGCTCGTGGCTCGAGGCGGGCGACTCGTACGAGGCCTGCTACACGTATGCGCTGCGGTTCCCGTTCGCGGGATCGGGCCTCGATGCGTACCGCCTGTTGCGCGCCGACAACCCC
>Ga0079224_100014608_pt1 | contig 10972 bp, 6 predicted proteins | sample Stecom2015_FD_80414 | JGI IMG/M metagenome (GOLD analysis project Ga0079224, IMG submission 80414) | Agricultural soil microbial communities from Utah to study Nitrogen management - Steer compost 2015 | ecosystem: Environmental > Terrestrial > Soil > Agricultural land | place: USA: Utah...
ACTGACTTCAGGTTACTGGTGGATTACGTTTGGGACACTTTTCGTCGTATCCCTGGTGATTGGAATGATATCTTTTGTGTTTCAACTTCCAGGGTCCGTCTATGTGGGAGGGAGGGCTTTTTTCGTCGCTACTGAAGGAAGTGAAGCGCTTTCGGGTGACTTTATATTTATGATTCTCACCACCATAGGATCTGCTGCCAGTAGTCTTCTTTCGATCATTTTAGTCATTGCGATTGGTCTGATCTATTTTGATTTGGATGAGGAAAAAAACAGAACTGGACTAAAGGCGAAACTGGACGACCTTGGCTAAGACGGGACTTATTGCCCTTATTTTCATTTCCCTACTATGGCAAAATCTGTCTGCCCAGGAATTTCCCATTCCCCATGACAGCCTAAGTACCCTGCAGGATCCGCCGGAACCTCCCTACTACGAAGCTTGGTCTTTCGAAGCCGGATATGAGGAAGACTATATCTCTAAGCCGGAGTACAAGTATGAAGAGCCTCTAGGAGAAAAAAATTGGTTTGAGCAGCTAAAAGAGCGGCTGGAGAATGCGTGGAAAAGCTTCTGGACTGGCATTTGGGACGGAGTAGTCATTTCGGGCTTCGGGAAACTCCTTTCACAGTTGGCCCCCTATGTTTTGATCTTGGCTCTAATGGCATTATTGGTTTGGCTAGCCATAAAATACAGTTCAGGGAAAGTTGAGGACAGAAAGATTGGTTTTTCAAATATAAGCGCTGACGAAGTGCTGCTTCGAAATAAGAATCTTAAGTCCCTCGCTGAAGAAGCCTTGAAAAGCCAGGACTTCCGGCTTGCACTGAGGTATCGTTACCTTCTGGTGTTGCAAGAGCTCATCCACCGCAAATTGATCGTATGGAAGTCCTCCAAAACCAATTACGATTATCAAAAAGAGCTGAAAGAAACTCCGTTTTTGGCTTCATTTACCGAAGTCACGCGAATCTACAATTTCGTCTGGTATGGACATTTTGACCTCGACGAAAAGACCTACGGAGAGTTGGAAGGAGCATTCAATCACCTAGATCAGCTGCCATGAGCCGAGGACAAAAGATTCTGCTTGGTCTGCTATCTTCCTTGATTTTGGGGGTGCTTCTGCTGATCTATTCCAGCCCGCCGCCGGTGGATTGGTTGCCAAGCTATGAGCAAAATGACAGTCGGCCATTGGGATCCAAGGTTTTTTATGATCAGGTCAAAAAGTCCAATGCGGATTGGAAAGAAGTGAATTCACCGCCTTTTGAAGTGATTGCCGAAGCGCCTCAGTTTGGAACCTATGCTTTTATCAATTCCTATTTTGCCTCAGATCCTGACGAAACCGCCCTACTTCTGGACTGGGTACGTGAGGGAGGACATTTGTTTATCTCAGCATCTACTATTCCTACGGTTTTCCTCGACAGTCTTAGAATCAAAGAGGAGTTTTTCCCGGAGAGTTTTGAGCTTGAGCGTCAGTTTTCTTTGAGCTTATTGAGTCCTATGGTTTTGAGCGATTCCATTACCTACGACAAGTTTCATAACGGTGAATACTACGAATGGGGAGATTCGGTGGAGGTGACGACCTTGGGAAAGATCAGTGATGTAAAAGATCCGGAGCCGACCAGTGCAAAACCAAACTTTATTCAACTAAAAGAGGGGAAAGGGCTCGTCACACTCCATGCTTTTCCGGAGGTTTTTTCCAATTACTTTCTCCTAGACAGCGCCAATAAAGCCTACACCGAGCAGGTTTTGGGAACTTGGGATCTGGACCGTCCTATCCTTCTGGATCACTACATCAAAGCCGGCAAGCTTACCCACAGCTCGCCTTTGTATCTGATTTTGGGTAATCGATATTTGAAAGCTGCCTATTTTACGTGTTGGGTTTTGTTGGTTTTATGGGTGGTTTTCGAAGGAAAGCGAAAACAAAAAGCAATCAAAGTCATCACGCCGCTTCAAAACCAATCGTTGGAGTTTGCAAAAACAATTTCCTCCATTTACCTCAATCGAAAGGATATGAGTGAGCTTGGGCAGCTGCAGATAAAGCTGTTTTGGGACTATTGCCGTACAAAATTCAATCTGCAGGCCGAGGAGAATACCGCCGAAACCGCCATGTCTCTGACGGCCAAAAGCGGAGTTGACGTGGACCTTACTCAGGATTTAGTCAGAAAGCTCACTTTTTTCAAAGCGAAATCACACTTGAATTCTGAAGACATTCTTCAGATTCATCAACTAATTGAAGCCTTTAAATCAAAACAACAGCATGGAAGAAGTCTCCAACCTGCAGGATAGCGGAATGCCCTTTGGCAGCCGCCTTCCCGTGGAAAAAATTGCCGAAGGAATCGCCAAAGTCCGCGAGGAAATTAAAAAAACAATCGTCGGCCAGGACGAGATGATCGAATTGATGCTCGTGGGATTACTCAGCAAAGGCCATATTTTGCTCGAGGGAGTACCCGGAATCGCAAAGACCCTGACCAGTAAACTATTCGCAAAGTCGATCCATACCGATTTCAGCCGAATCCAGTTTACTCCGGATCTGATGCCAGCTGATGTATTGGGCACCTCGATATTTAAGGCGGGCGCGTTTGAGTTCAAAAAGGGCCCCATCTTCTCCAACATCATACTGATCGACGAGATCAACCGGGCTCCGGCCAAGACCCAATCGGCAATGTTTGAGGTGATGGAGGAACGACAAGTAACGATGGATGGACTTACCTATCCCATGGCCGCTCCGTTTATGGTACTTGCCACACAAAACCCGATCGACTCAGAGGGAACCTACCGACTTCCCGAAGCTCAAATGGATCGATTTCTCTTCAAAATCCATCTTGGTTTACCCAATCTGGAAGAGGAAATCATGATCCTCCAAAATCGAGGTTCCCAAACTGAAAGCGAGCCTCCTGTAACTCCGGTGATATCAGGTGAGGAAGTGAATCAATTTCAAGAGTGGACATCAGCCATCCGAGTAGAAGAAAAGCTGCTTCACTACATCGCTACGATTGTCGTGAAAACAAGAAACCATTCGAGTCTCTATGCCGGAGCCTCTCCGCGAGCTTCATTGGCAATTTTCCGTGCATCTCAAGCCTTGGCAGCGATGGATGGGAGGGACTTTGCCATCCCTGAGGATATCAAAAGAGCCACGATTCCAGCCATGCGCCATCGAATCATCCTGAATCCGGAAAAGGAAATGGAAGGTATCTCTCCGGATTTGGTGCTGGAAGGAATCATCCAATCCATCGAAATCCCTCGCTGATTTGTTCACGGTATTTAGACAACTATTTCTGGGAAAAAGAGCCTATGCCGCACTGACGGTTATAGCGGTGATCTTCTTCCTTTCCTATTGGTTTTGGGTACTATATCCCATTGCGATATTCCTTGCTGGCATGCTGGTGGTACTTCTAGCCATTGATTTGTCATTGATTTTTGGAAAAAAAGAGGGAATCATAGGAAACAGAAGACTACCGGAGAGGTTTTCCAACAGCGATGAAAATGAGGTTGAGATTACGATCGAAAACCATTATCGCTTTCCCGTTCGACTGTTTGTCCTTGATGAAATACCGGAGCAGTTTCAAAAACGGGATTTTGGATATATTACAAGTTTAGCTGTTCAAGAAACAAAGTTGACCACCTACCCCCTTACGCCAAAGCAGCGGGGAGAATACCATTTTGGGAGTCTTCATGTGTTTGTTCACGGACCATTGGGACTTGCTACTAAAAGATACAGCTTCGATGACAATGCGATGGTGAAGGTCTATCCATCCTTTCTGCAAATGCGCCGCTATGAATTTCTCGCATTCAATGCCCTGCAGCGCAACCATGGCCTAAAGAAACTTAGGAGGCTTGGGCAAAGCCGGGATTTCGAGCAGATCAAGCCGTATGCGATCGGTGATGACCTTCGGAATCTCAACTGGAAAGCTGCCGCAAAATCCGGTAAGTTGATGACCAATCACTTTCAGGAAGAAAAGTCTCAGCCTGTTTATTCCGTTATCGACTTGGGTCGGGTGATGAGGATGCCCTTCGAGGGATTAAGTCTGCTGGATTATGCGATCAACAGTAGTTTGACTTTTACCAACATCGCGCTCAAAAATGGTGATAAAGCTGGGTTAGTTACTTTTTCTGATCAAATAGGTTCGACCTGTGAAGCTAACCATCGACCGACTCAACTTCAGACCGTGATGGAGTTGCTTTATAATATCAAGACTGGCTTTCCCGAGTCGGATTTTGGGAAGCTGTACAGCTGGGCAAGGAAAAGACTGGGGCAGAAAAGCCTGCTGATCATCTACACCAATTTTGAACATGCCGGAGCAATGCGGAGGCAATTGCCATTTTTAAAAGCGCTGTCCAAACATCATCTCGTATTGGTGGTGATCTTTGAGAATCGTCTATTGGAAGATTTTTCAGCAAAGCCAGCAAAAACACTTTCTGAGATTGCGGAGAAAACGATAGCAGCTAAGTTTATATTTGACAAAAGGCTTATTGCAAAAGAGCTGAATCGGCATGGCATTCAGACAATACTCTGTGCTCCGCAGGACTTGAGTATTCAGACCATCAATAGGTACATAGAGATTAAGGCGAAGGGGCTTTTTTGAGAAGTCTTATTTTAACGCAAAAGGGGAATTCAGCACCACTGGGGATCCTCATAATGTCACCCTACACGGAAAGAGAGCTTTTCAGCTTCAAATTCCTCTCGGGTTTCTTTGTTGCAAAATTCACTCCAGCCGCTCCAGCCTTTCCAGCAGCGGTGGATGCGAATAATTCACAAACACGTACCATGGATGCGGGTTGATGTTGCTGAGTGATTAGACGGAAAGTGTTTTCAAGGCATGGGCAAGTGGAGCTCCTGCGAAAGTGGTCTTCGCAAAGTCATCCGCTTCAAATTCATTTTTGCGGCTAAACCAGTTCATCGCGATGCCAAGCATTGTAGATATAGGCGAGATCAACAGCGAAAATCCGATGAGATTCAAAGCGACAGACCAAGAGTCCCCGCCGAGCGCTAAGCTGATTTTTTCGGAGAACACAAATTCCGACAGCAAAAACAACATCAGCCCAACCTGTAGTACAGAGATGATCATCCCCCATACGATGTGCCTTTTCTTATAATGCCCAACTTCGTGCGCCAGCACAGCCACGAGTTCATCAGTAGAGTGCTGTTCGATCAGCGTGTCGTAGAGGACCACTTTCTTTCGCTTTCCAAAACCGGAGAAAAATGCGTTCGCTTTCGCAGAGCGCTTGCTTCCGTCCATGACAAACACATTGTCCAGCGGGAAGTCCACGGAGGTGGCGTAACCCAGGATTTTGTCACGTAGCTCGCCGTCCCCCAGGGGAGTCAGTTTGTTGAAGAGAGGAACAATCCAGGATGTGTAAAATAGGTTGGCCAAAACCATAAACGCTGAAGCAATCACCCAAAACTGCCACCAAAAATCCGGCCCCATACGATGAATCAGCCAGAGAAATGCGAGCAACAGTACGCCGCCGACGATGATGGAAAGCGCATATCCTTTAAGCTTATCTGCGAAAAAAGTACCCGGTGTCATCTTGTTGAACCCGTACTTCTCCTCGATCACAAAGGTATGATACCACTCAAAAGGAATGCTGAGAATATCCGACGCGATGAATATCAAGCCGAAAAACAGCAGGGAACTGGTCAAAGCTCCATAGCCAAATCCAGCTATCCAGATGTCGATCGCACCAAACCAGCCCTGAAAGATACACAACAAGGTCACCACTAGAGAAAAGACAGTCTCGATGGTCTTAAATCGGAAGTTCTCCCGCTGATATGCCTTCGATTCTTTTAGCTTGGCGATGTCCAGGTAACCTAAAAGTGCCGCAGGGACAGCGGGTACGGGATTCTTGACATTCAGAAACCCGAGGATTTTCCCAACCAGAAATCCAAAGATCACCACTCCGACCATGAGGTATTTCAGACTTTCGGCAGACATCCTGAATCAGAATTTAGGACAAGGCAATACAGTATCCCTTCGGGAAGGCTGGCCTTCGTACTTGTTGGGAAGTGTCCAAGAGAGACTTAGCTCGTGTGCGCCACCGGACTGGATTCCCAATTTGGAAACGGTATAATCAAAACTGTAGCCGATATTAAGCCCGCTCAGCAGGTTGACTCCAAACATCATCACGACCGCGTCGCGATTGCTTTGTTTCTCCACAGGCTTGTAGGGAAGACCCCTGTACCAGAGTCCAAAGACGATGGGCTCGAGGGTGAAATAAGCACCGACGTCCAACTGCTCAAAAGGACCTTGACGCTTGTAATTGACCGTCGGGGTGAAAGACCGTTGCTTTCTCATGTGCGTAAAATCACCGCGCATTGCTCCTTCGCCCAGATTGATGCGGTAGCCGGCATGGAAAGAGAGCTTCATCGGTAGCGGACTCACACCATCGATAAACGATTGGTTGGGTTCATTCACATGGTGCGCCGCAAATCCAGCCCAGAGATTCCTTGTAAAAAAGATCCCACCTACTGACAGGGAAAGCATCCCCACCGGTTCTCCCAGCCCGGGAATGTCTGCCCCTGGAAGAGTTGGGCCAAATGGGTCGCTGGGATTGATTTGATTGGCAAAGACCAAATTTTCGTAGAATCCGATTTCCCTCCGAATGTAGCTGGCTTGGAAGCCGGGACGGAAAAATGCATTATCCCCCAGCTTCAGCTCGTAGGAGTACAAGGCCGAAATCGTGGTGGACCGTAGCTTTGCTGCTCCCTCCGTATCCTGCATAACATGGATACCAATACCACTGTTGTAGTCCGGAAGATAAGTGTCGTAATATGCTGAAAATGTAGTGAATTGCGCGTCAATCGAAGGCCATTGATTACGGTAGTTGAACCCTACCCGACCGGTGAGCTCGCCGCCAGCCATCGCTGGGTTGAGATACAGCGGAGCGGCGTAATATTGGCTATATTGAGGATCCTGCGCCAAAGTAGAAAAGGGCAGGCAAAGACAAAACCCTGCAAAAAAAACCAAACTTTGAAGAGACCGTAACAAGGAATTGTTCGTTTATTTGAGTTGTAAGTTAGCTTCTAAACGATCCAGCCTTTGGGTTGTTTTAGAAAGCAGTTCGAAAAATATGAAAAGCAGCCCTATTTCCATAAGGTTCATTTTAATTTTTACCAGTTTCATCAGCCTGAGCTTTTTCGGAATCAGTGGTTTGGGATACTCCCAGGGCTTCAATGAAAATGAATGGATTTTCGGGTATTGCGGGGGCGGTACTGATAACAACTATCTGTCCTTTGGAAAAGGATCGACCGCAAATGTTCAGACCTTACCCGGCTCTGTAATCATTGGGGCCAATAACAACGCAATCGCGATTGATCCCATCACCGGCCAGCCCCTATTCTCCACCAATGGCGTCTTAGTCTATGACTACAGCTCATCTCCAATCCAGGGCAGTGCCCCCGGACTCAACGGAGACATCGACGGCCGGCAGAAAGTAGCCACGGGATTCCTGGAATACGACCCGGACGGAAATAAGCTTTTTTACATCTTCTATCTCTCTCCCCCCGGTCAGCTACAATACGCCGTGGTGGACATGAATGCTCCCGGCCAAGCCGTAGGCAATGATCGACCCTTGGGCCAAGTGACAGTCAAAGACCAAGTGATAGGACCAGGGTCGGGCGCGCTCTTGGTAGTAAAAACCACCGCTTCTCCATCCTATCTGATTAGTTTTACAGGGGGAAATCTGGTCTCCAACCAGCTCGAAGCTACGCAGGGCAGTTTCAGTCAAACCGACACCGAAGGGATCCCTTTCACTCCAAAGGCCCTAGTGTTCAATGAGAAAAACAGCCAGCTGATCGCCATATCGGAAGATGCAAATGACGCCATCTTGGTCATTCCCTTCGAAGCAAGCACAGGCAGTTTTGGGACCCCGACGCCAATCGACCAGTCCGCAGGCAGTGAGGAGATCAATGGCGCAGACTACTCTCCAAATGACTCTCTGATATATTTTTCAAGAGGAAATCAACTATTCCGAGTACCATCCGCCGACCTGAGTGCGACCCCGGAAGAAATCCCGTTGACGGCAGGATTGAATCAAGTCTATGATGTCAAAACCGGACCTGACGGTCAGCTGTACTATATCTACGAAGAAGTGCCGGGCGGACCGCAGCTAGTCGGCCGGGTCACCAATCCGGATGAGTCTGACCTAACTTTGGTCACCTTGGAAGAAGATCCATTTGCAGGAGCTGACTTCTGCGGGACTGTCTTCCCGGTCTTTGCTCCCAATGCCGACATCACGCCAACCGCCGATTTCACATGGGCACCCGATGCGCCGTGTTCCAAAAACCCAATTCAGCTGACGAGCTCCATCACCCCCGAAAACTACCAACCCGTATCGTTCAGCTGGGAATTTTCCCCTCCACTGACTGACTCGCTTGGCAACCCAATTGATGCTGATTACACACAGGAGCACTTTCTGATTCCTCAGGATGCTGCGCAGGAAGCCAGCGTCTCGGTCAAACTGACCGTGACTTTCGAGGACGGAAGTACTCAGGTAGTTGATAAAACCATCCCGCTGACTGAGAATAATTTGGAAGCGAACTTTAGCCCTTCCGACACCACGCTATGCATGACTTGCATCGACTTGGAGCCCTTGCTACAAGCACAGGCTGCAAGCGAGGATGGCGGTGGCGGCGGCGGCGGAGCTCCTCCCGGAGGAGGTGGAGACAACTACGAATACTTCTGGTCCAACAAGCGGGATCGGGGATGGATTGGCAAAGAAGCCAACGAGGTCTGTCTTCCCGGGTTGTACTGGGTGCTGGTTAGGGAGCCGGGTTCTCAGTGCTATGCGTATGCTGAGATTAGAGTGAAAATCTGGGATCTTGACGATCAGACCAACAACATCTGGTACTTCGGAGACGGAGCCGGACTGGATTTCAATCCGGATCCGAATAATCCCGATGCACCCACTCCGAGACCCATCGCAGCCCCCGGGCACAATCAAAACATTCCTGCCGGAACAACCACAATCTCCGACCAGACGGGCCAAGTGTTATTCTTCACAGATGGCCAAACCGTCTGGGATCTTAACGGCCAAGCTATGGAAAATGGTGAGGACATCGGCGGAGACAATACAGCAAGTCAATCCGTGATTGCAGTCCCTGTGCCCCAGCAGCCAACCTTGTTCTATCTTTTCACCACACAGGCTTCCGCCAGTGGCAGCAACACCGTCAGCTTCTCGATGGTAGACATCAAGTCAGAAAATACGGACGGAGTTGGTAACGTGGTGACCAAGAACAATTTCCTATTCAGTCCGTCAACCGAGCAATCGGCAGCTATATCCAGCGGCGACACGACTTGGGTGATGTATCATGAACTTGGAAACAATACCTTCCGGGCCTACCCTGTCGGCGGTCAGGGAATCGGCCAGCCGGTCATGAGTTCCGTAGGCAGCAATCATGGCTTCAACTCCGGTGTCGGTGCTATGAAGTTCAGTCGGGACGGCACCAAGCTCGCCGTGACGATCTCCGAAGGCGGCTGCAATAAGACAGAAATCTTCGAATTTGATCAGCAGACCGGCGAACTCACCGAATATGCACGGATAGATCTCGGTTGCGACGGCGACATCTATGGGCTGGAATTCTCCGAAAGCTCTGACCGCATCTTGGTTTCCTATCGCAACGGAGGCCCGGGCATCGAAGAATTCATCATCAAAGAAGTCGAAAACGACAATCCTGATACCGCAGCTTGTCCAGCGTGCTTTGCTTCAGCAACTACCAGAGCGCAACGAGAGGCCTGTATTCTTTCCACCAAAAAAACCGTCAGCGGTACATCAGGGCTGAATGTGGGCGCACTGCAGATTGCCTCAGACGGGCAGATTTATGTAGCGGTGGTAGGCGACAACCGAATCGGCCAGATTCAGGTTGGCAGCGGCTGTACCGGCACTTCCACCTTCAATCAAGATGCGGTCCAACCGATGCCTGGCACCTCCAACCTTGGACTTCCCTCCTTTGTACAGAATTCGGGAAGCTCCATCCCTGAGCCGGCGCTCTCTTTTCCTCCGAGACTTTGTCTGGATCCAGCTACGGGAGCGAGCGGAACACTCGGCGGTGCGGGCGAACCAGATATCGACTCCTATTTCTGGACCATTACCCATGAGGACGGGACGGTGATTCGGAACGAGTATGGCGGCCCGGGGGACCAGTTTCAGAATTTGGATCAAATCTTCGACGCTCCCGGAAAATACACCGTCAAACTCCGAGTAGACCGATGCGGCGATCCTACATACTACGAAGCCGAGGGCGAGATAGAGGTCGTATCTCCACCGGTGTTGACATTGGATTCGGATGCAACGCTCTGTGCAGGAAACCCTGTCACGCTGACAGCGATAGATGGCTATGATCCTGCGGATGGTCTGTACGATTTTCAGTGGACCAATGCTGCCGGACAGGTATTTGGAGACAAAAACTCCAATTCTATCGAGGTCACCGAGGAAAGCATCTATACAGTAGAGGTAAGTTTCAGAGTACCGGCTGGGCTTCCGGATGAGGAGGCTTTGCTCTTCGAGACCTGTCCCGCAACCGCGGAAGTCTTTGTTGGGCCTGCCTTTGAGTTCGACTTGACTCAGACGGCCACGGAGGTTTGTTTTGAGGAGACCTCAGTGACTTTTGCACCGAACACTCCGATCACAGGACAGTGGTTTTACGACCTGAACGAAAGCGGAACCAGGGTGCCACTTGGTGAATTTTTCGAGCTCGAGCTCTTCATCAATACACTCCCCGGCCCAGGGAAATATGAAATCATCTTTGTGACCGAAGATCCCATCCTCGAGGGATGTATCATCGAGAAAAAACTGGATCTCCTCGTCAATGAACTGCCGATCCTTACAGCCGTCCAGACTAGTCCGGCAACGGACTGCACCACCGCCGACGGTGCTTTTGAAATAACACTGCAAGGTGACGCGACTGAAGTCCGGATTCCGGAATTGGCCTTGACTTATACCAATCAAACTGCAGGAACTGTCATCCCGGTGCCCAACGTGCTGCCC
>Ga0079224_100014609_pt1 | contig 10972 bp, 9 predicted proteins | sample Stecom2015_FD_80414 | JGI IMG/M metagenome (GOLD analysis project Ga0079224, IMG submission 80414) | Agricultural soil microbial communities from Utah to study Nitrogen management - Steer compost 2015 | ecosystem: Environmental > Terrestrial > Soil > Agricultural land | place: USA: Utah...
CCATCGCGTTCACGCTGGAAGAGGGCGGCCAGAATCGCATGCGCAGCCATCAGGGCGCAGGTTTTATCGGCGGCAATGATCGGCATATAGCGCACGGCGCCGGTCTGTTGCATGATCAGATCCGGTATGCCGGACAGGCCCTGAATAATATCGTCATACGCCGGCATGCCGCTATACGCGCCATTTGATCCGTAACCGAGCAGTGCTGCATAGATCAGTTTCGGATTGCGCCGGGTCAATGTGGCCGGATCCAGTCCCAGTTTAATCAATTTCTGGGGACGGATACTATGCATGAAGACGTCGGCGTCCTCCAGCAAGCGCTGCAGCACCTCAAGGCCTTCCGGGGTCTTGATGTCGATTGCGATACTTTTCTTGTTTCTGTTGGAGCCCAGGAAGATGGCGGATAAACCATCCTGGTAGGCTGGTCCGGTATACCGTGTGGAATCGCCCTGCAGCGGTTCAACTTTGATGACCGTCGCGCCATAATCAGCCAGAATCAGAGAGGCGTATGGACCAAAGACCACAGAGGTCATGTCAACGATGGTAATACCGGCCAATGCGCTGGGAGTGGAGGTGGTGTCATTCATATTATGATTTTCCGAATAGGAAAAGCATAAACATAAATATGATATTGGTCCAATATTAAAAATAGATTATTCGATACTGAAACAGTATCGAACATAGGGAGAAATAGACAGATAAATAGACGTATAAATGGCGCGTTCGAGGCGGGCCTTGTCAATTATCTGGAGATGGGTATCCGTATGATATCTAAGCTGCCTGGCTATCGTAGCGAGCTTGAGATGGGTGTTGCGTATGGGCGTATATGTCAACAGGGGCGCATCTTGTGCAACCATCGGCAAGGGGAAACGGGCATTTTGAAGTCCAGCGCCAGCACGCCGGACGATGCCTGGAAGGTGGCAAAAGACGGCATCGGAGGCTGGGTTTGCATAGCCTGATCGTGGTTTTCCAGCCCGCCAGCCAGATGATATGCGATAGCGCGGCCGCTAACCGGGCAGCGATAGAGCGCGATACGCTGTCGTTATCATTGCCAGGTGCTGTGGGTCAGCCGGATGGTCTGGGCCAGATTCAGGCGTTTGGCCTCTTGTTCTGCGTAGTCCCGTTCGCCTGGTTCATATGAACCTTCGTACAGACAACTGCTCCGATGCCATTTGCAATCATTGCTGAGATCAGCGGCAACCGGTTTTTTATTGTCGGCTGTTCCACAGCCGGCAATAAAGACGACGAGAGACAAGACAATGGCGCATCGGCTACATGTTTCAATGGACATTCTACCAACTCCCAACGAGGTGTAGCGGCCATTTTATAGCATGTCTGCCAAAACGCCTGGCGTCACCACGCTATCGCGGCAATAAATAAGAACCTGATTGCTGCGGGTAAGTTTGAACGATGTGAGTCAAAACCCACCTGGGGTTCATTACGATAACCTTTCCATTTGGTCAGAAAACGGGTAGATATGTGCCGTCAATGAGGTCGCCCGGGCTTGCGCCGGGTGCCTCTTGATGCGTAGCCGGGAATTGGCCTTGAGCGTCCAGGGCGGCGGCATGCATGGCCAGGCGGCGCTGAGCACTGATTCACCCCCTGAGAACCGGCAAGCGCCTGGTCCGCATAAGTACGATATGTAAACATGATCGTCGTACGATGAGCGTGTTGAGTTGCCCCGCACTTGATGATAAGGTCTTTTGAGAGCAGCAAGGCGAGAGGGTGAGGCCCGGGAACGACTTGCGGCTGTCTTCAAGAGGCGTTCGCCTCACACTTATTTCGCTTGGAAACAGCTATGTGGCAATGTCTTATTATTGAGGATGATCGGGATAACGCGCGTTATCTTGCCAACGGCCTGACGGAGCTTGGGCATTTGGTCTGCGTCAGCCGGGATGGTTCGAGCGGACTTGAAAACGCGATGAAGGACAAATGGGACATTATTATTCTGGATCGGATACTGCCCAATCATGTCGATGGTCTGTCAATACTGTCCGCACTCCGGGTATCGGGCAAAAAAACGCCGGTTCTGGTGCTCAGTGCGCTGTCGGCGGTTGATGATCGGGTAGACGGCTTAAAAGCCGGTGGCGATGACTATTTAGTCAAACCCTTCTCCTTTTCTGAATTGGTCGCCCGGATGGATGCGCTGGTCAGGCGAACGCGGCCCGATTTGCAAGCCAAACAGCTGCGGATCGCGGATCTGACGATTAATGTCGCGACGCAGAAGGTACGCCGTGCGGAACGGATGATTTCCCTGCAGCCGCAAGAATTCCGTCTATTGCTTTATCTCATGCTTAACGTGCACAGGATCGTGACACGAACCATGCTGCTTGAAACGATTTGGGGATACAGCTTTGACCCTCAGTCGAATGTGATTGATGTTCAGGTTAGCAGGCTGCGCCGTAAAATTGATTTCATTGCTTCAACGCCGCTGATCCATACGATACGCGGCGTGGGGTATACCCTTTCTGATAGACAGGGTTCGACTGCGGAGCCGCCTGAAGAATGATTCATCATTTCAGGCGCCTGTGGAATTCCATCTCTTTTCGCCTTACATTAAATTATGGCTTGTTGGCGATAGCAACAACGTCAATATTGATCGTCTTCATCTATGTTCAATTCATCGGGGCTTTACGCACCGAGTACACAAGACAAATAACAGCGACCGGCCAACGTCTGGTAGCGGCTTTTGAAGATGGCGGACGTGATGCGCTTATATCCGCGATCGAACTGACGCTTTCCGATAGAATCGACTCTGACAGGGAAATTTACTTGCTTCTGGATGAGGACGGCCGCAAGCTGGCCGGCAACCTTGCACTGTTCCCCCAATTGAATTCCACCTATACATCCCTATTTGATGCTGAAGTTATTCAGGATGGCGTTCCCACGCGTGGCCAGTTGCAAATTCAAACGCTGCCCGACGGTGCGGTATTGGTGGTGGGGCAAGATGCAAGGGAGATAGGCGATATCACCTCGTTGGTTGGGCAGGCGACGGCGGCAGCCATTCTTCTGGCCGGCCTTATGGTCTTTCTGGGAACGTATCTATTCAGAAGAGAATTGGCGTACCGCGTCAGCCACATCCGGCGCACGACCCAGCAAATTGGCGCGGGTAAGCTCTCTAAGCGCGTTTCAGCGCCGACAGGCGAGGATGAGTTCACATTGCTTAATCGTGATATCAACACGATGCTGGACAGGATCGAACTTCTGATGAAAAGCGCCAGGCACATTTCGGATACGATCGCACATAATCTTCGGACCCCGCTGACCCGCATCATTGGCGCATTGCGAGCGGCGCAGCAGCCGGGCGTGTCCATGGCCGAAGCGCTTGCGGCCAACCAGCACGCAATTGAAGGCATCGAACGTCTCAATGTGTTGATGGAGAAGCTTTTGCAAATTGCAGAGATGGAAGCAGGTATACAGCGTCGTTCGTTCAAGCCCTGCGAATTGAACGCCATTGTCGCCGACGTGGTGGATATGCATGAAGCGTTCGCGGAAGAAAAAGGAATTGGCTTATCCTGCGGGAACCTGGACAATGTGACGCTTCAGGGCGATGTCAATTTGCTCGCCAGCGCGCTCGCGAATCTGTTGGACAATGCGGTTAAGTATGCCGCCAGCCGGGTCGTTGTTGACGTAGTCAGGCAGGACCGTACCGGACTGGTCACGATCAAGGACGATGGGCCAGGGTTACCTGCCACCGAGTATGAGCACCTGGGCAAGCATTTTTATCGATCCGATCCAGCGTCGGATGGCCACGGTCTGGGTCTGACCAGCGTGATGAGCATTGTTGGCTTGCATGGTGGAAAGCTTTCTTTTTCTAATGCGCAGCCCGGCTTGCGGGTAACCGTGACGTTGCCGCTTGATTCAACATACAGTTAACGCCATACGGGTTGCGATAGCGGCATCTCTGCAATGGCGGTTCAAAAAAGATGGCCGACTGAGCCGGCCATCTTTTAAAATACCTCAGCGTGAATCAGTCGACTCAGGGCGATGCCGTCCGGGTTACGGCCGAGCGCTGGCGCATGCTGCTCCAGAATCCCCACACCAGCAAGACGGCCGTCAGAGCCAGCACCCACATGCTGATGGGGCGTTCGATGAAGGTCTGCATGCTGCCTCGTGAAAGCAGCATGGCGCGCCGGAAGTTTTCCTCCAGCATCGGACCCAACACGTAGCCGAGCAGCAGCGGGGCTGGTTGGAAGTCCAGGACACGCAGTACGTAGCCGCCAATGCCGAACACCAGAACGGCGTAGACATCGAAGACGTTGTTGTTGACCGAATAGGTGCCGATGCAGATGAACATCACGATCGCCGGATAGAGAATGTGATATGGAATGGTTAACACGCGGATCCACAGACCGATCATCGGCACATTCAGGATCACCAGGACGATGTTGCCGATCCAGAAACTCATCACCAGGCCCCAGAACATGTCGGGCTGCTCGGTCAGCATTTGCGGTCCTGGCTGGATGCCGTGGATCATCAGCGCGCCAATGATCAGCGCCATCGTTACACTGCCGGGAATGCCGAGCGTCATTGTCGGGATGAAGGACGCCTGGTCTGAGGCGTTATTGGCCGACTCCGGGGCCATGAGGCCCTCGATCGCGCCTTTGCCGAAGCGCTCGGGGGTCTTGGAGGTCCGTTTCTCCAGCGCATAGGCCATGAAGGCGGCGACGGTAGGGCCGACGCCAGGCAATACGCCAAAAAACGACCCCAAACCCGATCCGCGGGTCATCGGTCCCCAGGAACGCTTCATCTCGTCGCGCGTGGGCAGCATGCCCTTCATCGATACATCGATTTTACGATCGGCCGCCTTCACATGATTGATGCTGGCGATGATTTCGGTGACGCCAAACAGGCCCATGGCAAGCGCGACGATCTGCACGCCATCCTGGAGTTCGGGAAACCCAAAATCAAAGCGCGCCACGCCGGAATTGACGTCGGTCCCGACCATGCCCAGCAGCACGCCGCCCACGACCATGGTGATGCCCTTGAGCGCTGAGCCAGACGACACGACAGAGGCCGATACCAGGCCCAGCACCATCATGGCAAAGTACTCTGCAGGGCCAAATTTGAATGCGACCTCCGCCAGGAGTGGTGAGAACAGCATCATCATGAGAATGCCAACGCTGGCGCCGAAGAAGGACGCAACGGTCGTCATCAGCAGGGCGACGCCCGCCCGCCCTTGTTTGGCCATGGGGAATCCATCCAGACACGTCACGGCGTTGGCTGGCGTTCCCGGAAGATTCAACAGGATCGAGGCTGTCGATCCGCCATAGGTGCTGCCGTACCAGATGCCCGCAAGCATAATCAGCGCCGCGGTCGGTTCCAGGACGTAAGTGATCGGAAACAGCAGCGACATGGTCGCCAGGGTACCGACACCCGGGATTACGCCGATCAGCGTGCCAAGCGATACGCCAATGATGCACCACAGAAGATTGTTCCAATCGAGCGCGGTCGTCAGACCGAGCATGATGTTGTTAAGGATGTCCATCTTTATCTTCTCCTACCAGGGCCAGGCGAATGTCGGCAGAATGACGCCCAGGCCAAGCTTGAAGACCAGGGTCGCGCCGACAGAGAGTCCTGCGGCCAGAAGCAGTGAACCCCGCCAGGATAATTTGCAATCCGAGATGCCGGCCACGATCGTCTGTGCGATGATCGCCGGCACCAGGCCGAATGGAAGGACCAGCAACGCGAAGGCGAGCATCGAAAGACTGATCCAGCACAGCGGTCGCCATTCGAAGGCAGGCATGGGCCCTTCACGCAGCAGTGCAGGGATCAGTATCAAGAGTCCACACAGCATCAACAGGCCACCTACGAGGGCGGGAAAATAGCCCGGCCCCATTCGATCCGCCGTGCCAACAGAAAACGCGGTCAATGAATGGTACATGGCTGCGGCCCCGGCAGTTGTAATTAACACTCCCCCGATCAAGTCCCGGTAATCGACTCGACGCATGCAGTTGTCTCCTTGGAAATGGTTGAATATCGCTTCGGTGTCATGCCCGAGGCGTCGAGCCCACAATTATGTCTTTGGGTCGTCTGCGCAGCAACTTAGCTTTTTCTTACCATTTAGTCATGTGCCCGCGCTTCGGACGAGCCGGAAAATAATTGAACTGCATCTCGTCGGGAGCGAAGAACGGCGGGCGAGTATAAGTGACCTGGGGCACGGCCGGTCATGAACGATGATTCAGCTGCAGATATCGGGGTCCATGGCGAGCGGTCTGACAAGCACGGGCAGTGAACGTCGCGCATGAGGTAATCGAATCGTCGAAACGTTTACTGCGGCGACAATGGCTGTTGCCTCATGTTTGTCGAATACAGAAATGCCGGTATTGATGCAGGTTATCTGCGTTTGCCTATGAATAATATTCACAGGCGCTGTTCCGCAGCAGGGCTGGTTGCACCGCTGCCTGGTCTATAGACTTGTGATTACGCAGTGTACGTTATCAGATATTGCGTAAAGAAGGCACACACGTTTAACACAAGCTCATAGGAGAAAACGCATGAACAAAACGGTCCGCATTGGATCTGGTGCGGCTTGGTGGGGAGACCGCATCGAGCCGGCTGCGCTGAATGCCGAACAGGGGAAACTGGACTATCTGTGCTTTGAGACCATGGCCGAAGCGACTGTTTCGGCGGCACAGGTTCGCCGTCGGCGCGATCCCGCGTTCCCTGGCTACGATACTTATCTGGAGGACCGCATGCTTGCGGTTTTGCCAGCCTGCATGCAGCAAGGGACACGTATTGTTTCCAACCAGGGCTGGGTCAATCCCCAAGCCGCTGCTGAACGCGTCGTGGCGCTTTTACGCGAACTAGGCCTATCCGGCGTCAAAGTTGCTGCAGTCACTGGCAGCCTGATTACCGAGAATGTATTGGATCTTACCGACGCTATTCTGGAAAATGGAGAGCCTACCAGCACGCTGACGCCAGGCCTGATTTCTGCTGAGGCCTATCTGGGCGCCGAGCCGATCGTAGAAGCCCTGAGGGCCGGCGCTCAAATCGTTATTACGGGTCGCGTCGCCGACCCTTCGATATTCATGGCCCCGATGATGCATGAGTTCAATTGGGATCCGCTGGATCACGTCCGCCTGGGTGCGGGCAATGGCATAGGTCATCTGCTGGAATGCGGCGCGCAGGTAACCGGTGGCTACTTTTCTGATCCGGGTTTCAAGGATGTGCCTGAGCCGTGGAACTTTGGCTTTCCCATCGCCGAGGTGCAGGAAGATGGTAGCGCTGTTATTACCAAAGTAAGCGGCACCGGTGGGGCGGTGACGCTTCAGACCGTGAAGGAGCAACTCCTGTACGAGGTGCACGATCCTGCCAACTATTTGACGCCGGATGTTGTGGTTGACTTTACGACCGTCAATCTGGAACAGGTCGGTCCTGACCGGGTACGTGTGACGCATATTGGCGGCAAGCCGCGTACGCCGACCCTGAAGGTCTCGATCGGTTGCACGGAAGGGTTCATAGGCGAAGATATGTTTTTTTACGCCGGGCCCGGAGCTTTGCGACGCGCTCGATTAGCCAAACGCATTTTGGAGGAACGCTTCAAAATTGTGAAACTGGACGCAGAAGACCTGCGTATCGATTTTCTGGGCATGAATGCCATTCATGGGGACGCCACCCCGGAGGACGCTCCGGAACCTTATGAAATCGCGGTACGCGTCGCTGCTCGCACCCGTACCCGCCAGGAAGCGGAAAAGGTTGGGCGTGAAGTTGACGGCATGGCGGTTTCCGGAATCGCGCATACCGGCAAGCGCGTGCCGCATCAGGAGCGAACACGCGAGATCATCGGTGTCTGGTCCTCGCTGGTGCCTCGTGAAAATGTCCCGGCCACGGTAACTTATTTTGAGAGTTGATCATGTTAATACTTCTACAGCATTTGGCGCACGCCCGCTCTGGAGATAAGGGGAACACGTCAAATATCTCCGTGTTTGCCTACGAACCCGAATTTTATGCGCTTCTTAAAACCCAGCTTACCGCTGAACGCCTCAAAGCGTTCTATAGCGGCGTTATCACGGGAGACGTATTGCGCTATGAGGTTGACAACATACACGCCCTGAACTTTGTCGCCCACGGCGCTTTAGGCGGTGGCGTCTCGCGCAGCCTGTGCCTGGATAATTATGGCAAAGCCCTGTCTGCAGCCATTCTGGGATTCGAAATGGATGTTCCGGAATCGCTGCGCGGCAAACTGCACGGTCAACAATTGCTTTGAATCATCACTGCAGGAGGAGTCAATATGTTTAAAAATAAACTGTTAACGGTATTAAGCCTGGGTATTGCGTTGGCCGTGAGCGGCGTGGCTCGGGCGGCGTATCCCGATCGACCGGTCACGCTTGTCGTCCCTTATCCGCCGGGTGGCACTACGGATCTTCTGGCTCGCCTGGTATCCATGAAATTGACCAAAAGCCTGGGGCAGACTTTTATCGTCGAGAACAAGCCAGGAGCCGGCGGGCAGATAGGGACATTGGCCGTTGCCAGGGCCAAGCCAGATGGCTATACCCTGGTCATGGGGACGATCAATACCCATGGTATCAATGCAGCGATGTACAAAAAGCTGCCATATCGAACGGTGGAGGACTTCGCGCCGGTCATTATCGTGGCCGACACGCCCAACGTCATGATTGCGAATAAAGATGCGCCGTTTAAGACATTCGAGGAGTTCATCGCTTACGCGAAAAAAAATCCGGGCGCCGTCAATTTTGGTTCGACCAGTATGGGCGGCAGCCCTCATATGTCGGGCGAATTGCTGAAAGCCAAGGCGGGCATAGATATGGTTCATGTTCCCTATCAGGGTGGTGGTCCCATGCTGAATGATTTGATAAGCGGGCAGATCCTGGTCGGATTCGATAATGTGCCCTCATCAGCGGGTCACATCCAGGCCGGCACGCTGCGAGCGCTGGCCGTGACGACCAAAGACCGCTGGCCAACCTTCAGGAACGTTCCTTCCATTCACGAATCCGGCGTGCCTGATTATGAAGTGTCAGCATGGTTCGGCATTCTTGCGCCAGCGGGCACGCCTATCGATATCGTTCAAAAGTTGAATCAGTCCATCGCGTCAGCCTTGACGGATGAAGATGCAACTAAACAACTGGAAGGAATGGGTGCGCGACGGGTGAATAATACGCCCCAAGCGTTTGCAGAGCGCATCAAGTCCGAAGTGGCAAAATGGAAAAAAGTGGTCCAAGACAATAAACTGCCGCTGCTTTAAGGACGACCTGACCGGGCTCGCTCCTATGGTACGGGAGCGCCCATTTGAACGCGATTGCGCGATATACCGTCATGGCCCGTGATGTCCCGGTTCGACATGACGCGATATGAAACGACCCCCGGACATGTCATGATGGCCTGGCAACTTGCGGCTTTCTATTAAGATTAAACATTAAACCAGACGCAAAGTGCACACGAGTAAACAGATGTCCGGCAGTGCACGCCATCGCCATCACAAACCCGGCAGCAACATGAACGCCTGCGGTTCTTGGACTCCTGACTTTCGCTATTGATCACTCGTTTGCGCAGGAAGGCGTGACCGCAGCCAGCACATCGATATATATTCTGGTTGTTTGTGATAGCGACGGGGTTTATGCAGTTTGCCCGACAACAAGACTACAGGCAGACCCGAGGCCGGGCCAGTCCCTACATGAGCGTGCAAATATTATGAAATTATTCATAGGAGGAGGTATGGATAAATTTACCGAAATTCTGGTGTTTCTGTGTGTTGTAGAGGAAGGCAGTTTTTCTGCAGCCGGACGCAAGCTGTCGCGTGCCCCTTCCGCGATAAGTAAGCTCATTGCCCGGCTGGAGTCTCGGTTGGCGGTCCGATTGTTCGACCGTATTGCCGGGACGGTACGACTAACGCAAGAAGGCCATCGATTTCGCGAGTATGGAAAAAAAGTGGTCAACGCCATGACTGAGGCCGAAAATTCAGTCACGCCCAGTGAGGCTGAAATGACGGGCGTCCTGCATATACATACCAGTCTGACTTTCGCCAAATATCAGTTGGCGCCGCTGCTGCCCCTGTTGCTGAAAAGGCATCCTGGCTTGCGTATAGAATTCATTATCGGGACGGATCGTGGTGATTTCCTGAAAAAAGAGATCGACGTCGCCATTCACAGCGGGAGTCCGACAGAGCTTTCTCTGGTAGGCAGGCCGCTTTTTCTCCGGCGCTGGATTATTGCTGCCGCGCCGGCGTATTTGAAGAGGAACGGGGTACCGGTGGCGCCCGACGAATTGCATAGTCATCATTGCCTGAATTTCACGGTAAGACAACAATGGAATGCCTGGACTTTCATCGAAAACGGCATACCCAAGGCGGTCAATATTCAGGGGGTGGTGGGCGCCGATCAGGGCGAACTGTTGCGAACCCTTGCCATCGTTGGCCTGGGCATTGTGCGCTTGGCCGAATTTCACATTGCCGCCGACATTGCCGAGGGCCGCCTTGTCCGGTTGTTAACCGATTATCCACCAGCGGCACAAGATATGATGTATGTGTTGTATCCGCATGGCAAGACGCTGGCGCCGCGAGTGCGGGCGTTTTTGCGATTCCTGGATGAGCATTTCACGGTGCAGCAGGGTAGTACAGGTTGAACGCTATCGTTGTGCAAGACCAAAGGAGGTTGTCCTGAGTTCATGTATATCAGATGCGCCAGGGCCTGCGCGGCGGTGTGGTGTCCCGCAATGGCACTCTTGTGTGCAGAAGCAAATGACGACGACCGGCAACGCGTCCATGTCAATATTGTTCTGGCGCATGTTTGCCGAGTGATTGATCTGAGAAGTTGTTTTTTATTGCGCCCGCCTAATGCGGTTGGAACGGTCAAATGAACCCAGGTTGGTGAGCGGCCTATCGCCATGAGGTAGAGCCTGGCGTTTTTCCACATCCAACGGCATCACCGAAGGCTTCCATACTAAAATGGAAATGCTGTCACGTCGTGCGTATGGATTTAGGAATTTTGAGAATGACCGACTGAGGGTCTTGGCC
>Ga0079224_100014610_pt1 | contig 10971 bp, 5 predicted proteins | sample Stecom2015_FD_80414 | JGI IMG/M metagenome (GOLD analysis project Ga0079224, IMG submission 80414) | Agricultural soil microbial communities from Utah to study Nitrogen management - Steer compost 2015 | ecosystem: Environmental > Terrestrial > Soil > Agricultural land | place: USA: Utah...
ACCTTTTATTTGGAGTCGGCATTAAATTACAGCCGGACTTTCCGTGAAAAACATGGTGTCAGTGGGATGTTGGTCTATATTATGCAGCAAAGTTTGGACGCCAATGCTGGTGATGATCTTCAACAGTCTCTTCCTGCTCGGAACTTGGGACTATCAGGTAGATTTGCTTATAATTATGACAGCCGTTACTTCGGTGAGTTTAGTTTTGGTTACAATGGATCGGAGCGTTTCCACAGTAATCATCGTTTTGGTTTCTTTCCATCGGGTGGAATAGCATGGCAGGTGTCCAACGAAAAGTTTTGGGAACCGGTCAAGCCGATTGTCTCTTTGTTGAAACTAAGAGCAACCTATGGCCTGGTAGGTAATGATGCTATAGGTGGTCCAGAGGATAGATTCTTTTATTTATCGAATGTAAATATGGACAATTCCGGGCGTGGGGCATCCTTTGGTACGGACTGGAATTATACCAACAGTGGAGTATCCATCAGTCGATATGAGAATACCAACATCACATGGGAGATTGCCCAAAAGACCAATATCGGTATAGAGGTCAAGCTTTTTGATAAGTTGGGAATACAGGCAGACTTCTTCTCGGAGTACCGAACAAATATATTGATGGAGCGGGCCTTTATCCCGTCCTACTTAGGATTGTCCGCAGCGATTAAAGCGAATGTTGGCGAGGCGTCGGGTAGGGGTATGGATATGTCCGTCGATTACCAACATAATTTTTCATCCGATTTTTGGATTACGGCACGCGGTAACTTCACGTATGCGACAAGTGCCTATAAAGTCAATGAAGAACCCGAATACAATCCGGAAGTATGGAAATCAAAAATTGGCTATCCGCTCTCCCAGCAGTGGGGCTACATCGCTGAACGCCTATTTGTAGATGATGCCGAAGTAGCTAATTCACCTATCCAACAGTTTGGTACAACAACTCGGGGTGGAGATATCAAATACAGAGATGTGAACGGTGATGGACAGATAACAGTTCTTGATCAGGTGCCTATCGGTAATCCGACTATGCCAGAGATTGTCTATGGCTTCGGCTTTTCTATGGGGTTCAAAAGCTTTGACCTTTCCTGTTTCTTTCAAGGATTGGCACAGGAGTCATTCTGGATAGATCCTGTAGCGACTTCTCCGTTCTTAGGAGAAAAGCAATTACTTAAAGCCTATGCGGATAATCATTGGTCCGAAGAGAATAGCAATGTTATGGCGTTATGGCCAAGATTGACTACCATAGAACATCCTAACAATACACAGCGGAGTACCTGGTTTATGCGGGACGGGTCTTTTCTTCGGTTGAAAAATGCGGAGTTTGGATATAATGTCCCCAAGAGATCTCTGGATAGAATTGGGCTAGATGCAATTCGGGTGTATGCTAGTGGGATAAACCTAATGTCTTTGAGCAGTTTCAAATTGTGGGATGTGGAAATGGCTGGAAACGGCTTGGGGTATCCTGTTCAACGTGTGGTTAATTTAGGTGTTCAAGTATCTTTTTAAAACGTGAGTTATGAAACTAAAAAAATATATCGCTTTTGTTCTTTTGAGCGGAACATTGGCTTCCTGTAATTATCTAGATGTGGTTCCAGATAATGTTGCTACCATAGACTATGCTTTTAGGACACCCCTAACAGCAGAAAAATATCTATTTACCTGTTACTCTTGGTTGCCAGGGTTTGCTGATCCTTATAGTGGGAACCCAGGGATTGCTGGGGCAGACGAGATTTGGTTCAATTCTTATTATGAATACAATGCGTTTTCTATAGCAAAAGGAGAACAGAATATTCAAGAACCAATAATTGACTATTGGAGAGGGAAAAAGGGAGGTGTTCCCCTATTTAGAGGTATTCGGGAATGTAATATCTTTTTAGAAAACATTCACAAAGTCAAAAATATGTCTGATTATGATAAGACACGTATGAGTGCGGAAGCTAAGTTTCTCAAGGCCTATTATCATTTTTGGCTGATGCGTATGTATGGTCCGATTCCAATTATAGATGAAAACTTACCGATATCGGCAAGCGTTGAGGACGTTAAAGCTGTTACGCGCGAACCCATAGATAAGGTGGTGTCATATATTGTGGAATTATTGGATGAAGCTATTGCAGATCTTCCCGATCGTGTGCAATTTGAGGTCGAAGAACTAGGGCGGGCAACAAAGCCAATTGCTCTGTCTGTTAAAGCTCAGGTATTGGTTACAGCAGCCAGCCCTTTGTTCAACGGGAATACGGATTACCCTGAATTCAAAAACTCAAGAGGAGAGATATTATTCAATAATCAATTTGATGAAGGAAAGTGGGTTAAAGCAGTGGAAGCATGTAAAGAAGCTATTGACCTTTGTCATGATTTGAATATGCAGTTACATTACATTGGTAATACCGGTCGTGTTATCTCGGATAGTACTCAAACAGAATTGGATATCCGTACGGCAATGACCCAAAAATGGAACTCAGAGATTATTTGGGGCAGTACCAATAGCACCGCTGGGGTAATCCAGACAGCTTCCTATCCCCGTCTGTTTTCGGGCAATGCGACGTACTTTGGGGGGTATATGTCCGTTCCTTTTTCTATCGTGGAGCTTTTTTACACCGAGAATGGGGTGCCTATTGAAGAAGACAATACATGGGATCATGCCAACCGGTATGAATTGAAGATTGCAGAGGCAAAGGATAGAAATTACATCAAAGAAGGTTATACAACGGCTAAGCTCAATTTTGATCGAGAGCCACGGTTTTATGCGGATTTAGGTTTTGATGGTGGGCGTTGGTATGGACATGGACTCTATACTGATGCTGAAACTTATTATGTAGAAGGGCGTCAGGGCGGGGCAGCTTCCGGACATCCATATTCTTATGCAGTTACAGGATATTTACCTAAAAAAGTAGTGAATTACCAAAATGCAGCAACAGCTACTACTTGGACCGTTCAGCGATATCCTTGGCCTATTATGCGCTTGGCCGATTTATATCTGTTGTATGCAGAGGCATCCAATGAAGCCTATGGTCCATCGTCTGAGGTTTATGAATATTTAGATTTGATACGAGAAAGAGCGGGGTTGAAAGGAGTTGAAGATTCGTGGAGCCAATATTCTATCAATAGCAATAAGCATACAACCAAACAAGGATTGCGTGAAATCATCCAACAGGAACGAGGTATAGAATTGGCTTTTGAGGGTAGCCGCTTTTGGGATTTGAGACGGTGGAAAACTGCACCTAATGTATTAAACCAGCAAATTATGGGTTGGGATGTGCATCAAGAGAGCCCAGAAACATATTATCGACCTCTGGTAATCTTCAACCAGAAGTTTGGATTGAAAGATTATTTCTGGCCGATTCCGGAATCTGAATTGTTGGTGAATAAAGGTTTGATGCAGAATCCGGGATGGTGATAGTCAGTTAATTACAGTTAATTATAGGAGAAATGAAAATTATAAAATCAATAATACCGGTATTGTTACTATTAGCAGTGTATTCCTGTGCAGAGGAGGTGTTGAAACCAATCAATGACGATGATCGTATGCCTGGCTTGATTAGTAACATAGAAGTAGAGAACCTTTCTGGCGCTGTGAAGCTTTCTTATGACCTACCTGTAGGAACTTCTTTGCTATATGTCGAAGCTGAAGTCAATATGGGGAATGGCCGGGTTGTAAAGAAAAACTCATCATTCTATCAGAATACCTTGATGATTGAGGGCTTTGGTCAAGCCAAAGAATATGAGGTCTCATTGTATTCGGTAGGTAGAAACTTGAAGAAATCGGAACCGATAACAATAAAAGTCAACCCATTGGAACCTCCTGTCAACAAAATTTTTCAGTCACTGGAAATACTGGAGGATTTTGGAGGGATGTCTATCAGTTTCGTGAATGAAACAGAGGCAGAAGTATCTATTGCCGTTGATATGTTAAATCCCGAAGGAGAATGGAATACTATAGAAACATTCTACACCAAACAGCAGAGTGGAACATTAGCCGTTCGTGGATTAGAGGCTGTGGCCTCCACATTTCGGATATATGTCAATGATAGATGGGGGAATAAGTCCGATGTTTTGGAAACACAGCTGACTCCAATATTCGAACAGGAGATGGATTATTCCAAATTTATTGCAATGTCATTGGCTAATGATCCAGAGCCTTTTGGAGCGAATAGAATACCATTCCTATGGAATAATAACCTTAGTGGAACAGCTTCGGGATCAGGAGGATGGTATAGGACGGCTAATGGAACGCCTATGCCTACACAGATCACAATTAATATGGGCGTAACCGCTAAATTAAGTCGCTTTAAATTTTGGCAACGAGGATCCGTTGCTGAGCATAACCTGTTGTATTCGGGAGGTAGTCCGAAGGAAATGGAGATATGGGGAAGTAATGCTCCTAATCCAGATGGTACTTATGATTCATGGGTGAAGCTTATGGATATCGAGTTGGTCAAGCCATCAGGTTTACCTATGGGAAACAATTCTCCAGAAGATATCGAAGTCGCAGAAAGGGGGCATGAATATACTTTTCCAATAGAGGCTCCAGCAGTAAAATATCTGAGAATAAGGGTTAAGAAAACGTTTGGAGTTACAGATTACTTTTGGATGAGTGAGATGGATATATTCGGACAACCATTATAATAAATCGAAGATTATGAAAACATCAAATATCGTAAAGTATGGTATAGTTATCGTTGTGCTTGTGATAGCTATTGTAAGCTGTAAGAAGCAGGATCATTATTATAAAGACTTCCTAAAAGGAGGAGAAATAATATACGTCGGAAAAGCAGATTCGATTTTGTTTCAACCCGGAAAAAACAGGGCAAAGCTTTCATTTGCTATCAGTGATCCAAGTATCAGTGTCATGAAAATATATTGGGACGATTATCAAGATTCAATGGTGGTTGACGTGATGAGAAAAAAAAGCATTGATACCATTGAGGTTGTTATCCCGGCACTACAGGAACGCTTTTATTCATTTGAGATCTATTCTTATGATGATGCTGGGAATCGATCTATCAAGTCTTTAGCAGAAGGACAAGTTTACGGCGACAATTATGCTAATTCCATTTTCACCAGAGCGATCAGTGATGTGTTTTTTGAGGATGATCAGGCGACCATAAGCTGGTATAATGCACATAAGAATGAGATTCGGTCAGAAGTACGATATACAGACAAGGAGGGAGAAGAGCATACATTGTCTGTACTCCCATCAGAGGGTAGTACCGTTTTGGAAAATGTAGCATTAGGGAGTAGTTTTGAATATCGTACATCTTATCTTCCCGATACTTTGGCAATAGATACGTTCTATACTGCATTTAGTTCCAAAGAAATTCTATTGATTGAAAAGGAATTGGATTACAGCAAATTTGCCGTGCATAGACTAGCGAATGATCCTGCAGATTATAATACAAACCGTATCCACTTTCTTTGGAATGGCAATATTGAGGATATGGGTTCAGGTTCGGGAGGATGGTACAGAACGGCAAATAATTCAGGTGTGCCAAATCAGGTGACAATTGATATGGGAGTAAGGGCTAAGTTAACACGTTTTACACTGTGGCAACGAGGGATCGTCAAGGAACAGGCTTTGCTTTATGCAAATGCCAATGTGCAAAAGTTTGAGCTTTGGGGTAGTAATGCCCCAACTCCGGACGGTAATTACGATAGTTGGGTGAAATTAATGGAAGGGGAAATTTTAAAGCCTTCTGGGTTAAGTGCAGGAGAACCATTAACATCGGAGGATTTGGCGGTTGCAGCAGCTGGACATGAATTTAATGTTCCGCTAGAAGCACCTGCCGTCCGTTATCTAAGGATTAGAGTTATGGGGACATTTGAGCCTAATCCGCATTTCTTCCTCAGTAACATTGGCGTATTCGGACAATCTTACATACAATAAACGTTACATACAAAAAGTTAAAAATTAAACAATAAAAAATGGGAAAGGTAAAAGTTATGAGGTTTTTGGCAGTATTGCTGGTAGTAATGATAAGCACGGTGGAGGCTCAGTCTCAACAAAAATATGACATAGCAATCTATGGAGGAAATTCAGCAGGAGTTATTGCCGCCTATACGGCAAAAACCATGGGTAAATCGGTGGTATTGATATCACCGGATGGACACATTGGAGGGCTGTCCACAGGGGGATTAGGAGCAACTGATATAGGTAATAAAATGGCTATTGGAGGACTTTCACGAGAGTTTTATAGGAAATTGGGCAAGACGTACGGCAAAGACGAGTCTTGGACATTCGAACCTAAGGAGGCCGCTAAAATTTTTAAGGACTATTTGGAAAATGCTAATATCCCCGTAATCTATAATCAACGTATAAAAAAAGTGAAAAAGAGAAAAGCAAAGATTACGTCAGTAGATCTTGCAAATACCTATGGTCCAGATAAAACTACACAACGGATCGTAGCAGAGGTCTTTATGGACTGTACTTATGAAGGTGATCTCTTAGCGTTGGCGGGGGTGTCTTATACAGTAGGTAGGGAAGATAATAGTGTATATAACGAGACGCTGAACGGCTATCAATTGCCGACCTATCTAAAACAGTCAGGTAGACATCAGTTTCCTGATAATATTAGTCCTTATAAAGTGCCCGGAGATCCATCCAGTGGTTTTGTTTATGGTATTAGTGACGCAAAGCCAAGGGAAACTGGGAGTGGTGATAAATTGGTACAAGCATATAATTTTCGGATATGTTTGACAGATAGTGTTGAAAATCGTATTCCGATTACTCGACCAGATGATTATGATTCTACGAAATATGAGCTCCTCGCCCGATTATTTGCGGCGCAACCTAAGATGGTTCGACCAAATGATTATTTTATATGGAGTAGAATGCCAAATCGTAAGACCGATGTAAATAATCGGGGAGGATTTTCTACTGATATGATAGGCGCAAACCATGATTGGCCTGAAGCAAGCTTTGAGAGGAGAAGGGAGATTTTTGATGATCATGTTTCCTATACTAAAGGGTTGCTTTATTTTGTCCAGAATGATCCTCGTGTGCCAAAAGAACTCCAAAACTTTGTAAAAGAGTGGGGGTATCCGAAGGATGAGTATCTGGAGCACGGTCATTTTACACCGCAATTGTATGTTCGGGAAGGGCGTCGTATGATTGGTGAATACGTGATGACAGAGCATAATTGTAGGGGACACGAGGTCGTGCCGGATCCGATCGGAATGGCAGCCTATACGATGGATAGCCACAATACACAACGTATCGTGGTAGATGGGATGGTCAAGAACGAGGGTAACGTTGAGGTCGGTAAGTTTCCGCCCTATCCGATTTCCTATCGCGCTATCTTGCCCAAGGCCAAGGAATGCAGCAATCTATTGGTTCCTGTCTCCCTATCGGCTTCGCATATTGCCTTCGGTTCTATCCGGATGGAACCCGTGTTTATGATACTGGGACAGAGTGCAGCGATAGCCGCTGTACATGCCATTGACCAAAAGGCCGCTGTGCAGGATGTGGATTACGATACATTGAAAGCAGAATTGCTAAAGCAGAAGCAAGTATTGGAGATAGCTAAATAGGTAGGTTTTCCATAATTTGCGGTATGAAAACCTTAATATAAGTATATACATAAATATTCGTGCAGAGCTATAGGCAAATAGTCTCTGCATGGATATTTTCATGACTCTAACACATTTTATGAAACCTAAAGATCTAAAAAACTACAACCGCCGTGACTTTATTCGATTTTCGGCGATTACAGGTCTCGGTCTTTCCCTAAACCTGTACAGTTGTACCAAAGATACCCAACCTGATACCGGGGACAACAAAGATGATGACGATATTATAACAGGGCTACATTTGACCGGAGTATCTATTTCCTCCTATATCCTGATGGACAAAGGAGGGAGTTTGGAAATCCAAGGTAAAGGCTTTGCGCAGAACGATCAGATAGTATTCAGGTCATTGTCCCACGTCAATGCCAACTATACCCTTGACATCGAACAGATCAGCGAAGGACATATTCGTGTTGTTTTGCCTATTGATTTTGCTTCAGGAAAATATCGGGTATCTGCCCGGCGGGGACAGAGCAATGCCACCATTGGAGATACCACGTTGGAAATCGTTTTCAATGCAAATATACCGGATAAAGCCGGGATGACTATTAAAGGGACGGTTTATGCTGGTGGAGCAGGGATAGCGGGTGTCATGGTTTCGGATGGTATCGAAGTTGTGACTACCGACAGTAACGGCACCTACCATATCCCGTCCGCCAAAAAAAACGGTTATGTTTTTGTCTCTATTCCGGGTAATTACGAGGTCGCCCGCGATGGGAGCCTGCCGCTTTTTTTCAATAGATTGACTTCGCCGGCTGGTACTGTTGAAATAAAGGATTTTGAACTGACACCGACCGACAACGACAAACATGTCGTGATGGTATTGGGAGATATGCACCTGGCCAATCGAAACAATGATATTGCGCAGTTTCAACGGGGATTTTTGACAGATGTAAACCAATCCATTCTCAAATATAAAGGAGACGGTACGAAAGTGTACGCCTTGACTTTGGGCGATATGACCTGGGAGACCTACTGGCAACAGAATAGCTATGCACTCCCTGAATACCTCAAAGAAGTGCATAAGATCAATGCTCCGGTTTTCCATACTATAGGAAACCACGACAATGACCCCACCAATGTGGGTGATTGGGATACTGTCGGTAAATTTAGGACGACAATCGGTCCCAATTATTATTCGTTCAATCTTGGAAAAGTCCATTATATCGTATTGGATAATATAGAGTATCTCAATACCGATAACCGAAATTACAACGGTACGATCGTCGCTGAACAAATGGACTGGCTAAGGAAAGATTTAGCTTTGATAACGGATAAAAGTACGCCTATTGTTATTGCGATGCATATACAGCTTTTTTCTAACCCGAATATAAATGGCGGTAACGAAAGTCGAACTCGCCGTCTATCCAATTCCCAAGAGCTGATCGATGCATTGAATGGGTTTACCAAGGTACATCTGCTTACTGGACATACGCACATGAATTACAACATCCGCTATTCTCCCTCTATTATGGAGCACAATCTAGGAGCGGTGTGCGCTACATGGTGGTGGACAGGGAGGGACGGTTATGCAGGCAACCATATCTGCAAGGACGGTACACCCGGTGGGTACGGTATTTGGGAGATCGCGGACAAGGATTTGAAATGGCACTATAAAAGCATAGGGTATGATTCGGATTATCAGTTCAGAGCCTTTGACCTGAATAAAGTGCATCTTACCAAAGAAACGTATGCGTCGGCCTATACTGGTACCGCATGGGCAACCTATGCGGTAGGATATGCTAATCCGAACCTAAATAATGAAGTGCTGATCAATGTTTGGAACTATGATACCGACTGGAGCGTAGAGGTGACGGAAGGAGGAAATACTCTACCTGTTACCCGAGTGCATGTCGAGGATCCATTGCATATTATTTCCTATTCGGCAAAAAGGCTGAATGTGAACGCCGTCCCTACGGCAGATTTTGTCAGTGCCAAGACCGCACACATGTTTAAGGTAAAAGCTGCATCGCCCACCAGTACGTTGGAGATCAAGGTGACTGACTGTTTTGGCAATATCTACAGGGAAACGATGGTGCGGCCGAAAGCTTTCGGATATTTAATGCGTTAATTTTTTCATGCAACGGTTCGGGGTTCGTACGCACGTCTAATTTTGGTAGTAGGGAATAAATGCTTAATGTAACGAAAGGTGTCCCAGAGGCCAGTGAATATGTAGACGTTCATTGATTTAAATTGTGAGTAAATGAAAACTAGGAATAAAAACTATAACCGTCGGGACTTTATTCGGATTTCGGCGATTACCGGTCTCGGCCTTACCTTGAATTTATACAGTTGTACCAAGGAGACCAATCTAGCTGCCGAAAATCAACCGGACGAAGATGTCATCACAGGGATACGGTTGACCGACGTCTCCATCGCCCCCTATATCGATATAGAAAAAGGTGGAAGTGTACGTATTCAAGGCAAAGGTTTTGAAAAGAGTGACCAGATTGTATTTAGACCATTGGACGTGGGCAGTAGTGACTACGACATTGCTATCCACTCCATCAACGATGGATATATCGAGTTGCTATTGCCGGTAGCATTCTTGGCTGGGAGATATAGGGTAACGGCAAAACGCGGGCAAAGTACGGCTGTTATCGGCGATACCTCTATGGATATTGTTTTCAATAAAACTATTCCCGACAAAACGGGGATGAGTATAAAAGGTGTCGTATATGCCGGAGGGATAGGTATCGCTGGAGTGGTCGTTTCTGATGGCTATGAGGTCACCAAAACGGATAATAACGGAGTTTACTATCTTCCTTCTGCAAAAAAGAATGGCTACGTTTTTGTCTCTATACCGGGTAATTATGAAGTTCGAAACGATGGCAGCCTGCCGCTCTTTTTCAATAAATTGACGCGTCCTGTCGATATCGGTGAGACAAAAGACTTTGAACTGACTTTTGTGAACAACGATAAACACGTGCTATTGGCTTTAGGGGATATGCATTTGGCAAACCGGAAAGAAGTAGGCGATATTGCCCAATTCCAAGAAACTGCCCTAAAAGACATCAACGATGTAATACGGCACTATCAAGGGATGGGCACAAAGGTATATGCGCTTACCCTTGGGGATATGACTTGGGAATCGTTTTGGCGCTCGAATAATTATGCCCTACCGGAATACCGAGACCAGATAAACGAAATAGAGACTACCGTGTTTAACACAATAGGAAACCATGACCATAATCCATATATCGTCGGCGACTGGGCGACAGCAGACAGATTTAGGGATGTGCTAGGGCCAAACTATTATTCTTTTAATCTGGGACGGGTACACTATGTGGTCTTGGACAATGTCGAATATATCAATAACGGTGCGACACCCAATAGTATGGGAGACCGGCATCTCAATGCAACGATTTCAGCGGAGCAAATCGCTTGGTTGACAAAAGATTTGGCGATGATTGA
>Ga0079224_100014611_pt1 | contig 10971 bp, 9 predicted proteins | sample Stecom2015_FD_80414 | JGI IMG/M metagenome (GOLD analysis project Ga0079224, IMG submission 80414) | Agricultural soil microbial communities from Utah to study Nitrogen management - Steer compost 2015 | ecosystem: Environmental > Terrestrial > Soil > Agricultural land | place: USA: Utah...
CAATGGGCGGCGGAATGCCGGGAATGATGTAATTCTTAAGTAATTAGTCGTTCGTAATTGGCGATTAGAAATTAGAATTAAATCAATATAAATCAAGCGGGCAGAAATGTCCGCTTTTTTTGTGACTAAATTATTCTTTCAGCGAAAATGAACGGAAATCAATTAAAAATTTAATTTTACGAAATGATATTTGAGAATTTAAAGTTCAGAATTGCGAATTTAAATGATGTCCCGGCTATTTGGGAGATTCTTCAGCAATCAATAGTACGAAGAAAAAAAGACGGGAGCGACCAATGGCAGGACGGTTATCCCAATCTTTCCACAGTAAAAGAGGATGTGCAAAAAGAACAAAATTATGTTCTTGCACTAAATGAAAAAGTCATTGCTACAACAGCTTTGGTTTTCAACTACGAACCGACTTATGATGAAATTGACGGCAAATGGCTTTCAACCGATGCGTTTTTTGTGATTCACCGGATAGGTATTTCGGATGAGGTTGCCGGAAAAGGTTATGCGACAAAATTCATCGAATTAATAGAAGATTTCGTGAAAGAAAATCAGGTATTCAGCATAAAAATCGACACGAATTTTGATAATCTGGCGATGTTGAGGATTTTGGAAAAATTAAATTACACCTATTGCGGAGAAATAAAAGTGAGAAACAGTCCGAGGAGAGCGTTTCAAAAAATTTTAGAATAATTGGTAAATAAATACTTAGATTAAATTAAAAAATCCCTACTTTCATTTTCCGAAACCTTAATTACACAAAATGTTTAAAAATTTATTCCGGAAAAAGTCCATTGAAAAACTTGTTCGGGAAAGTGAAGAAGAGACCAATTCACTCAAAAAAGTGCTTTCGGTAAAAGATTTGACTTTTATGGGAATTGCGGCTGTAGTGGGTGCCGGAATTTTTTCAACCATCGGTTCAGCGGCTTACAACGGCGGGCCGGGCGTTTCAACTTTGTTTATCATAACCGCTATAACTTGTGGATTTACTGCGCTTTGTTATGCAGAATTCGCCAGTCGGGTTCCGGTTTCGGGAAGTGCTTATACTTATTCTTATGTAGCTTTTGGCGAAATTACTGCCTGGATTATTGGTTGGGCTTTGATTCTGGAATATTCCATTGGAAACATTGTCGTGGCGATTTCCTGGAGTAGTTATTTTAATAACTTATTGGTACATCTTTTTAATGTTCACCTTCCTGATTGGATGATTATTGACCCGATGACCGCCAAAAATGCATATTTGGAATCCACGACTGCGCTTGCTTCCGGTGCTGAACTTTCAGCCAAACAACTCGAAACTTATGAGTTTGCCATCAATGCCTATAACAGCGCACCGATGATTGGCGACACCAAAATATTTTTCAACCTTCCGGCATTCATTATCGTGGCATTGGTCACTTGGCTGGCTTACATCGGAATCAAGGAAAGTAAAAAATCGGCCAATTTTATGGTGTATTTTAAAGTTGCCGTGATTCTCTTTGTGATTGTCGCCGGCGCTTTTTTTGTCGATACAAACAATTGGCGGCCCTTTTTACCCAATGGATTTGAAGGTGTTCTGAAAGGTGTTTCGGCAGTTTTTTATGCTTACATTGGTTTTGATGCGATTTCGACGATGGCGGAAGAAACCAAAAATCCGCAACGCGATATGCCGCGCGGAATGATTTATTCGCTGCTGATTTGTACCGGATTGTATATTTTAATCGCTTTGACGCTCACAGGAATTGAGCATTATTCCAATTTTAAAAACGTGAGCGACCCTCTGGCATTTGTATTTGAAGAAAGAGCGCCTTGGATTGAAAAAATCGTTTCCATTAGTGCGGTGGTTGCAACGACTTCGGTTTTATTGGTTTTCCAGATTGGTCAACCCAGAATTTGGATGAGCATGAGCCGTGACGGATTATTACCCAAAAAATTCGGACAAATTCACAAGAAATACCAAACCCCGGCTTTTGCAACCATTGTCACAGGAATCATTGTCGGAATCGGAGCCTTGTTTATTGAAAGCGATTTGGTAACGGATCTGACGAGCATCGGGACTTTATTTGCATTTATGTTGGTTTCGGGTGGTGTTTTGTTTTTACCGCCGAAATTGAAAGAAAAAGGGAAATTTCATCTGCCTTATTTCAACGGGAAAATCATCGTTCCGCTTTTGTTTTTGCTGTTTTGTTATTTCTTCAAATCCAGAATAGCACTCGCTTTTACCGAATTTCATTTAGAAAATACAGAAGAAATTCTTTTCATCGTGTTCTTAATTTTTGCCTTAATCGTTTCCATTTTAACTTTCATTCGGAATTATTCCCTCATCCCAATCATGGGCGTTTTGATGTGTTCTTATATGATGATTGAAATTCCATTGGTAAGTTGGAAATGGTTTGTGGTTTGGATGATTCTCGGATTGGCGATTTATTTCCTTTATGGATACAGAAATAGTAAATTGGCGAAAGAATGATTTAAATTTTAAATCTTAAAACCTTGATTGGATTTTACCTAACTCAACGATTTTACTACAAGGCTCACAAAGTTTTGAACAAAGAACACAAGGTATTTGTATTTCCTTTGTGAATTTGAAACGTTGAACCTGAAACTTAAAACAAAATTATGCAAGAAAACGAAAACTCAACACATCAAATGAAACGCGAACTCGGACTGCTTGACGGCACCATGATCGTGGCCGGTTCCATGATTGGTTCCGGAATTTTCATTGTAAGTTCAGATATTGTACGAAATGTCGGAAGTGCCGGATGGCTGATTTTCATTTGGGCGTTGACGGGTTTCATCACCCTGATTGCAGCTTTGAGCTACGGCGAGCTTTCTGCCATGTTTCCCAAAGCGGGCGGACAATACGTTTATCTGCGTGAAGCTTATGGGAAACTCGTGGCTTTTCTTTATGGATGGGGTTTGTTTGCCATCATACAGACGGGAACGATTGCCGCTGTGGGCGTGGCTTTTGCTAAATTCACTGCCTATATTTTTCCATTCTTCAGTGAAGACAATATCGTTTTTTCCATATCGACTTTCAAAATCAGTACAGCCCAATTATTGGCAATTTCGTCCATCGTTTTCCTGACTTGGCTCAATACCAGAGGTGTGAAAAACGGAAAACTGATACAAACCGGGATGACCATCATCAAAATACTTTCTCTCGCCGGACTGATTATTGCCGGATTATTTTTCGCCTTCAATTCAGAAATTTGGTCTGCCAATTGGTCAACGGCTTGGGACAATATTCAATGGGCACCAAAAGGTGCCGGAATGATGGAAATAGCAGGAGCAGCCGTCTTTGGTGGGGTTGTTTCAGCGATGGTGGGTTCTTTGTTTTCCAGTGACGCCTGGAACAATGTGACTTTTATAGCGGGCGAAATGAAAAATCCGCAGCGAAACATCGGTTTGAGCTTGTTTTTCGGCGTTTTGATTGTGACGGTGATTTATCTTTTGATGAATTTGATGTACATCGCGACTTTATCCATGGAAGAAATGGCCTATGCGCCTCAGGACAGGATTGCAGTTGCGGCGGCTTTGAATATCTTTGGGAAAGAAGGTGCCGTCATCATCGCTGTGATGATTATGATTTCAACATTTGGTTGTAACAATGGCCTGATTTTATCGGGTGCGAGGGTTTATTATACAATGGCCAAAGACGGATTGTTTTTCAAAAAAACGGCCGAACTCAACAAATTTGAAGTTCCGGCTTGGGGACTTTGGGTTCAATGCTTTTGGGCTTCTGCGCTTTGTTTAAGCGGAAAATATGGAGACTTGCTCGACTATGTAATCATGGCGGTTCTGATTTTTTATGTGCTGACCATTTTGGGGATATTTATTTTGAGAATCAAACAACCCGATTTACCCAGAAGTTATAAAGCCTTTGGTTATCCGGTTTTACCGGCTTTGTACATCATTTTGGCAAGTACTATTTGCATAGGTTTACTGATTTACAAAACGACTTATACTTGGCCGGGTGTTTTGATAATTTTATTGGGAATTCCGATTTATTATATCATAAACCGAAGAAATAAATGATTTAATTTTATTTCAAATCAAACCTGTTTTCGATGCCCATCACATTATAAATAATTTTCAAATGGTATTTGACGGTATTTTCAGAAATAAATAAATCGGCACCGATTTCTTTATTGGTTTTGCCTTTTTTGACCAATTCAATGATTTCAATTTGCCGATCCGATAAATTGTATTTTTCCAGATTCAGTTTGGATTCACCTTTTTCGTTTTTTTCTTTTGACAAATTCTCCAATTCTTCACGCATTCTGGCATTGTCTCTTTCTACCAAAATTCGTTTTTCACGATTCACTTTAAAGAATTTGAGCAAAACCAAAAGAAAGGCCAATAAAATAACCACGATAGCCACCATGAAAAATCGGATGTTCTTTTCGTATTTGATTTCGAGGTCTTTTCGTTTTTTAAGCAAATCTCTTTCGACAACTTTTAGCTTATCATTGGCCGTGGTGACATTGTACCGGTTGAATTCTTCCATTCGGGTCAAATGATATTCAAATGCAGATTTATAATCTTCCTTGTCATGATAAAACTTGCTCATGGCTTCATGCATACCGATTTTATAAATGCCCATATTGTATTTTTCTGCATAGTAAAGTCCTTTTTCATAGGATTCAAGAGCAGACTTTTCATCGTTCAGAAGTGAATATAAAGCAATTTTTTTGCGGTAAACGTTGGGTAAGTCTTTGGGGCTGTGTTTTGCTAATAATTCAATGCTTTCGTCATATTTCTTTCGCGCTTCAGTTAAATTATTTTTCTTCATATCCAAAACACCTAGCAAGCCCACGTAAAATGCTTTGGACTGACCATCGAGGTTATTGACATCTTCTTCGGTGATGGTAGGCAAAATATGGTCAACTTCTTCAAATTTCAAAAGGTCAAAATTTATAAAAAGCTCTTCAATCTTGATTCGGCTGAGCGCTTTCTTCTCATAAGGTCCTTTGCTTCCCCATTTTTTTGCTTCTTCCAGATTAATCATCACTTCGGTATAATTGAAAATGCGTTTGTAGGTAAGGGCTTTTTGCAAATAAGCATTATAAACCTCATAAGCGCTTGAAGCTTTATCGTTGATGATTTCTTCTAAAATAGTGATAGACTCGTCATACTTTTGCTCGTTGTTCAGCTCAGCGATTTTTTCGTTCAGTTTATCGGGCGCTATTTTATTAGCATTCACGTGAACAGAAACAATACAGAAAAAAAAGAATAGTAGTTTTTGTACCATATTTCCTTAATAATGGTTTTTATTGCTGAAAATCAAATATTTAATACTTACTACTCTCGGGTAGTTGAAAGTCATACCAATACAAGCCACCAAAATTAAACTATTTGGTCATTCTTTGGAAATTTAAATAACAGATCTCTGACTCTAAATGTAACAGATTAAAAATCAGCAAATATCAACCTACTCTTCGGGTAGTACATGCTAACTACTCCTTGACTACACGTAAAAAATTAGGATGTACAACTAAAATTAGAGATTTTCGTAGCCGATTTATGAGAAAGAATTTAAGATGAAATTAAACCTAAAATAAAATGGGAATCTCTCTACTCATTATAAAAATATCTTAACTATCGATCCTATCCTAACCGCTCTTATTAAAACCAAAATAAGGGCAATTAAAATAATCCACCTATCATAACGACGGTGGATTGTTTAATTATGCTTGTTTTGACTCGGCTGGAATAAGCAAAACTGGAATTTTGGTTCCTTTAACGACTTCGTTGGACACACTTCCCACAAACACCTTGTACAAAGCACTGTGGTTAATCAGCCCCAAGATAATCATATCGGCATGAACCTGTTCTGCCAGCTTCAGAATCTGTTTATCGGGATAACCTTGTGTCAAATGTACTTCGCAGTTCAAACCTGATTCAGCAAATCGAGCTTTAAACAAATTGAGTGTTTCCATTTCTTTTTCGTATTCCGAAAGATTTTCAGCAGAAACATATTCTACACCTGAAACTTCAGGAGCAGAATCCTTTTTATAAGAAGTAACATGAACCAAATGTACCTTTGCATCAAATGCAGAAGCGATTTCAATCGCTTTTTGTGCCACCAAATCACCTTCTTTATTAGAATCAATTGGAACCAAAATTGTTTTCATTTCACCTATAATTTTAAACCGAATTAAAGTTAGTGAATTGATTGTAAACAAACCATGATATTTCACAAGGTTTAATAAAGTGAATTTAGCTCAAACTATATTCCGTTCCGTCTTTTCCGTCTTTGAGCTGGATTCCGACGTTCAATAATTCGTCACGGATTTGGTCTGACAACGCCCAGTTTTTATCGGCACGCGCCTGATTTCGCATTTTGATTAATAATTGAATCGCTCCGTCCAATTTGTCGTTGTTTCCGTTGGAAACTTCTTCAGATTTCAATCCCATTACGTCAAACACAAATTCGTTCAAAGATTTTTTCAGAATTTCAATGTCCGACTGGGTCAGTTTTTCGGTTCCGGCTTTTGCGCCATTGATGATGCGAACGGCTTCAAATAAATTCGAAATCAAAATCGGTGTGTTGAAATCATCATCCATTGCGGAATAACAATTTGACAACCATTCATTTACGTTGAAACTCGATTCGTTGGAAGCTTGAATTAAATCTAAATTTTTAATTCCGTCCATCAAACGATTGAAACCTTTTTCGCTCGCCAGCATCGCATCGTTGGAAATGTCCAAAACGCTTCTGTAATGCGCTTGTAAAAAGCAAAAGCGTACAATTCCTGGATGAAAGGGTTTCTCGAAAAAGTCATTGTCGCCGTTTACCAATTGCATCGGTAAAATGTAATTTCCGGTCGATTTACTCATTCGTTGTCCGTTCATTGTCAGCATATTGGCGTGCAACCAATATTTCACGGGTTCGTGTCCGTTTACACCTTTGGCTTGCGCGATTTCACATTCGTGGTGCGGGAATTTCAAGTCCATTCCACCACCGTGAATGTCGAAAAATTCACCTAAATATTTGGTGCTCATCACGGTACATTCCAAATGCCAACCCGGAAAACCGTCGCCCCAAGGCGAACCCCAACGCATAATGTGCGCCGGCGAAGCATTTTTCCAAAGCGCAAAATCCACCGGATTTCTCTTTTCGCCCTGACCGTCCAGATCGCGGGTGTTGTTGATGAGTTCTTCTATGTTTCTACGGCTCAATTCGCCGTAATTCAATCCTTTTTTGTTGTAAGCTTCCACGTCAAAATAAACCGAACCGTTTATTTCGTAAGCCAATCCCAACTCGATGAGTTTTTGGGTCAATTCGATTTGTTCCAAAATATGTCCGGTCGCAGTGGGTTCAATCGTTGGTGGAAGTAAATTGAACGTTTTCAATACATTATGAAAGTCAACCGTGTATTTCTGGACGATTTCCATCGGTTCCAGTTTTTCCAGACGGGATTGCTTCACAAATCGGTCATTGTCCACATTTCCGTCATCAGTCAGGTGGCCGGCATCGGTGATGTTTCTTACATAACGAACTTTATATCCCAAATGAACCAAGTACCGATAAATCATATCAAATGATAAAAAAGTACGCACATTTCCCAAATGTACATTGCTGTAAACCGTTGGCCCACAGACGTACATTCCAATGCTGTCTTTGTGAATGGGAACAAATGTTTCTTTCTCGCCGCTCAGCGAATTATGCACTTTTAAGTTGTGTTCTTTTATCATTTGAGTTGTACGTTTAGGGTTTTTGAGTTGAGTGTTAAGAGTTTTTGATTTATGCGTTAATTGATTTATGAATATTTCTTTGGACTAAATTCTGAAATGCCTTCATTTCTTCATCATTTTGAAATACTCTTTTTGGAATGACGTAAGCAATTAATGAATCTGTATATAAATAAAATGCTTTTTTCCCAATCTCAAAACGTTTAATAATTGACCAGTTAAAACTTCCTTCTGAATCTTTGCTTTTGTATAAAATTCTTTCTTCTAAAAATACATATTCTGTATCGCTTAAAAAACTACCATCTTTTAAAGGTGTTTTTTTTGTGCTTTTTAATCTAAAATGAATTAAAAGAAAACAAGTAAGCCAAAAAATTACTGTTGAAAAAATAATAGCGAATAAATTTATTCCGTAATCAATAATGAAATATAATTGTATAATAATATAAGCGATACTGTACAAAATGATTGATTTTCTAAAACCATTTTTCATAAAATGATGTTTAGCAAAATCAGCGTAATCTTCTCTTGTTATTTCTACATTCAGTCGCATTAATTACATTTTTTGATTTTGGTGAAATGCTTAATTTTCAAATTCTCTAATTCTCAAATCTTCAAATCAAACATTAAACTTCGTATGCACCCCAATATAATGCAGGAATTCCCTTCTTGTCGTCGGGTCTGTTTTGAAAACACCACCTAATTCAGCTGTAACTGTTGAACTGTCTATGTCGCGAATTCCGCGTGAATTTACACAAAGGTGTTTCGCGTCAATTACACAAGCTACATCTTCGGTTCCCAATGCATCTTGCATCGCTTTCACAATTTGCATCGTCAACCTTTCCTGCACTTGGGGACGTTTGGCATAATAATCCACGATACGGTTCATTTTGGAAAGTCCGATTACTTTTCCATTAGAAATGTATCCGATATGTGCTTTTCCTACGATGGGCAAAAAGTGATGTTCGCAAGTGGAATAAACCGTGATGTCTTTCTCAACCAACATTTGGTTGTATTTGTATTTGTTTTCGAAAGTGGACATCTTCGGTTTTCTGTCCGGATGTAGTCCTCCGAAAATTTCATTTACAAACATTTTGGCAACGCGTTTGGGTGTGCCTTTCAGACTGTCGTCGGTCAAATCTAAACCGAGCGTATGCATAATTTTAGTGAAATCAGCTTCAATAGACGCTATTTTCTCTTCATTGGTTTGGCCGAAGGCATCTTCGCGCATGGGCGTATCATGATGGGATGAGAAATGCTCATCGCCCATTTCGTCGTATAAATCGTTGTTTGACATTTTAAATCAATTTGAACCGCAAATTTATTGAATCGGATTCAGATATTGGGTATTATGCAATTAATTTGTAGAAAAACCAATTCGTTCGATATAAATGATCATTTTTTCTTAATGACCTTAATTTCTTAATGGTTGAAACAATCGGAATCGAAAGCACAAATAACATTTGTATATTTGAATCCCAAAAATAAATTCAGTGATGAGCAATAAAATTTATGGCGTTGACCATATCACAACCGAAGATTCAATCAATATTTTACACAATAAAACCACAGCTGTAATTTCCGAACAAAGCCTTGCGCAAATCATGCGTTCCAAAAACAACGTAGAAGCCATCGTCAATTCTGAAATGACGGTTTACGGCATCAATACAGGTTTTGGGCCACTTTGGGATACAAAAATTTCCAAAGAAGAAACCGGAAAATTGCAAAGAAATTTATTAATCAGTCATGCAGTCGGCGTCGGAAATCCGATTGACAAAGATTTGTCAAAACTGATGTTGATTTCCAAAGTACATGCTTTGGCCAAAGGTTTCTCAGGTATTTCGATGGAAACCTTCGAGCGCATTTTATTGTTCATCGAAAAAGACATCATTCCTGTTGTGCCGGAACAGGGTTCAGTCGGAGCTTCGGGCGATTTGGCGCCGCTTTCGCATTTGTTTTTGCCTTTGATTGGTGAAGGAAAAGTCTGGAAAAACGGAAATCCCGTTCCGACAATGGAAGTTTTGAGCGAACATAATTTACAACCAATTGAACTTCAAGCAAAAGAAGGTTTAGGTTTAATCAACGGAACCCAATTTATTTTGGCGCACGCTTTATTTGGCTTGAATAAAATGAAATATTTGCTGGATTTGGCTGATGTTGCCGGCTCGATGAGTTTGGAAGCATTTTCCGGATTGAAATCGCCGTTTATGAAAGAACTGCATGAAGTTCGTCCGTATGAAGGAACGAAATTGGTGGCACAAAGAATTTGGAAGATTTTGGAAGGCTCTCAAATTATTGATAATCAAGATTATTACAGAGTTCAAGACCCTTATTCGTTGCGTTGTATGCCGCAAGTTCACGGCGCTTCGCGAAATGCCTGGATGCACCTGAAAGAAATGGCGGAAGTGGAATTGAATTCGGTGACGGACAATCCAATTGTTTTGGATGAAAAAACTGCCATCAGCGGTGGGAATTTCCATGGACAACCGTTGGCGATGGTGTTGGATTACGCAACTTTGGCGGCTTCAGAATTAGGAAATATTTCGGACAGAAGACAATATTTGTTATTGGAAGGCAAACACGGATTACCGAGATTATTGACCGAAAAATCGGGATTGAATTCAGGATTTATGATTCCGCAATACACTTCAGCGGCGCTTTGTACAGAGAACAAAACGCTTTGTTTCCCGGCTTCGGCTGACAGCATCCCGACTTCTTTGGGGCAGGAAGACCACGTTTCGATGGGCAGTATTTCGGGAAGAAAATTCAATCAGGTTTTGAATAATCTGGAAAAAATTCTGGCGATTGAGTTGATGTATGCTTGTCAGGGACTGGAATTCAGACGACCTTTGAAATCAAGTCCGGTGATTGAAGAAGTCTTTGATTTGGTTCGAACCAAAGTTCCGAAATTGGAAGACGACCGATTAATCGGCGACGACATCAATGCAATTATTGAATTAATTCAAGGCGAAAAATTAAAAGAAATTATTTCGAAGATTTAAGAAAATATTCCAATTAAAAGTAAAGCCAAGACTAATTGTTTTGGCTTTTGTGTTTAAAGAAACAATTGAATTGTAACAAAACTTACTTTTCTTCCTACCAATTAAACAAATTCGAATCCAGATGTTGAGAAAATTTTTGAAATTAGAATGGAAAGCATTTTTCAGGTCGGCAAATCTGAACAAAAATTTAGCCGTCAAAATTTTCCTCGGTTTTATGGCGATTTATATGGCATTTTCTGCTTTGGCACTCGGAATCGCACTTTATCCGGCACTGAAAGAAATTTTCCCG
>Ga0079224_100014613_pt1 | contig 10970 bp, 9 predicted proteins | sample Stecom2015_FD_80414 | JGI IMG/M metagenome (GOLD analysis project Ga0079224, IMG submission 80414) | Agricultural soil microbial communities from Utah to study Nitrogen management - Steer compost 2015 | ecosystem: Environmental > Terrestrial > Soil > Agricultural land | place: USA: Utah...
AAAAAAGGGACGCCGGGCGGGCCCGGTGCGCGGCCGGTGCGGGACGGGCCCGGCCGCGGCTGCGGGCCCGGAGCGCACGGGCGGACCGGGAGGCGGAATGGGCGGGATCTGCGAGGGCCGGGTGGTGCTGGTGACCGGCGCCGGCCGGGGGCTGGGCCGGGCCCACGCCCTGGAGTTCGCCCGGCAGGGCGCCCGGGTGGTGGTCAACGACGTCGGCGTGGAGCCGGACGGCTCCGGCCGGTCCGCCGCTCCGGCCGAGGACGTCGCGGCGGAGATCCGCGCGGCCGGCGGCGAGGCGGCCACCGCCACCGGCGACATCGCCGCCGCGGACGGCGCCGCCGAGGCGGTGGACACCGCGCTGCGGGCCTTCGGGCGGCTGGACACCCTGGTCAACAACGCCGGCTTCGTGCGCGACCGGATGCTGGTCAACCTCTCCGAAGAGGAGTGGGACGCGGTGCTGCGGGTGCACCTCAAGGGCCACTTCCTGATGCTCCGGCGGGCCGGCGCGCACTGGCGGGCCGAGGCCAAGGCGGGCCGCATGCCGGCGGCCCGGGTGGTCAACACCTCCTCAGGGGCGGGGCTGCTGGGCAGCGTCGGCCAGGCCAACTACTCCGCGGCCAAGGCCGGGATCATCGGCCTCACCCTGGTCGCAGCGGCCGAGCTGGGCCGCTACGGGGTGGCGGTGAACGCGATCGCCCCGGCGGCGCGCACCCGGATGACCGAGCGGGCGTTCGCCGAGCGGATGGCCCGCCCGGGCGGCGCCGCGTTCGACGCGATGGACCCGGCCAACGTCTCGCCCCTGGTGGTCTGGCTGGGCTCGGCGGAGTCCGAGGGGGTCACCGGCCGGGTCTTCGAGGCCGAGGGCGGCCGGCTCTGCCTGATGGACGGCTTCCGGCACGGCCCCTCCGCGGACCGGGGCGCCCGCTGGGACCCCGCCGACGTCGGCGCCGCCGTGCACGGCCTGCTCCGCGCCGCCCCGGCCCCGGAGCCGGCCTACGGTTCCTGAGCCTCGGAGGGGGCGGGGCGCCCTGCCGGCCGCCGCCCGTTCTCCCGTCCCGCGGGGCGGTGCCGGGACCGCCGCCCGCTGCGGGCGCGGCGGGGCCGGCGGACCCCCGGACCCGTCCGCGCAGACCGGTCCGCACCGGCCGGTCCGGGCCCCGGGGCGAAGACACGTGTACACCTTCCCGTCGCCGGATTCCTCACCTCCCGTCCGGAAGAAGTACCCTCGCGTCACCGACGTGTGATGCCATTGCGCGTTCGATCACCGGCCCCACCGCGGATCCGGTGGAACGATCCCGACACGGAAGAACCGAGCGATGCCGAAGAAGACGACCGCCTCGTTGAACGCGAACCGCTCCTCGCTGCCGCACAAGGTGCGCTACGCGCTGCGCAATCCGGGGAAGATCCTGCCCTACGTGCAGCGCTCCGCACGGGATCTGAAGTTCCGCCTGGTCCACCGGGACCACGTCTCCTACTACCGGGCGGTGATGGCCTCCGACGCGGCGCGGGACCCCAAGGCGGCGGTCGGCAGCCACAACGAGAAGCGCTGGCTCGCGCTGGGCAAGATGCAGTTCGACTACCTGGTCGAGCACGGGCTCAAGCCGGAGCACCGGATGCTCGACATCGGCTGCGGCAACCTGCGGGCCGGCTGGCGGTTCATCGACTACCTGGACGAGGGCAACTACTACGGGATCGACATCTCCCCGGACATCCTGGTCGCGGCCAAGAAGGTGCTGGCCGAGCGCGGCCTGCAGGACAAGCTGCCGCACCTGACCATCACCCAGGACCTCACCTTCGACTTCCTGCCGGAGAAGCGGTTCGACGTGGTGCACGCGCACAGCGTCTTCTCGCACTCGCCCATCGAGGTCATCGACGAGGCCCTGGCGCACGTGGAGCGCATCCTGGCGCCCGGCGGCTTCTTCGACTTCACCTTCGACCGCACCGAGGGCGCCGAGCACCACGTGCTGCGCGAGGACTTCTACTACCGGACCGGGACGCTCATCGCCCTCGCCGAGAAGCACGGCCTGCAGGCACGGTTCATGGACGACTGGGAGAAGCGCCCGCACGGCCAGTCCAAGATCCGGGTCACCGCGGGTCCGTGACACCCCCGCCGGACCGTGCCGCGTCCCCGGAGGGCGGCAGGCCCAGCACCCCTCCGGCGTAGGCGAGGATCAGGGCCAGGGCGCGCTCGCGGGTCAGCGCGGCGTTGCCGCTGACGATGTGCACCCCGTAGGCGTCCTCCAGCCCGACCAGGTGCTCGGCGGCGGTCTCCGCGGGCAGCAGGGGCCGGAACGCCCCGGTCCGGGCGCCGCGCTCGATCAGCCGGGTGTACATCTCCACCTGGCGCAGCCAGAACCCGGTGGACATCCGGGCGTGCCGCTCCTCGCGCCGGGCCGCGCCGAACAGCTGCGCGATCGCGCTGATCAGCAGGTCCTCCGGACCGCTGGGCAGCCCGGCGGCGATCAGCCGGGGCAGCGCCTCGGCCGGGTCGGCGCACTCCTCGGCGATCCGCTCCCGGCCGACGCAGAACCGCTGCACCGCGTCGCCGCGGACCGCCGCGACCAGGTCGTCCATCTGCGGGTAGTAGTAGATGACCGCGGCCGGGGAGAGCCCCGCCCGCGCCGCGACCTGCCGCGCCGTCACGCCCGAGGGGCCGGCGTCGGCGATCACCGCCATGGTCGCGTCGATCAGCGAGCGCCGCCGCTCCTCCTGGTCCTTCCGCCGGCCCATCGCCTCGGACTCAGCTCCCTCCGGGGTCCTCCACGTCGACGGTGGTCAGTCTCTCGTACCCGGCCGGGTCGGTGCGGCGCATCCGGGCGGCGGCCGCCCAGCCCGCGGCCAACGCGGCCGGGACCACGGCGAGCAGCGCCGCGTTGACCGCCGTGCCCCGGCCGGTCAGCAGCTCGAAGTGGAGCGCGATCAGCACGCACAGCACCGCCAGCCCGGCGCCCGCGGCGGCCGGCGCCGCGACCACCCGCCACCGGGGCAGGCCCCGCCGGTCCCGGCGGAAGAACGCGATCACCGCCGCCGCGGCCAGCACCTGCAGCGCCATCACCCCGACGATGCCCGGGCCGTTGGTGAGCAGCAGCAGGTCGTCGTAGGGGCGGGCGCCGAGCGCCATGCCCGCGGCCAGCACGGCGGCGGCGAACGCGGACTGGGCGAGCACCGCGGCCGCGGGCGAGCCGTGCCGCCCGGCGGTGCGCGCCAGCACCCGGGGCAGCAGCCCCTCCCTGCCGAGCGCGAACAGGTAGCGGTTGGCCGCGTTGTGGAAGGCCAGGGTGGCGGCGAACGCGCTGACCACGATCAGCCAGCGCATCGCGTCGGCCGCCCAGGCGCCGGCGAAGTGCTCGGTCGCGGCGAACACCATGTCCGCCCCGTCCTCGCCGGCGGCGACCCGCTGCACCCGGTCCGACCCGTAGGCGGCGACGAAGGTCCAGGTGGTGAAGGCGTAGAACAGCCCGAGGAAGCAGACCGCGGTGTAGGTGGCCCGGGGGACGGTGCGCTCGGGGCGGCGCGCCTCCTCGGCGTAGATCGCGGTGGCCTCGAAGCCGAGGAAGGCGCCGATGGTTATCACGAACATCGCCGCCGCGCCCGGGCCGGCCGGCCCGGAGGGGGAGAAGGAGGCCAGGTCCAGGCCGGAGGGGCCGCCGCCGGCGGCCAGCACCGCCACCGAGAGCACCAGCAGGACCGCCACCTCCAAGGTGAGCGCGACCCCGAGCACCTTCGCCGACAGGGTCACCTTGAGGTAGCCGAGCACGCCCACCGCGACCAGGCCGAGCACCGCCCACAGCTGCCAGGGCGTCCGCAGGCCCAGCGACGACTCCAGGGTGGCCGCGGAGAAGTGCGCGAACGCGGCGAGCAGCCCGACTTCGATGAGGTTGTAGGCGGCCACGGCGACCAGCGCGGCCCCGGCGCCGGTCCGCCGGCCCAGGCCGCGCCCGATGTAGGCGTAGAACGCGCCGGCGTTGCGCACGTACCGGCTCATCGCGGTGAACCCGAACGCGAAGAGCAGCATCAGGGCGCCGGAGAGCAGGTATCCGGCGGGCGCGGCGGCGCCGCCGATGGCCAGGGCGAGCGGAGCGACGCCGGCCATCACGGTGAGCGGGGCGGCGGCCGCGACCACGAAGAAGACGAGGTCTCCGGTGCCGATCACGGCCCGGTCCAGGGAGGCGGTCGGCCGGGTGCGGGGGGTGGTCATGGGTCCTCCGGGAAGCCGTGCGGGCATTGTCCGGCGGGGCGGATCTCTGTACTCTGAACAACCGTTTAAAGAATGTCAATGGCGGGAGCGCCGGACATCACCGGTGGTCACCGCGGTGCGGGAGGCAACTGTGCGGGACGTGACGGTCTGGACCGGAGGAACCGTGTGGACCGGGGAGGGCGACACCGGTGCGCTCGCCGCGGCGCAGGGGCGCATCGTCGCCGTAGGGGCCGAGGCCGAGGCGCTCGCCGGGAAGGCGGCCGAGGTCGTCGACCTGGACGGCGGACTGCTCATGCCCTCCTTCGGCGACGGCCACGCCCACCCGCTCTTCGGCGGACTGGAGTTCCAGGGCCCGCCCGTCCGCGACCTGGCCGACCCGGAGCAGGTCGCGGCCGCCGTCGGGCGCTGGGCCGCCGAGCACCCCGGGGCCGAGTGGATCGTCGGCGGCAGCTACGACCCCGCGATCGCGCCGCGCGGCGAGTTCGACGCCCGGGTGCTCGACGCCGCGGTGCCCGACCGCCCGGTCGTGCTGCGCGCCTACGACTACCACACCGTCTGGGTCAACTCCGAGGCGCTGCGCCGGGCCGGCATCACCGCCGACACCCCCGACCCCGACGGCGGCACCATCGTGCGCCGCGCCGACGGCACCCCCATGGGCACGCTGCGCGAATGGGGCGCCGTCGACCTGGTCCTGGACCTGATCCCGGCGGAGGCCGCCGGAGACCGGATCCGCGCCCTCGCCGACGCCGGGCGGCGCTACCTGCGCTCGGGCATCACCTGGTACCAGGACGCCTGGGTCGACCCGGAGACGGTCGGCGTCTACCTGGAGGCCGCCCGGCGCGGCACCCTGCTCACCCGGGCCGACCTGGCGCTGCGCGCCGACCCCGAGGAGTGGCGGGACCAGCTGTCGCTCTTCCCGGAACTGCGCGAGCGGGTCGGCGCCGAGCCCGCCGCGGCCGAACTGCTCACCGCGCGCACCGTCAAGTTCTTCGCCGACGGGGTGATCGAGGGCGGCACGGCCGCCCTGCTGGAGCCCTACGCCGACTGCCCGCACTCGCGCGGCATGCCGGTGTGGCCCGGCGCGGCGCTGGCCGAGGCGGTGGCCGCCTTCGACCGGCTCGGCTTCGAGGTGCACATTCACGCGATCGGCGACGCCGGCATCCGCAACGCCCTGGACGCGCTGGAGGAGACGGCGCGGACCAACCCGCCCCGGCCGCGCCGCCCGGTCATCGCGCACACCCAGCTCGTCGACCCCGCCGACCTGGAGCGGTTCGCCCGGGTCGGGGCGGTCGCCAACTTCGAGCCGTACTGGGCCCAGCTCGACCCCCTCCAGGTCGACCTGACCATCCCCCGCCTCGGCGAGGGCCGCGCCGCCCTGCAGTACCCGATGGCGACCCTGCTCCGCGGCGGCACCCGGCTGAGCTTCGGCAGCGACTGGCCGGTCAGCACCGAGCGCCCGCTGGACGGCATCCAGGTGGCCGTCACCCGCCGCACCTTCGAGGGCGACCCGGCAGAGGGCTGGATCCCCGAGGAGCGGCTCACCGCCGAGCAGGCCCTCACCGCCTACACCGCGGGCTCCGCCTACCAGGCCGGCGCCGAGCACCGCCGCGGCACCCTCCGCGTCGGCGCCGACGCCGACCTGCTCTGGCTGGACCGCGACCCGCGCGCCGTCGACCCGATGAAGATCGCCGCGATCACCGAGCGCGGCACCTGGCTGGCCGGCCGCCGCGCGGTCTGACCCCGCACGGAGCCGCGCCGCAGAGGCGGCGGCCGCCCCGCCCGCGCGGTTCCCCTCCGCCTGCGGCACCGCCCACCTCGTTGGTCTCGGACTCATCGACCGGCACCGGGCCGCAGGACGGAGCCGGTCGATGAGTCCGAGACCAACGGAGAAGCGGGGCGCCCCGCGATCGAACCCCTGGGCGACCGGCCGCTGGATCGCCGATGGGGCCTTCCCCCCTGAGCCCCGCCGCCGGTGGGCCCGGAGGCCGCGGGATCGCCGCGGCCGGTTCCGCCCCGGAGCCGGAACCCCGCAGGACCAGAACGCTGATGGGGTTTCGCCCACCGGTACCGCCCCCACCCACCCGCCTGAGGCGCGGCCCCGCCCCGTCGAGCCCGGGGTCGTTGCTTTTCCCGGCCCCAGGGGGCGCGCGTCGTGTGCCGGGCCGCGGGGCGGTGGGCCGGGCGAAAGCAACAAGCCGGGGCCGACGTTGCCGTGACCCCGATGGCGTTGAGTCCAACGCGGGTGGGCGCGGGGCAGGGCCCGGGAAAGGCCGGGACGCCACGGCGGGGGAGGACCCCGTCAACGCTCCAGCCCTCGTCCCCTCGCCGCCCGCCTCCGGCCGTGCCCCCGGCCCGCCCGTCGGGCTCCGGTTTCGAGGACAGGGCCCGTAGAGCCGCTTTGAAACGGGCAAGGGCGGCGCGGCCGGGGGCGGGGCCGACCGGGGCGGGCGCGGAGCGGAACGCGGGAAAACGGGTTGTCGCCCGGCGCCCGATCGGGGCACCCTGGTCGCGATCGGACACAGCGCCCCTGCGCGCGCGTCCCCCGACACCGAAGGAGCCGTTGCGTGCAGGCAGCCGTCGCCGTGACCCCCGCCCGCGTACCCGAGCTGCTGCTCGGGCTGGCCACCGTGCGCCCCGTCTTCCTCTGGGGCGCGCCTGGGATCGGCAAGTCGTCGCTGGTGCGGCAGTTCGCGGAGTCGCTCGGGCTGGAGTGCGTGAGCCTGCTCGGCACCCAGCTCGCCCCCGAGGACCTCATCGGGGTGCCGCAGATCCGGGACGGCCGGTCGGTGTTCTGCCCGCCGGAGGCCATCGCCCGGGACGAGCCCTACTGCCTGTTCCTGGACGAGCTCAACGCCGCCTCGCCGGACGTGCAGAAGGCGTTCTACTCGCTCATCCTGGACCGCCGCATCGGCGGCTACGAGCTGCCCGCGGGCAGCATCGTGATCGGTGCGGGCAACCGCGCCACCGACAACGCGCTCGCCCGGCCCATCGCGTCCGCACTGGTCAACCGGCTCACCCACGTGCACCTGCAGGCCTCGGCCACCGACTGGCTGGACTGGGCCGCAGGCAGCGGCATCCACCCCTGGATCACCGACTACATCACCGACCGGCCCGACCACCTCTGGTCGGCCCCGCCCAAGACCGAGGAGCCGTTCTCCACGCCGCGCTCCTGGCACATGCTCTCCGACGCGCTGCACTCCTTCGGCCCCGAGCTGGACGAGCAGACCCTCGCCGTCATCGCGCACGGCACCCTCACCCCGGCGCACGCCACCGCCTTCTGCGGCTACGCCAAGGTGGTGCGCAGCCGGTACGGCCTGGACGCCATCCTCAAGGGCGACGCCCGCTGGCCGCACCGCCCCGAGGACCGCGACCTGCTCTACTTCCTCGCCGACGCGTTCCGCGGCCGGCTGGTCAAGGAGCTCCCCGCCGGCAAGGAGCACGCCTCCCCGGCGGTGCAGCAGACCGTGCACCGGGCCAAGGCGCTGCTGGTCCAGCTCGCCGAGGTCTCGGTGGAGGTGGCCCGCTCGGTCATCGCCGACGACCCCGACGGCGAGCCGGTGCTGCCCTCCTGGTTCCTGGTCGAGGCGGCCCGGGACATGCCCCGGCTGGTCGAGGCGCGCCGGTGAGCCGCGGCGGGAAGCGGGGAAAGGGCAAGCGGCCCGACCCGGCCCGGGAGGCCTTCCTGCAGGGCGCCGCCGCGGCCGCGGCCCACCCGGTGCTCTCCGCCATCGAGGTGCGGTACTGCGCGGAGGACTGCACCCACGTCGAACCGGGCGGGATGGCCGTGGTCGACTCCGGCGGCACCGTGCACGTCGACGCCTCCCGGCGGGCCGAACCGGCCGAATGGACCTGGGCCGTCGCGCACTGCGTGCTGCACCTGGGCTTCGGCCACGTGCCCGCGGCCGCCGGGGAGCGGGAGCAGCCCGACCCCGCCCTGGTCGCGGCCAGGTGCACCGCGGTCGCCCGGTTCCAGGCGACCCTCGGCGGCACCGGCACCCCGCCCGGCCACGTCCCGCTCGCCTTCCCCGGCTCCGATGAGGAGTCGCTGGCCGCGCGGTGGCGCCGCGACGGCGTCCCCGAGGGCTACACCCGCTGCGGCACCGGCGGCCCCGGGCCCGACCACCGGCTGGTGCCCTGGCAGGGCTTCCGGACACCGCCCGACTGGCAGCGGGCGTTCGCGCACGGGCTGACCCGGACCATGGCCGTGGCGATGGAGCGGGCCGGCGGCAGGCCCCAGGGGCCGGACGGCCGCCTCCGGGACCGGCGCCCCTGGGAGCGGGCGCTGGACTGGTTCATCTCCTCCTACCCGCTGCTCGGCGGCATCGCCGCCGGGATGGAGCTGGTCGCCGACGCCGACCTGGCCCGGGCGCACGGGATCGCGATCGCCGCGGTGGACGCCTCGGCCGGCGAGATCTACATCAACCCGTTCGCCCCGCACACCGATGAGGAGTGGCGGTTCATCCTCGCCCACGAGATGCTGCACGCCGCGCTCCGGCACGGCGACCGGCGCGGCCCGCGCGACCCCTACCTGTTCAACGTCGCCGCCGACTACGTGATCAACGGGTGGCTGCGCGAGATGGGGGTGGGCGACATGCCGAACGGGGCGCTGCACGACCCGCGGCTGGCCGGGCTCTCCGCGGAGGAGGTCTACGACCGCATCGCCACCGACATGCGCCGGGCCCGCCGGCTGTCCACGCTGCGCGGCAAGGGGGCCGGCGACGTCCTCGGCGAACCCCTGCCCCGCCCGCCCAAGGACTACGTCGACCTGGACGAGTTCTACCGGCGCGGCCTGGCCCGCGGCATGGAGCTGCACGACCGCGGCGAGCGCGGACTGCTCCCGGCCGGCCTGGTCGAGGAGATCCGGGCGCTGGCCCACCCGCCGCCGCCCTGGGATGTCCGGCTGGCCCGCTGGTTCGACGAGTTCGTGCCCCGCCCGCAGGCGGTCCGCTCCTACGCCCGCCCGTCCCGCCGCCAGGCGTCCACCCCGGACATCCCGCGGGCCGGCCGGTACTTCCCGCCGGAGGAGGTGGCACGGTGCACCTTCGGGGTCGTGCTGGACACCTCCGGATCGATGGACGCCCGCCTGCTCGGCAAGGCGCTGGGCGCCATCGCCTCCTACGCCGCGGCCCGGGACGTCCCCGCGGCCCGGGTCGTCTTCTGCGACGCCGCCCCCTACGACGCCGGCTACCTCGCGCCCGCCGAGATCGCCGGCCGGGTGCGGGTCCGCGGCCGCGGCGGGACGGTGCTCCAGCCCGGCATCGACCTGCTGCACCGCGCCGACGACTTCCCGCGCACGGCACCGCTGCTGGTCATCACCGACGGCCGGTGCGACACGCTGCGCGTCCGCCGCGAGCACGCCTACCTGCTGCCGCGCGGCGGCAGGCTGCCGTTCCGGGCCGCCGGGCCGGTCTTCGAGGTCCACTGAGCCCGGCCGCGGATCCGGCCCCGGGTCGGCGGGCCGCCGCCGTCCGGTGCTTGGATGGGGCCATGATCGTTCGCGACATGCTCCCCGCGGAGGCCGCCGAGGTCGGAGAGCTGCGGGTCGCCGCCTACCGGGCCGAGGACCTGCTCTCCGTGCACCCGCCCTACGCCGAGGTGCTGCGCCGCCTCGGGGCGGACGGCAAGGGCGAGATCCTGGTGGCCGCCCCCGGGGACGGCCCCGGCGCTGCGGCCGCACTGCTCGGCACCGTCATGATCGAACCCTGGACACCGAACAGCGAGGTGGCCCTCGGCACGCACGAGGTGGAGGTCCGCGCCCTGGCGGTCTCCCCGGCGGCCCGCGGCCGCGGCGTCGCCCGCGCCCTGATGGCCGAGGTGGAGGAGCGCGCCGCCGCCCGCGGCGCCGGCCGGGTCGTCCTCTCCACCCAGCCGGCCATGGCGGCGGCCCAGCGCCTCTACGCCTCCCGCGGCTTCACCCGCCTACCGGACCGCGACTGGAGCCCGATCCCCGGCTTCACCCTGCTCGCCTACGGCAAGGACCTCTGACCGCCCCGGGGCGGCCGGAGCCGGGCGGGTCAGTCGAACAGTTCGTCGGTGGTGGTGACGGTGGGGGCCCGGTGGATCCAGGTTTCCAGGACTTCGCGGTCGGTGCAGGAGGTGATGCGCCTGCGTGCCTGTTCGTCGATGGGGATGCCGCGTGCTTCCAGGACGATGATGATGGCGCGCGTCTCGCCTTCGGTAAAGCCCTCGGCCCGGCCTTCGGCCCGGCCTTTTCCGTAGTGCCTGCGGGCGAATTCGGTCTTGAGGGCGCTTCCGCTCTCTGCCATCAGTGCCTCCCAGCTGGTCCGGGCCGCCGTCGAGAACTCGGCGAGCACGTAGTCATGGTAAACGGCGAAGCGGTCGTCGGGGATGGATCGCAGCGCCTCGGCGAATGCGCGGAGCGTCTTCTCCTGCTCGGAGCCGTGCGCGAGGGCCGACAGCGCGGCCAGCTCGGGATCGGAGCGGGCGGCCTCGGCGGAGGTGACGACCGGGATCTCGGCGGGGCCGAGGACGATGGGGCGCAGTACCCAGTCCGGGTGCCCGATGTCGATCGGGGTGCGGGCCCAGCGGGCGGTCCGCTCGGCCCAGCAGACCACCAGGAGGAGCGCCGGGCATTCCAGCCGGGCCCGCACCGTGGCTAGGTAGACCGGCCAGCTGAACCGCTTGCGCTCGTCCCGGCCGCGCTGGACCTCCACCACGATGCCGAACGTGTTGTTCCCGGAGCCGTCGGTGAGGGCGACCACGGTGTCGCCCCGGTACTCCTTCGGCTGGAGGTCGTTGCAGTCGGTGGGGG
>Ga0079224_100014614_pt1 | contig 10970 bp, 11 predicted proteins | sample Stecom2015_FD_80414 | JGI IMG/M metagenome (GOLD analysis project Ga0079224, IMG submission 80414) | Agricultural soil microbial communities from Utah to study Nitrogen management - Steer compost 2015 | ecosystem: Environmental > Terrestrial > Soil > Agricultural land | place: USA: Utah...
GAGACCTTCGATCTGCGCGGCCTGATCACCGTCAAGGACATCGACAAGGCCGAGCAGTATCCCAACGCCTGCAAGGACGACCAGGGTCGCTTGCGGGTGGGCGCCTCGGTGGGCACCAGCGCCGACACCGACGACCGGGTTGACGCCCTGGTGGCAGCCGGTGTGGATGTGCTGGTGGTGGATACCGCCCACGGTCACTCCCGCAATGTGCTCGACCGGGTGCGACGCATCAAGCAGCAATACCCCCATATGCAGGTGATCGGCGGCAATATCGCCAGTGCCGAAGCTGCCCTGGCCCTGGCCGAAGCCGGCGCCGACGGTGTCAAGGTGGGCATTGGCCCGGGCTCCATCTGTACCACCCGCATCGTCACCGGGGTGGGTGTGCCACAGATTTCCGCCATTGCCGAAACCGTGGCCGCCCTCAAGGGCACCAATATTCCCGTAATTTCCGATGGCGGTATCCGCTTTTCCGGGGATATCTCCAAGGCCATCGTGGCTGGCGCCCACGCGGTGATGATGGGCTCCATGTTTGCCGGCACCGAAGAGGCCCCCGGCGAGATCGAGCTCTACCAGGGCCGCACCTACAAGGCCTACCGCGGCATGGGTTCCCTGGGGGCCATGTCCCGCACCCAGGGCTCCAGTGACCGCTACTTCCAGGATGCCAGCGCCGTCGAGAAGCTGGTGCCGGAGGGTATCGAGGGGCGGGTGCCCTACAAGGGCCCGGTGTCCGCCATCATCCATCAGATGATGGGCGGCCTGCGCTCCGCCATGGGCTACACCGGCAGCGTGAATATCGACACCATGCGCACCAAGCCCAGCTTTGTGCGGGTCACCAGCGCCGGCATGGGGGAGAGCCATGTCCACGATGTGTCCATCACCAAGGAAGCGCCCAACTACCCCATTGGCGGGCGCTGACTGGCATCGCATTAGTATTGAAACTCGTTTATTGCGAAACATCACGATACCAACAGGTTTCAACACTAGGACGCCCCCATTGCGTGACAACAGAGCGCAACGAACGGCATCTGCGTCGGCGATGATCGACGCAAGGGATCGGGGCCAGGGTCCCGATTTTTAATTCCACCGGGGCCGTAGTCCCCCGCAGCCAGAAGACACCCATGACCGCCCCAGACATCCACGCCCAGAAAATCCTGATTCTCGATTTTGGCTCCCAGTACACCCAGTTGATCGCCCGACGCATCCGCGAGATCGGCGTGTACTGCGAAATCTATCCCTTTGATGTGGGGGAAGCGGCCATCCGTGAATTCCAGCCGCGGGGTATTATTCTGTCGGGTGGTCCAGAGTCGGTAACCGCCGGTGAATTCTCCCCCCGCGCCCCGATGCTGGTTTTCGAGCTGGGAATACCCGTACTGGGCATCTGCTACGGCATGCAGACCATGGCGGAGCAATTTGGTGGCAAGGTGCAAAGCTCTGAGCAGCGGGAATTCGGTTACGCCCAGGTCAAGTTGCAGGGCGATGCAGTATTGCTGCGGGACATCAAGGACCATGTCGACCACGGCGATGGCGCCGCCCTGCTGGATGTGTGGATGAGTCACGGCGACAAGGTGACGGTTCTACCCGAGGGTTTTGCCCTGATGGCTTCCACCCCCAGCTGCCCCATCGCCGGCATGTATGCCCTGGACAAACCCTTCTACGGCATCCAGTTTCACCCCGAAGTCACCCACACCCTCCAGGGCAAGCGCATCTTCGAACACTTCGCCTACCAGCTGTGCGGCTGTGAGTCCCTGTGGACCGCCGCCAATATTATCGACGATGCCATCGCCCGGGTTCGCGACCAGGTGGGTAGCGACAAGGTGCTGCTGGGCTTGTCCGGCGGCGTTGATTCCTCGGTGGTGGCGGCGCTGCTCCACAAAGCCATCGGCGACCAGCTCACCTGCGTGTTTGTCGACAACGGCCTGTTGCGCAAGAACGAAGGCGACCAGGTGATGGACATGTTTGCCAAAAACATGGGGGTGAAAGTCATTCGGGTAGACGCCGAAGGGGAATTTCTCGGCAAGCTGGCAGGTGTTGCCGACCCGGAAGCCAAGCGCAAGATTATCGGCAACAGCTTTATCGAGGTTTTCGACGAAGAGGCGAGAAAACTGCAGGATGTGAACTGGCTGGCCCAGGGCACCATCTACCCCGACGTAATCGAGTCCGCCGCCTCCAAGACCGGCAAGGCCCATGTCATCAAATCCCACCACAATGTCGGCGGCCTGCCGGCGGATATGAAAATGTCCCTGGTGGAGCCTCTGCGGGAGCTGTTCAAGGACGAGGTGCGCAAGATCGGCCTCGAACTGGGGCTGCCCTACGACATGGTCTATCGCCACCCCTTTCCCGGCCCCGGCCTTGGGGTGCGGATCCTCGGTGAAGTGAAAAAAGACTACGCCGATATCCTGCGCGAAGCCGACGCCATCTTTATCGAAGAACTCCACAAGGCCGATTGGTATCACAAAACCAGCCAGGCCTTTGCTGTTTTCCTGCCGGTGAAGTCCGTGGGTGTGGTGGGGGATGCCCGCCGCTATGAATGGGTTATCGCCCTGCGCGCCGTGGAAACCATCGACTTTATGACCGCCCGCTGGGCGCATCTGCCCTATGAGCTGTTGGAGAAAGTGTCCAATCGCATCATCAACGAAATCAGTGGGGTGTCGCGGGTGACCTACGATGTGTCGAGCAAGCCGCCGGCGACTATTGAGTGGGAGTGACCGGAGTTTTTAATGCATTGATTTATAACAATTAAAACAATCTAATCGACAATATCGCCTGCATCATCAATGGTATTGTTCATGCTTGTCATGACAGTGACAGCAAGTACATTCAAAAAGTATCTTAGAGCTTCGATAGCCCTGTATTAAGTGGCTGCATCCTGGGACCGATATTTACACTCATCTAACCGATATAAACGCGGTTGCTGGAACCATTTTCCACCGGAAGTGAAAAGGAATACCGCGCTGGCAATGATAGATGCCATCAGTATCACCCAAATAGCAATTATACCAACCGATATGAGGCCGGCGGCAAATAAAATCATCGCGACTTTTTTCAATAGTTTGTTGATACGTTTCATCTCTACTCTTCCGTAATTGCGATTGTGAATTGATATAGCACCAATGTACGCCCCACGATCTGAAGACACGCCTATATGGATTATAAGTTGATGTTAAGGTTCTGATTAAAGGAAGGAACCAAGTCCCGGCAAAATCTTTAAAGTATCTTTAGCATTTAGTAGTACCAACAGATAAAAGGCTATTTTCCACTGTTCCAATGCAATATTGCCGGTCAGTATTCCCATATCTATTTAACACCTATGTCATAGATCTGCGGTCTGCCTGTAGCAGTGATTTTTTGTATTAATCCTCCCAGGCACCGAAGCCAGGAATCTGGATTTCTGACTCACTGAAGGAACCTGTCTCGGCCATTGTATGGCAAGTACCACACCTACTTACCGAACCGACTTTGGGATTATCCTGCACCATCGCGCGTGATAGTTCATTATGCTTCTCGATGAAATAGGGCGTTTCACTAATACGGAGTGGCGCGCCATCAGCACGCAGGGAGCTCATGATCCTTTTCGAACGCTTATAATCGGCATGGTCGGCCGCATTCTTCAGCATATAGTCTGTAATATTTTTGACATCTTCTGGTGGAAGTTCGGCATTCTCTCCGAAATGATCCTCGAGCCCAGACATTACCTTTTTCCATGAGCGTGCTGGTAGCAGGCCCGGCTGATAAGGAAAGTGACAGCTGCCACACTCCTCCAGATATTGCGGGTTTTTAACGGGTGCAACACCTGGTGCCTTTTCCCCATCAAACATGCGGCTGAAGAAGCCCGGTTTATTATCGGCACTGAATGCCGCACTGCTCATTCCAAGCAGGGCAGCTGACAGCAATACCATGGATGCTACTGATGATTTAGATTTCATATTACACCTCTCAATTCAAAGTCCGGTTGTTTAAAGATTCTTGAGATAGGCAAGAAAATCACCTTTTTCTTGGGCGGTACATTCACGCCCCAGGGTCCACTTGCAGTTACGAACGAACCACTTCTTGATTTGTTTCACTTCAGTAAGACGTTTCGGATTTACTGTAGGTGCCATGGGCTCAATGGCCTTGCCTGTTCGTGCATGTTTGCCTGGTTTCTTCAAGTCGGCAGTGTGGCACTTGGTGCAGCTTCGCTTGTCACCTTTCTTGGCATCAATAAACTCTTTATTCCACAGGGCCTCTCCTGCCGTGGCGCTGGAGTTGGTTCCACCCTGAGCCTGATACTCCGCCTCCAGGTCTGATACTGCATCCGCCTGAGCATAGAATGGTATCGATAGCAGCAATGCAGTAACGCCGATAAGTTTCCTATTCATGTTAACCTCGAATTTATTTGTTTAAGGAGAATTGATTATTCAACAGATCCTTATCTGTTAAGACTACTGAAGAGAGCTGAATTGAAACTGAAAGAAATGGTCATCTATGTATGAAACATCATCCTTACTCGCTTGTTACCGTTGCTTCAACATCATCCGGTAGATGCATCGCAGCATCTTCAAAAGTGCCTGCCGCGGCGTCGATATGGCAGGCTGCACAATCAATCTTGCCATTGACCTTTGGGTGTTCCCATACCGCATCAGAGATCTCCTGATGTTATTTGATCCAGTAAGGGGCCTCTGTGATACGTAACAAAATTTCTGTCTGCGGTATGCTGCGATTAATTTTCCAGGCTGCTTCGGTCAATCCCTGTTCCGCCGCATTCTCTACCAGGAAGGTTTCAATCTTTTTCACGGCATCCTGTTCCAGAAAAAGATCCTCTCCGAAATGAGATGCCTGTTTCTGCATCATGGCTCTCCAAGAGCGGGCAGGTAATAGACTGGGATGGAAGGCGAGATGGCAAGCGCCGCACTCTTCACGCCAAAGCGAGTTATCGTGTAATGCCGGACCATGAAACGGCTGGTAGAGCTGCTCGGGTGTTTCTGTTAGATGGCCCTGAAACCAGAACAGACCGGCAGTGATAATGGCAACCAGCATGGTGGCACCGATCTTCCAGTGAGAAAGCGTAGATATCGCGCCGGCTGCGGAGGATTTGAAGCCAGTTAGCATGGAAACTACCAGGTTCTCTCGGTGCAACATGCTCTCTACCAGGACACCCATCACATGAATAATAACCACCCCCAACATCAGCCAAGACAGCCATTCATGAAGCTCATGAGCAAAACGTCCCTGCGGAAAGTTCAGTAATCCGGCAAGGGGGCCTTGCCGTTCTTCACCGCCAAAGGTAAGCAGACCGGTAATGACGACCGACAGGCCCAAACCCAGCAGTAGATAAATGGCCCAGCTACCGGCCGGGTTATGGCCGAGAAAGCGAGGCGGGTGTTTATTCAGTACATCTTTCAGGTAATTCTGCACCTTGGAATAATTGAAGGCGAAGTCACGGAAACGGGCATAAGGGCCGCCGATGAAACCCCACAGAAGACGGAATAAAATCAGTCCGCCCATCAGGTAACCGGCAAAAATATGCACATCCAGATAACGATTATCGAGAGTGAACCAAGCTATTACGAAGCAGCTCGCCAGGGTCCAATGAAACAGCCGGATAGGGATATCCCATACCCTCACTTTTGTTTCTCGTACACCACCTTTTCTTTTCCGTTGAGTCATTTGATTAACCTCAAAAACACACCCTGCCAGTACTGTCTAAAGTTAAATCATGGCATGTGGGGAGTGGTGTCCATGCCCCTTTAATCGGTAGGAATTGGACTGAAAATACTTACCGATAGAATCGAAAAAGAACACTCCGATGGCAATAACAGATGCCATCAGTATCGCCCAGATACCAGCTAGACCAAGATACCAAAACAGTATCAGGACTGTACTGTCGATCAGACCGCCTATGACAGAAATGCCAAAAGACATGAAGCTGATGACAAGTGATACTAGTGTTACTACCGTCAATAATTTGTTTATGCGTTTCATCTCTATTTTCCTATTAATCGGATTATTGATTAGCACGGCTTTAGCGTAAGACACCCGACCTGAAGACACGCTGATACGGAATTTAATCCATGGTTAAGGTTCGATTAGAAGCGGCGAACCACAATTTGTTGCGGAGGTTAAGTACGCCGAGATGCCTAGCGCATCTCGAACGCCTCCTGGTGAAAACGTATCCTGCCTGTGACGGCCTGCAGTCCCTCGCGCAGGGCATCGGCAAAACCACTTGGACCGCAGAACCACACTTCCAACGGCTTCCGGCCTTGCTGTTGTTCAGCCAATGCCTCGGCGGTCAGCGGTTCGCCCTGTTCGTCATGCACATGCAAACGGACTTCGGGCAAGGCGGCACACAAGGATTGCAGGCGTTCGACAAAGGGGTCGGTTCCGGCATCACGTACGCTGTAATGCAGATCGGCGGCAAGCCCGGCGGCAGGTTCATCCTGCAGGGCTTCGAGCCAGGCGAGGAACGGGGTAATACCGATACCGCCTGCGACCCAGACCTGTCGAGCGCGTTTGTTAACGCGGGAAATATCGAAGCGGCCATAAGGACCTTCCACCTTGACCGGGTTGCCGACGCTCAACTGGTGGGGCAGTCTGCGTGTGTAGTCACCGAGTGCCTTAATCGCAAAGGTAACAGGGCGATCACCGCGATCAGCGCTGGCGATGGTGAAGGGATGAGCCCCCTCGGCCTCGTCAAAGGTGACAAAAGCAAACTGGCCGGGATGGTGACCGCGCCACTTTCCGTCAAGGCGACAGCTCACTTCGATAATATCGTTGCCTGGGTTGTGCACTGCGACCACGATGCCGCTAGCACGACGCTTGCGACCGATGAGGCCTCGAAGCGACAGCACGCTGGCGATACTCCCGGCGGTGAACAGCAGCGCCAGCAACAGTCCAACGGGCTGGCTCCAGTAACCGGCTGGAGCGAGCACCACTGAATGAAATACCAGCAGCAGATAGAGCACCGGCATAGCCCGGTGCAATGGGCGCCACAGGCGGTAGGAGAATCGCTTCCACAGGGTTAGCGCGAGCAGTGCCAGCAGCACATAAAAGGCCCATTCTCCCAGTGCTTCGCCCATGTCGCGCAGTGGTTCGGCGAAGGCCGAAAGCTCATCCTCCTTGACGCGGTGGCCGTGACCGGCCAGCGCCTTAAAAAAGTCGTCGGACATCTCCAGCAGCCAGTGTGAGGCGGCAAAGACGACGGCCAGGATGCCGCTCCATTTGTGCAAACGATAGATGCGATCCATGCCGCCGAACAGATGCTCGAGCCAAACAGGGCGCGTGGCCAGCACCATGGCCAGCGACATCAGGGAAATGGAAAACAGGCCGGTCAGGAATAGACTCTCAAGATAGATAGCCCATGGCAGGGAGCCTGCAGCCGTATGATCGGGCGAGAGCAACTCAACGCCCCAGGCAAGAGCAACGATGGCAACAAAACTGGCAAGGATCGTCTTCATGATAAGTCTCTCAAAATTAAATATGGCCAGCACTTCGGCTGAACCCCGCTCCGTCATGCGCTGAAGCGGGGCTAGCCATTGTCGTGTTAGCCTTTATCACCATTGTTGTTGCGGTCAGACTTGCCCAAAGAACGTGTGTCGCGATATTTGTCGGACTTGCTCTTCTTGGTGCGCGCATCAAGTATCTTGCCGTTCACAGGATCGACAAAGAGTTCGACCTTATGGCCGTCTTTATCAAAGGCATCGACCTCGTAACCGTTGCGTTCGCGATCGATCTCGTGGATATCGAGATAGCCGGCCGCAGTCACTTTGTCGTAGATTGCAGGGATTGTCAGCCAGTCGGCCGTAACGTTTGCCCTGTCTGTCCTGTCGGTGTATGAACCGGCAATAGCGGTTCCACCGATGGTGGCAGCTGTCAATGCGATGGCGAAAATCGTATGTGAAGTTTTCATGGTGGTCTCTCCAGTTGGGTTGTAAGGGGTGGTCCAATTGACCACCGTGGACACAGTGTGAAGCAACCGGACTGAACCAACCGTGAAGCCGCTGTTAATCTCCCGTTCAGAATAGGGGGGGCTATAATTGACGCTGTATCAAGAGGAGAGACGACAACCATGAGGTCACACCTACGCTCCATCACACTGCTGGTTCTGCTGCTGAGTTCGCTGGCGGTTCCCCCCGGCTTGTTGGCCGATGACCGGGATCACGATCGTGCACGCAAGGCGTTGGAGGCGGGTGAGATACTGCCGCTGCGCACCATCATCGACAGGCTCGATCGTGATTACCCCGGCCAGATCCTGGAGGTGGAACTGGAGCGCGATGATGGTCAATGGATCTACGAGGTCAAACTGGTGCGCGACAAAGGCGCCGTGATCAAACTCAAGCTCGATGCTCGCGATGGCACCCTGCTCGGGATCAAGGGGCGTGACATCGCCCCCGCGGCATCGCAGCCAGGAAGGCCCTGATGCGGATCCTGCTGGTCGAAGACGATCCTGTGCTCAGCGCTCAGTTGGCAGAGGAATTTACCCTCGCAGGTTATGTGGTCGATTCGGCGGATAATGGCATCGATGCTCATTATCTTGGCGATGTCGAAACCTTCGATGCAGTGGTACTGGACCTTGGCCTGCCGCAGATGGATGGCCTTACTGTGTTGAAAAAGTGGCGCGCTGCCGGACGCAGCATGCCGGTACTGATCCTCACCGCGCGCGATGCCTGGAATGAGAAGGTCGACGGTATCGATGCCGGGGCGGACGATTACTTGGCCAAACCGTTTCACATGGAGGAGTTGCTGGCTCGGGTACGTGCGCTGATCCGTCGGGCCTCGGGGATCGCCAGTGCCGAGATCGTCTGCGGTCCGGTGTTGCTCGATACCCGCAGCGGACGGGTGAGTGTGGCGGGGCGCCCCCTGACGCTGACCAGCCATGAATACCGTGTACTCGCCTACCTGATGCACCGCAAGGGTGAGGTTGTATCGCGTACCGTGCTTACCGAACACATCTACACCCAGGATTTCGACCGTGACTCGAATACCATCGAGGTATTTATCGCCCGTTTGCGCAAGAAGCTACCGGAGGGATTGATCAAGACCGAACGTGGCCTCGGCTACCGTCTGGTGTGTCCGGAATGACGCTGTTTGCCATACCAGGCCGCTCCCTGCGCCTGCGCCTGCTGGTGGGTACGCTGGTGTGGATCATAGCCACCATCGCCATCGCCGGCTGGAGTCTGGCGGGCCTGTTTCGCCAGCATGTGGCCGAGCAGTTTTACGACGGACTTGGCGTCCATCTGGAACAGCTTACCGCTAATCTGACGCTTACCCCTGACGGTATCCCGAGCCTGAGCATTCCCTTGAGTGATCCACGATTCAGCCGCCCCTATTCGGGGCTGTACTGGCAGATTGATCAGCTCGACAATACAGCGCACACGCAGATGCAAGGCATCCTCCGCTCGCGCTCCCTGTGGGACAGCGTGCTTGAGGTGCCAGAAGATGCGCTTGCCGATGGTGAAATACATCAACATTGGGTTAGCGGGCCGGACGGTGTGCCATTGGGAATGGTCGAAAGAATGGTCCACCTGGCAGAGCGGCCGGAGACGGCGCTTCGGCTCGTCGTGGCGGCCGATATGCAGCTCATCAGTGAACCGGTTGAGAACTTTAACGGACTGCTGGGCGGGTCACTCGGGGTGCTTGGTCTGGGTCTTATCCTGGCGGCGATCGTACAGGTGCTGATCGGGCTGAGACCGCTCGGCCACCTGCGCAGGGCCTTGACCGCAGTGAGGGAGGGGGAGGCGAAACATATTGAGGGCAGCTTCCCGCGGGAAGTTCAGCCCCTGGTCGACGACTTTAATGAGGTATTGGCGCACAATACCCGTATCGTGAGCCATGCCCGTACCCAGGCGGGCAATCTGGCGCATGCGGTGAAGACGCCACTGACGATCCTGACCAATGCCGCGGCGCGTCCCGGCCCTGGTCTACCTCAACTGGTTAGTGAGCAGGTGGTGATTGCACGGCGTCAGGTCGACTACCATCTGGCGCGGGCGCGCGCCGCAGCTGCGGCAACTGTTCCCGGCGTGCGCAGTGATGTTCGCCCACTGGTCGATTCTATAGTGCGTGTCATGGACCGTCTGTATCAGGACAGGAAAATCTCTGTCATCATCGCCGACAGTGAAATTGCGCCGGTGTTTCGCGGCGAACAACAGGATCTGCAGGAGATGCTCGGTAATGTGCTGGACAATGCCTGGAAGTGGGCGAACAGCCGTGTTGAAGCCTCTTTCCTTGTCGAGGGTGAGCGACTCGTTATACAGGTCGATGACGATGGGCCGGGGCTGGCCTCGGAACAGAGGCAGGCAGTACTGGTCCGAGGCGTTCGGGCTGATGAGCAGGTACCTGGAAGCGGGCTGGGGCTGGCTATCGTCGATGACCTTGCCCAGCTTTATGATGGTTCGATCGAACTGGGTGAATCGCCGCTGGGTGGTTTGCGGGTACGGTTGACTCTGCCGGCGGCTCCTGTTGGACATTTATCGCATGGTTAGTCTCTGCACGGTGAGTCAAACCGGTTTTCCGCACGGATACCTGCCGAATAACTGGAAGAATGGTTACGTGGTTATTTGAATTTCACTTCTGCTTCTTTGGGCAAATCGGTAAGATATAGCCGTATTTTTAAAGAAATTTCTGAGCATGGTATTTTTCATGGTATTACCGTTTAGCAGGAAAATAAGCTATTGAAAATAAAGGCTAAAAAATGCTTATTTACAATCGAGTGGGAGTGACCTGAATTTGTAAGTCATTGAAGTATAAAAATAAAATAACTCTCATTGGTAATATAATCTACATCATCAATGGTATTTTTCATGGTATTTGTCAACCGGGAATCAGCGCCTGTCAGAAATACCATGTCGGGATTTATGGGCTGATCATGGTATTACTCTGACAGTTACATCGGCGTGCAGAGAAATTCACGTGGGCGTGAGGGTGCGAGCCGCCCGCCCGCAGGGTAAGCCTGACATCAAGCGGGTGCTGCCGTATAGTGCCACCAAGAAGCCAGTATA
>Ga0079224_100014615_pt1 | contig 10970 bp, 3 predicted proteins | sample Stecom2015_FD_80414 | JGI IMG/M metagenome (GOLD analysis project Ga0079224, IMG submission 80414) | Agricultural soil microbial communities from Utah to study Nitrogen management - Steer compost 2015 | ecosystem: Environmental > Terrestrial > Soil > Agricultural land | place: USA: Utah...
CCCAGGTTACGACCTTTTAGTGGTGGTATTGATCCTAAAGTTGAAATGACAGATGCAGACCTCTTACAACTGATCTGCGCTTATCGCTTGGTCTTTGAGGATGTAGAATTGTCCATATCTACTCGGGAGCATTCCCGATTTAGAGATCAACTCGCGCATTTGGGTATTACTTCCATGAGTGCAGAATCTAAAACAAATCCAGGAGGATATGTAGTCGATCCACAATCCTTAGAACAATTTGAAATCTCAGATGAGCGCAGTACTGAATCTATAGCCCAGATGCTCCAAAATAGTGGAATTGAGCCCGTTTGGAAAGATTGGGAACAAATAACATAAATCAAAAAAACTATGGGCAATCATTATTTATTATTTAGGATTGCCCATAATCTAGAGAACAAAAATTTAAATTCATCTACTCCACTTTAATGGTCGTTGAGACTGGCTCTAACCAGGGTGAAGAAAAAATGATTTTGATCGATCCTTTATTTTCTGCCTTTATATAAGAAAGCAATCTACCATGAAATGCACGATGTTTGTTGTCGGTATAGTCCGTCATATCACTATTGTTCCCGGCTTCAAGACCTAATAATCGTCCAGGACCTTCAATTTTACAAGTGATCATTTCATCTGACATCATCACGGGTACATTGTTCTGATCGACTAACTGAATTCGAACCTGAGCTACATCACCTACTTGAAGATTATCGTTGCTCTCGACAACCTTAATCGAAACTGCCCTATCCGACGTCTTAATTGCATACCTAGCAGTCTCTTTCCCTTGAGTTAATCCTACAACTTCTAGTTTACCAGGAGCATAAGGAATATCCCAATGAATTACCCCAGAGTTTTCATCATAAGGTTTTGTTTGCCCAACTAATTCACCATTTAATTCCAAACGAGCATGGGAAGTATTGGTATAACATACAACCCTTACTTTTTGTCCATTCTTATAATTCCATAAGGGCCATGCATCAATGGACAACCAATCGTCTCTTCTGCTGATGTAAGTTCCAGCATATATAAATGGTTCATCCTTCCATAAGGATTCTCTAAAGTATCCTCTAGGCTTAATATTACCTGCAAAATCAACTAATCCTGTATAGAAGCCTCTTGAAGGCCAAGCGCCAGACTCACCCAAATAATCAAAACCAGTCCAAAGAAATTGCCCAAATACAAAATCGTTATCAACTACTGCCTTCCATGCCTCTAGGCTTTGACCATTTTCACTCCCATAAATAATTCTATCTGGGTATTTTTTATGATCAGCCTTGTATTTGCTCTCCGTATAATTATACCCAGCAATATCTAAAGCACCTGGATAATCAGTCTCGTTAGACATTGCAACACCGGCTAAACCAGCTGTGACTGGCCTAGAGGGATCAAATTTTCTAACAACTATTGCAAGTCTTTTTGCTATTTCTCCTAATTGCTTAGCGTCTGGAGCTTTTGGATTATAACCCCCAAATATAGGCTGTTGAAATCCGGTATCCTTCCCTCCATTTAAAACTGGATGTGAGTAAGGGTCATTTGGGTAATCTACTTCGTTACCTATACTCCACGCAAACACAGAAACATGATTTCTGTCTCTCCTTACCAAATCTTCTAAATCCTTTTCTGCCCACTCCTTAAAAATGTCATAAGATCCTTGAAACCCTGGTTGGCCAACATTCCATCCCTTAATCCATTTACGTTTAGGATAAACCCACTCGTCATAAGCTTCATCTATTACTAAAAGGCCGATTTCATCACAGACTTCATAAAAATCAGGTGATTGAGGATTATGACTGGTTCTAACAGCGTTAACCCCAATAGATTTAAGTGTTAAAAGTCTTGACCTCCACACACTTTTTGGAACAGCCGACCCCAATACTCCTGCATCGTGATGTAAACAAACTCCTTTCATTTTCATATTTTGACCATTTAAAGCAAACCCCTTGTCAGGATCAAATGAAAATGTTCTAAAACCTGTTTTAGTAGTTGTTTGATCGACGATGCGACCATTTGCATAAACAGTTGTTTTCAAATCGTATAACTCTGGAGTCTCTAACCCCCATAACTTTGGAGATTTTATCTTAATTTTAGACTTGACACTACCCTGGGTTCCTGCAGCAACATTTAGCTTATTAGTAGATTTACCTACCAATTTACCAGTGTCAGAATACAGCTCGTTAGACACCATTAATTGCGTTGATTCATCTTCTTCATTGACCAAGTCCACATTAATATGGAGTATACCTGTATTCCCCTTGACCTCTGGATGTGCAAAAACGCCCCATTGATCAATATGGATGGAGTTTGACTGTACCAACCACACATCTCTATAAATCCCTGACCCAGTATACCAGCGTGAATCCGCATCTTGACTATGATCTACCCTTACCGAAATAACATTTTCCTGACCGTATTTAATGTATGGAGTAAGATCATAAGCAAAGGAAATGTATCCATTAGGACGCTTTCCTATTAAGAGTCCATTCAAATAGACCTCGCTTCTGTTATAAACGCCTTCGAAATATATATACACCTTTTCCTGAGTGTTATTTTTGGGAACAATCAGTGACTTGCGATACCAAGCAATCCCGCCTGGTAAATAACCAGTACCACTTGCTAGCGAAGGACTAAGCTGTTGCCTTACACTCCAATCGTGTGGGAGTTGAACTTGTTCCCATTTTCGATCATCGAAAGTAGGCTCCTTATAGGCTTCTTGATCTGAAAGGCTAAATTTCCAATCATCGTTTATCAATTTTGCATCTCCAAAGCCCAATTGTGCAAATCCGCTAATTGATACAGATAGGAAAATTAAAATCAATAAATTATTATTCACTTTCATAATATAATTTTTAAAATAAAGTTAATTTCCAATTTTTTAGTAATACGGGTTTTGTTCTAATTTATTATCAGAAGCCAATATTTCTTCTCTAGGAATAGGTAACCAATAATGCTGATCTTGAAAACTTTTTCCTTCTAATGCAGTTCTTATCTCATAACTAAAGTTTCCAGATTCATCTTTAACAATAGTGATCCCCTGTGCTGGTTCATTTTCAGTTTGTTCAGCAATCTTCCATCTTCTCACATCATAGTAACGATGCTCCTCAAAGGCAAGTTCTATTCTTCTTTCATGGCGAATGCGCTCTTTCATTTGATTTTTATCTAAACCCTCTGGTAGAGGTGGCATATTAACTCTACCTCTTATACTATTAATGGCATCATAAACGGATTGATCTGGTCCTACTGCCTCGTTTTTAGCCTCTGCATAATTCAAAAGAATTTCAGCATATCTAAAATAAATCCAATTTTGTGTTCCTGCCACGCCCCAAGGGTTTCGGATTGGGAGCTCTTGATCTACAAATTTCTTCAGGTAGTACCCGGTTTTACTTGTATTCCAGTTATCTGGACCATCTCTACTATCCAAGCCTCCAGGCACGAAAGTTTCCACAACTCTTTCCCTATATGGCGCACCGTTAAACAACACTGTTTCATAGAACCGTGGATCTCTATTTTCGTATGGCGCAGCTGCTTGGTCCGCGTTTGTCCAACTAAAAGGTGTACCATCAGCCATTTCGTAATCATCTACCAAGTTCTGTAGTGGCAAATTTCCACCCCAACCACCATATCCGTTAGGGCCGTTAGCAATTTCTAAATGTGTGTGCAATGCGCTTAAATTATAATATCTTGCAAAAATAGTTTCGCTAGTAGACCCTTGTGCTAAAAACAAATCACCATAATCAGGATAGAGTGCGTATAATCCTAAATCCATAACGTCCTTGGCAGCCGCTGCAGCTGCCGTCCATTTTTGTACATCTGAAGTGCCTCCAGTATATAAAGGGCTAGCTGCGTATAATAATAATCTAGATTTTAATGCTAAAGCAGCACCATGTGTTGCACGTCCTTCTTCCCATTTAGAACTGTTTTCTAGAGGTAAATCATTTGCGATAGCATCTAATTCTCCTACAGCATATGATAATCCCTCTTCTATAGAGCTTCTTTCAAAAAATGACATTTCAGTAAAGTCATCTCCGAGTTCAGGTACACGATCGCCCACTAAAACTACTTCTCCATAATTTCGAATAAGGTCATGATATCTGAAAGCTCTAATAAAGCGCAATTCAGCGATCAACAACTTCTTACCTGAGGCGCTCATTTCTAATGCCTCAATATTGGCAAGCGCATAATTCACCTCTCTTATACTGCGGTAACTCCTTTTCCAAAATGTCCCGGCAATTCCAGTGTTTTCAGGCGACAAAAGTCCTTGTTGAATCAGCCACGTATCATCGTCATTATTGTAGATAGCTTCATCAGTTAATGAAGCCCACATCGCATATTCAAATCCTCTACCAAACCCAGGTGGGGTGCCTTCTCCTTCTTTATTTGTCAAACGAACTCCTAAATATCTATTGATCACATAGGCCTTAAACAAGGTTGAATCGGAAAGTATTGCTTCTGTAGATACCCTATCTGTTGGGGTGATATCAAGGTAGTCTTTATCACAGCCTACTAATACAAAACAAGTAAAAGCAGCCATCAATAACATCTTAAATTTAATTATATTTTTCATATCCTTATTTTAAAATTGAATATTTAATCCCAAGTTTATAATTCTTTGTTGTGGGTAAAATTGACCACTTTCACTCGATCCTTCTGGATCGTAGTCCTCAACATCTGTAATAGTGAATAGATTAAAGCCACTAGCATAAACACGGGCACTAGTAATAGAAAACTTCTTCATCCAGTCTGTTGGAAGTGTATAACCTAATTGAACATTTTTAAGTCGTACAAATGCTGCATTATTCAACCAGAAGTTGTTTCTGTATAGTCCGCCACTTACTGCTGAGGAAGATCTTTCGCTAACACGAGGGTAAGTTCCTTCAGGATTAGAAGGACTCCATCGATTGTCTGCCCAACTGCTATAATAATTACCAACTGTTCCCGATTCTGGAAGTACATATTGACTTACTTGAGCTTGGCCAGAAAACACTGCGCTTAAATCAAAGCTTTTCCAAGTAGCATCAAATACTAACCCAAAGGTAATTTGAGGAATGTTTCCATATCTTGTACGATACTGGTCATCGGCTGTGATTTCACCATCTCCATTATAATCTTCGTAAATTAAATCTCCCAGCTGAGCTCCTGGGACATGTGGAATCGTTTCCAATTCTTCATTGGTTCTAAAGATTCCAATGGCATTGTATAGTAAATAAGTGTTGAGTGATCTACCTGTTTGGCGTTGGTAATCTAACACCCCTAGTGCCTCATCTATAAATCGAATTTCATTCTTGGCATAAGTGAAATTACCCTGTATACCAAAATTAAAGGCGTTTGCACTAGAATTTCTATATGCCATGGTAAACTCAACGCCTTGACTGGTAACCTTTCCAATGTTTTCTGATGGCACTAGAGGATCAGAATCATAAGGGTTCACAATTCCTGTTGTCCCAGGAATCGATGCATTTCTAGTAATCAAAATCTTAGTTCGATCTTGATAGAAACTTATGATTTCGGTTGTAAACCTATCCAACCATTTTATGTTGATACCAGCATCAGTTTTATTAGCAACTTCCCATGTGATATTCGGATTCCCTAACTTTATTAAATCCAGTCCAGTCACAAGCTCTCCACCTAGGATGTATTGATTATTGAAGGTGTAGTTATCATAGTATTGAAATTGACCCACATTATCATTTCCTAAGCGTCCATAAGAAGCTCTAATTTTCAAATCATTGATAGCATCAGAATTAAACCATGATTCTTCTGAAATGCGATAACCTAGGGATAACGATGGAAAAAAGCCGTATCTATTACCCTCTGGAAAGTTTGAAGAACCATCGACACGCATTTGAAACTCTGCTAGGTATTTTTCATCGTAGTTATAGGCTATCCTACTTAAGAAACTCTCTCTAGAAAAGTTATAGCTACCACCATAATTATCCAAATCTGTCGCCGCTGCACCACCTTGTGTAAGCTCAGGAGTTTCCGTTGTAGGGAAATGTATCCTCGAAGCTCCAAGAGTATGATTTTTACTTTCACTCATTTCAAATCCTATAAATGCGTCAAAAGAGTGATTATTAAATGTTCTATTAAAATTTAACTTAATGTTGGCAACTGTCATAGATTGATTAAAATGTTCTTCATCCAATGCAGCTTGTTGATCAGGGCCACCTCCAGCCACTATTGGCTCAAAGGAATCCGAATCGCTATTGTAATTGTATAGTGTGTAAGGGGTACTAAAAAGACTACGTCTTCTCGAAAGTTCGTCGACGGAGAAAAATCCATCAACCGATAAGCCTTTTAAAAATGGAAGGTCGTACTTAGCCGTCAAAATCCCATTAAATACATATGTTGGTTGTTTATCAGTACCGGCCATGGATTGAACCATAACAACTGGATTGTTATTTTCGATTCCTGTAGAAGGCATACCGTTGGGATAGATCGCAGAAATAGTAGGATACGCTCTGTATATGGATCTGAAAATATTTCCCGCACTTTGGGTGGCGAATTCTCGATCTTCCTTTCTTGCAGACAAAGAAACACCAATTTTAAATCGATCACTTATTTGGGCATCAATATTGGATCGTACATTATATTGATCGTATTGCGTTACACCATCTTTATAAATTCCTTCTTGAGATAATGTTCCTAGTGAGAAATAATAATTAACATGCTCTCCGCCACCTCTAACATTTAAATTGTGTTGAGTTTGAATACTTACATCCTTTAGCGCTATTTCTGCCCAATCTGTATTGGGATAATTCAAAGGATCCGAGCCATTGCGATAAAATTCCAATTCTTCAGGAGAATAAATTTGATTCATTCCACCATCTGGACTGTTATAATAGGCAATTTCATTACGAATTGTTCCATAAGTAGCCGCATCAGCCATATTAGCTAAACGCGTTGGCGAGGATAAGCCAACATCAAATTTATAGGACACCGTAGGTGCCATGCCTTGCCTTCCTCTTTTTGTGGTAACTAGTATAACCCCATTTGCCGCCCGGCTACCATAAATAGCAGCAGAAGCATCCTTTAACACCGTGATACTTTCAATATCATCAGCAGCTAAACGAGAAAGTCCCCCTACTTGTCCAGGGACACCGTCAACAACCACTAAAACATCATTGTTCCCCGTTGTAGCCATCCCCCTGATGGAAATACTAGAACCGTCAGCTCCAGGCTCTCCAGATCTATTATTGGCTATAACACCAGACATTCTTCCAGAGAAAGAGCTTGAAATATTAGGCTGCGGACTTTTGGCCAGCTCCCCACCATCCACTTCGGAAATTGATCCCGTCAATGTGGCTCTCTTTTGATTCCCATAACCTATCACAACAACTTCATCAAGCGCTGCAACATCTGTCTGCAAGACAACTTCAATGAACTTTTGGTTATTCACAGTTACCTCTTGCGACCGGTAACTAATAAATGAAAATACCAATACCGCATTTTGTGGATCTTCCACCGAGAGAACGAAGTCACCATTAAAATCAGTTACCGTACCATTTGTTGTGTTCTTTATTAGTACAGATGCCCCTGGCAGGGGTATTCCAGCATCATCCAACACACGGCCAGTGATCTCTACTTGTTGTGCAAATAACATCACACTAAATAACAGAAATAAGGTAGTTAACAATCTCTGGTAACTTTCCTTATGTAGTAAAATTTTACCCATGATTTAAATTAATTTTTGTTAGTTTTTGATTGTTCTTTTTTATCGCATTTAGCGATTAGGTTCTTTTGTAAATTCAATTACATTACAATGTTCATAAAATTTTGTTAAAACCACAGGGGGTTTTCTGTCCTAATATGAGGTGTAAATCGTTCAAAAAAACTATATTGCTATATATCTCATCAATAGACCCATATTTCGATAAAAATTTAAGAATGAAAAGGAGAATATCATATTTTTTCATAAGCTTAATATCACTTATTTGTTTATGCTACGCCCAAGAGCAAAGTACCTATGATATGAGATTGCGCTTTCATTTGATAAATGTATCTTCGGGATTGTCCAATAACTTTGTCAATGACATTGTACAAGATTCTTTGGGGTTTATATGGATATCAACATTTGATGGACTAAATCGCTACGATGGTACTAATTTCGTTCAGTTTAAGGAGCAAATTAACGCTACAAAAAAAGGCCTTTCCAACAATTTTGTCAAAGAGCTTAAACTAATAAACCAATCGCAGATATTAATTGCCACAGATGAAGGCTTGGACATTTACGATTTCAAAAGCGAATCATTCCGTGTTATCAATTCCAATCACGGTCTTATTAACAATAGTGTGAGTGCAATTGGCTTCACTCAAGAGAATCAGGTAATCCTATCCACCTACCATGGAGGAATACAAATCATCGATAAGAATTGGGAATTACAGACACCCTCATACCTAGCTGAGTTGCCTTCCAATGAGATATCATCAATAGCAATTCAAAACGACTCTACGCTGTGGATTGGGACCTATGACCGAGGACTGACAAAAATAAACTTAGCATCCAAGGAAGTCACTGTAATTCCATTTGGTGAAAACACCAATTTCCCTTCAGCTGTAATCAATAAACTTTATACCGATTCAAAGGGTAATCTTTGGGTGGGATCTCGAGGAGGTTTACAAGTTATTGCACCACAAGGAAGCATATTGACAGTATCAAGATCGTCCTCTGCTAATTCTGGTCTTAGCGATAATGATATACTATGTTTTTCGGAAGATGGACTAGGCAACATGTGGATAGGTACCCGGAATGGTGGTTTAAATATCCTTGATATTAATTCATTATTCTACCCTGATGAAAAACTTAATATCAAATGGTTTCTGCCTAGAACTGATGGATTAAGTGTTTATAATCGTACAGTATCAGCACTTATGAGGGATTACGACAACAATATGTGGATAGGCACGCCAACGGGAATTAACTACGTAAATCCTAGAGGAGAGATCATTGAATTGATTCAACGAAACTTAGCCTCCAACAGTATTAGCCATGACCGTATAGGAGCATTAACAAAATCTAAAAATAACAAAATATGGATTGGGACCGATGGTAACGGTTTGGACCTCTTCGATGCGAAAAAAGGTGTAATTAAACATTATGAACATAAGCCAAATGATAGGAATTCTTTAAGTAACAATTACATCATCTCGTTACTAGAAGATAGTAAAGGCAGCCTATGGGTAGGCACCTACCGCGGAGGTCTCCACAAAATACTTCCTAAGAGCAACAGCTTTAAGCACTACCTGGAAGGATCTCCTTCAGAAGGAAGCGATGTTCGAGTTATTTTCGAATCCAAAAACAAGGATATATGGGTAGGAACCAACCGCGGAGGGTTATATAAATACAATGCTATTGAGGACTCCTTTAAGTATATTAAAGCATTAGGGAAAATTGACATAAGAGATATTGATCAAGACAAAGGTGGTAATCTATGGATGGCAACTTATGGCTCAGGAATAATTAAATACAATCACCATGATGAATCCTTTACTATATTTGATCAACAAAACACCCCTGAGTTAACCAGTAATGTTATCTTTTCAATTATGGTGTTAGATGATAATACAATTCTTAGTGGTACGCGATATGGTGGACTCATTCGAATGGATTTGACCAATAATTCCTTGAAGAATTTTACAAAACAAGATGGTTTAAGTAATAATACGATATGTAGTTTTATCGCTGAAGATTCTACCTATGTTTGGATGGGCACATATAATGGAATTAGCAGATACAATTTACATACAGATGAAATTATCAATCTCACAATACTGAATAATATTCAAAACGGTGAATTTAACATTGGAGCAATTGCTAAAGATGATTCTGGATTACTTTTTTTAGGCGGAAACAATGGCTTAAACATTATCAAGTCATCAGAAATCAACGAGTCAAGAGTAAATCCGACATTAATATACAATGAGTTAAGGGTACTCAATAATGTTATTAGAGCTAGCGACAGTACCAGCGCAATTATTGATCAGGCAATTCTGTTTAAAGATAAAATCACTTTAAAACACAACCAAAATACATTTTCGCTAGGCTTTATGGCACTAAAATATCCTGAAGCTAAAAACGTATCTTATTCCTATAAACTGGAAAACTACAATGACTTTTGGATTGATAACCAAGATGTTGGATTGGCCAACTTTACAAATGTTCCTCCAGGAGATTATACGCTAAAAGTAAAAATGAATACGGGGTTTAACCAATCAAACCCAAGCGAGTTGAAAATTTCTATACTACCCCCGTTTTGGAAAACATGGTATGCTTATTTGTTATATGCTTTGGCGACTGCATTGATAGTTTGGCTTGTCCTAAAGGACTATTCACAGCGCATCCATCTTAAAAACTCCTTATTATTTGAAAAAAAACAGCGACAACTAGAACACGAGCTTAACGAAGAAAGATTTCGGTTTATCACTGCATTTTCACATGAATTGAAAACTTCCTTAACGCTTGTTGTTGCGCCTATTGAATATTTAATCACTAGGGAAAGAAGCGAAGAGCTCAAAAGTAGGCTCATATTCATTCGTAAAAATGGTAAAAAACTATTCCAATCAATAAATCAGTTAATAGAATTCAGGAAATCAGAAGAAGGACTAAGTAAATTAAACATCTCTAGACACAATCTTCCATACCAAATGAAAAAGTGGCTGGACAACTATCAGCCACTTGCAAATAATAAAAACATAACACTCACCCACTGCATTGGGAAGCGAGATGTTTGGTTCTTAATTGATCTAGAGAAGATAGAAATCATATTCAACAACCTACTATCAAATGCCATTAAATATTGTAAAAGAGAAGGAAATGTTCATGTGGACTTCTCATACAATCAACATGGTTTCTCCATTAAGGTTACGGATACTGGCATAGGAATCATTAAGGAAGAATTACAAAATATTTTTAATAGGTATTATCATTCGAATTCTACCTTAAAAAAAACTGAAACCGACATCGCAATAGCACCAACCAAACA
>Ga0079224_100014616_pt1 | contig 10970 bp, 9 predicted proteins | sample Stecom2015_FD_80414 | JGI IMG/M metagenome (GOLD analysis project Ga0079224, IMG submission 80414) | Agricultural soil microbial communities from Utah to study Nitrogen management - Steer compost 2015 | ecosystem: Environmental > Terrestrial > Soil > Agricultural land | place: USA: Utah...
GGCGGGCGCGGCAAGGGGCGGCACAAGGGCCAGCCGGTGCCGCAGCGGGCCCAGCGGCAGGCGCCGCCTGAGCCCGGATCCCGGGGCAAGCTGGAGCTGCCCGAGACCATCCCGGTCAAGGAGCTCGCGGGCAAGGTGGGGGTGCAGGCGGCCGCGATCGTGAAATACTTGTTCAATCAGGGCATCATGGTCACCGTCAATCAAAGCCTCGACTTCGACACGGCGGCCAAGATTGCGACCCGGCTAGGCTTTGAAGTGGTGAAGCCCAGGGATCCCATCGCCGACGCCTTGGTCGACCAGGAAGATCCGCCGGAGACCCTTAAGCCCATCCCGCCCGTGGTGACCATCATGGGCCACGTGGACCACGGCAAGACGACCCTCCTGGACGCGATCCGGGAAACCCGGGTGGCGGCCACGGAGGCCGGCGGCATCACCCAGCACATCGGCGCCTATCAGGTGCAGTGGGGCGGCAAGTCCATCACGTTTCTGGACACGCCGGGCCACGAAGCCTTTACGGCCATGCGATCGCGCGGCGCGAAGGTGACCGACATCGCGGTGCTGGTGGTGGCCGCGGACGACGGCGTTAAGCCCCAGACCGTGGAGGCCATCAACCACGCGAAAGCCGCCGACGTGCCCATCATCGTCGCGTTGAACAAGATCGACAAGCCCGATGCGAACCCCGACCGGGTCAAGCAGCAGCTGACGGAGCACGGCCTCGTCCCCGAAGAGTGGGGCGGCGACACGGTGGTGGTCCCGGTTTCCGCGCTGAAGCGGGAAGGCCTGGACGAGTTGCTGGAGATGATCTTGCTGGTGGCAGAGCTCAGGGAGCTCAAGGCCAACCCCGACCGGCCCGCCCGGGGCGTCATTATCGAAGCCGAGCTGGACAAGGGGCGGGGCCCCGTGGCCACGGTGCTGGTGCAGAAGGGCACGCTGCGCCTGGGCGACGCCATTGTAGCCGGGCACGCTTCAGGACGGGTGCGGGCTATGCTGGACGACCGGGGCCAGCAGGTGGCGGAAGCGGGCCCGGCGATGCCCGTGTCGGTGCTGGGACTGGACGACGTGCCCGCCGCCGGCGACGAGCTGGTGGTGGTGGCCGACGACCGCATCGCCCGGGAGATCGCGGCGCGCCGCCGCCTGCAGCTGCGGGAGCAGGAGATCCAGCGGCCGGCGCGGGCCAACCTGGAGGAGCTGTTCCAGCAGGTGCGAGAAGGCCAGCTCCCGGAGCTGCCCATCATCATCAAGGGCGATGTGCAAGGGTCGGTGGAAGCGCTGCGGGGAGCGCTGGAGAAGCTCAGCACCGACGAGGTGCGCCTGAACGTCATCCACGCGGCGGTGGGCGGCATCACCAAAACCGATGTGGACCTGGCCGCCGCGGCCAACGCCATCATCATCGGTTTCAACGTGCGGCCTGATGCCACGGCCCGCCGGGTGGCCGAGCAGGAAAACGTGGACATCCGGCTGTACCGGGTCATCTACGACGCCATCGAGGAGATGGAAAAGGCCCTGGAGGGCATGCTGGAACCGGAGTACCAGGAAGTGGTCCTGGGCCGGGCCGAGGTGCGGGCCTTGTTCAAGGTGCCCAACGTGGGTACGGTGGCCGGCTGCTACGTCACCGACGGCCGCATCGTGCGGGGCGCCCAGGTGCGGGTGATCCGCGACGGCGTCGTGGTGCACGAAGGGTCCATGGCCTCCCTCAAGCGCTTCAAGGACGACGTGCGCGAGGTGGCCCAGGGCTACGAATGCGGCATCGGGTTGGAGCGGTTCCATGACCTCAAGGAAGGAGACGTGCTGGAAGTCTTCCGCATGGAAGAAGTTCCCCGGGATGGGCGATGATGGTCGTCGGCGTGCTGACGCTGGAGCTGTTCATGGGCGAAAGCCATTCCTTGAAGGATAAGCGCCGGACGCTGAGCAGCCTGACCGAGCGCATCCGCCGCCGGTTTCCCGTCTCCATTGCGGAAGTGGACGGCAACGACACTTGGCAACGGGCCACCCTGGGGGTGGCCCTGGTCACCAATGACCGGCGCCACGCGCAGGCGGTGCTGTCGACCATCGTCCAGTATGTGGAGCGGGACGCGGCTGTCCAGCTCACCGACTACACCATCGAGCTGCTGTAAGGGACCGCGGCGCCGGGACGATCCGGCCCGCGGCGCCAGGGAAGGGAGGGGCCGCCGGTGAGCGTCACCCGGGCCCAGCGGCTGCGGGAAGAGCTGAAGCGGGAGACCAGCGACATCCTGCGCAAGATGAAGGACCCCCGCATCGGCTTCGTGTCGGTCACCGACGCGGAGGTTTCGTCGGATCTGCGGCACGTCAAGATTTATGTGAGCATCTTGGGCAACCAGGAGGAGAAGGAGCGCACCTTGGCCGCCCTGGAGCATGCCCGGGGCTTTGTCCGCACCGAGATCGGCCGGCGCATCCGCCTGCGCCACACGCCGGAGATCGCCTTCCGCCTGGACGAGTCCATCGAACGGGGGCACCGGATCGCCGCGCTCTTGCGGTCAGTAACCGGCGAAGCCGCCGTGGCCCCGGAGCCCGATGAGACCCAGGACGCGAGCGGCTCCGCCGGCGGGGACGGCCAGGACCGCAGCGGCAGCCCGGACCCCGGTAAGGAGGGTGCCCATGGGCTCCGCTGACGGCCTGGGGGCGGTGGCGGCGCGCCTTTGCCGCCACGACAGCTACGTGGTGACGGGCCACGTGGACCCGGACCTGGACTGCCTCGGATCCATGCTGGCCCTGGCGTGGGGCCTGGAGCGCCTGGGCAAGCGGGTGCAGGTGGTGTCGCCGGATCCGGTGCGCCCCGAGTGGGCCTTCTTGCCCGGCGTGGACATGATCCGCACCGCGCCGCCGGTGCCCACCGACGCGGAGGCGCTGGTGGTGCTGGACGCAGACGTGGAGCGCACGGGCCCCGTGGCCCAGGCGGCCCACCGGTTTGCCCATGTCTACAACTTGGACCACCACGTCACCAACGTGGCTGGCGGCACGGTGCGCTACATCGATCCGTCGGCGGCCGCCACGGGAGAAATCGTGTACGCGGTCTTGGTGGACCATTGGGGCCTGTCCTTGGACGCGAGGGCCGCGACCCAGCTCTACGCTGCCATTATGACCGACACCGGTTCCTTCCGCTACAGCAACACCCGGGCGGCCACCCTGCGCATCGCCGCGGCCTTGGTGGAGGCTGGCGCCCGCCCCGACCGCATCGCCTCCTGGGTGTACGAGCAGGCGTCGTGGAGCACCATGCGCCTTTTGGCTCGGGCCCTGGCCACCCTGGACCGCACCGATGACGGCCGGGTGGCGTGGATTACCGTTACCGGCGAGATGCTGGCCGAGGCCGGGGCCCGCTACGACGAGGCCGACGGCCTGGTGCAGTACCCCCGCATGATCGCGGGGGTGGAGGTAGCCCTCATCTTTCGCGAGCAGCCCGACGGCCGGACCCGGGTGGGGCTGCGCTCCAAGGACTACGTGGACGTGAGCCGGATCGCCCAACAATTGGGCGGCGGCGGCCACCCCCGGGCCGCGGGCTGTACCCTGGCTTTGCCGGTGGCCGCAGCCCGGGACCAGGTGCTGCAAGCCGTGAACGAGGCCTTGGACGCGGCGCCGGAGACGGTCCCCCGGGGCGTCCCCGGCGGGAGAGGGTGAATCCCGGGCGGTCATGGCAGCGGCAGCGGTCCGCGGCCCCGGCCAGGGCCGGGGGGAGGACGGCCACAGCAGCCGGGATCCGGCTCCGGAGGGCCTGCTCAACGTGCTCAAGGCGCCGGGGTACACGTCCCACGATGTGGTGGCCCGGGTCCGACGGCTCCTGGGGGTGCGGCGCATCGGCCACACGGGCACCTTGGACCCCGGTGCCGCCGGCGTGCTGGTGTTGTGCGTGGGGCGGGCCACCCGCCTCGTGGAGCTCCTCCAGGCCGAGGACAAAGCGTACCGGGCTGAAATGGTGCTGGGAGTCCACACCGACAGCCACGACGCCTTTGGCCAACCCCTCGCCATCCGGCGCGGCCTGCGGGTACCCCGGGAGAGGCTGGAGGAAGCCGCGGCCCGGTTTGTGGGGGACATCCTGCAGGTGCCGCCCATGACGTCGGCCATCAAACACCAGGGGCGGCGGCTGTACGAGTTGGCCCGCCAAGGGATCGAGGTGGCCCGGCCGCCGCGGCGGGTGCGCATCCATGCCTTGCGCATCGTGCGGGTGGAGCCCGACGAGCCCGAGTTGACCTTTGGCACCCGGGTGTTGTTTGATGTGGTCTGTTCCAAAGGGACATACGTCCGCTCCTTGTGCGCCGACCTGGGCGCGGCCCTGGGCCTTGGGGCGTACATGTCCTTTCTCTTGCGCACCCGGGTCGGCGCCTTTGACTTGGCCGACGCCCAAACCCTTGAGGAACTGGAGCGGGACGCGGCCCGGGGTGCGCTGGCGCTGATCCCTAAAGAGGCGGCCCTGGCCCGCTGGCCGGCGGTGACGCTGTCGCCAGAGGGGGCCCGGCGGGTTTCCCACGGGCAGACGGTGGGCCCGGCCCTGCTGGCGGGAGCCGGACCGACCCCCGAGCCCGGCATGGACGGGGGACCTGTGCGCCTCTTGGATCCGGCGGGGCGACTGCTGGCCGTGGCGGATCCCGTGCCGACGCCCCAGGGGACGGGCTTCAGGCCAAAGATCGTCTTTACATGAGCCAACCGGGAGAGCGGGCAAGGATGACCCAGCAAAGCGGCCCCTCGCCCTGCGACGCGGGGGCATTACATATTACATTGGATGAACTGCGGGCCCGGGCACCCCTATGGAAGGCCACCTGGGTGGCGGTGGGCAACTTCGACGGCGTCCACACTGGACATCAGCGCATCCTGAGGCGAGCCGTGGCGGAGGCGGGCGGAGACGCCGTGGCGGTAGCCCTCACCTTTCACCCCCATCCCCAAGCGGTGGTGGGATCAGGCCCGCCGCCGGCGTTGACCTCCGTGGCCGACCGGTGCGCCCAGATCCGGGCCTTAGGGATCCAGTGCGCGGTCTGCCTGCGGTTTGATCGCGCCGTGGCCAGTCTTACTCCGGAGGAATTCGTGGGTCAGGTGCTGGTGGACGGTTTCGCGGCCCGGGGCGTGGTGGTGGGCTACAACTTCCGCTTTGGCCACCGGGCCCAGGGCACGCCCGCCCAGCTGCAGGCCTTGGGGCAGGTGCACGGCTTCTTGGTGCGGGTGGAGGACGCGGTGCGCCTCGATGGGGAGGTCGTCTCCAGCAGCCTGGTGCGCCGCCGCCTGCGGGAGGGCGACGTGGAGCAAGCGGCCCGCCTGTTGGGCCGGCCCTTCCGCCTCGCCGGGCGGGTGGTGGCGGGCGAGGGGCGCGGCCGCGAGCTGGGGTTTCCCACCGCCAACGTCGCGCCCGAGCCTGGGATGCTGCTGCCGGGGCAAGGCGTGTACCGGGTGCGGCTGCGGGCCGGGGACGGGCCGGGCCTGCCGGCCGTCGCGTCCATCAGCAGCCGGCCCACTTTCGCCGGCAACGATGTGGCCCTGGAGGTGCACGTCCTGGACTTTGCGGGGGACCTTTATGGGCAGCGGGTGGAAGTGGAGTTTCTGGACCGGCTGCGGGGCATCGTCCGCTTTTCCTCGGCCCAGGAGCTTTGCCGGCAGATCGAGCGGGATGTGGCCGAAGCCCGCACGCGGTTCGCCCGGGCACCGGTGGCGCCGGCCGCGCCGCCGCCCGCCCAGTCGGGCTAAAGGGGCCCGGCCGCGCCCCGGCCTTGGGGCTTCCAGGCGGCGTCCGCGGGCGGAAAAAGGACAAAACCGCTGGTTTTACAAGGACGGTGCTGTGTGGTATAACTAAGCAGGGAAACCCGGTACTAGGCCGGCCGAGCCCTCCGACGGCCCGCTTGGTTCCGGGGGCTGCATTATGTATTGGAGGTGCGGACATGTCTTTGTCCAAGGAAGCCAAGCAGCGCATCATCGCCGACTTTCAGCAGCATGAGGGCGACACCGGTTCGCCGGAGGTGCAGGTGGCCATTTTGACCGCCCGCATCAACGAGTTGACCGAGCACCTGCGGGTGCACAAGAAGGACCACCACTCCCGGCGCGGACTTTACAAGATGATCGGGCAGCGGCGGGGCTTGCTCAACTACTTGCAGCGCAAGGACATCGAGCGGTACCGGGCGCTGGTGGAGAAGCTGGGCTTGCGGCGGTGACGGTCCAAAGAGCGGTTTCGGCCGCTCTTGTTTGCATTCTGCGTGCATGCGGATGCACGGAGCCAGGAGGTTTACTGAATTGATGGCAAGGACGTTTCAAACGGAAGTGGGCGGCCGCCCGCTGATCATCGAGACGGGCAAGCTGGCCAAGCAGGCCAACGGGGCCGTCCTCGTCCGTTACGGCGACACGGTGGTCCTGGTCACCGCCGTCATGTCCAAGGAGCCGCGCCAGGGCATCGACTTTTTCCCGCTGCTGGTGGATTACGAGGAGCGCATGTACGCCATCGGCCGCATCCCCCGGGTATGGCTCCGGCGGGAAGGCCGGCCCAGCGAGGGCGCGATCTTGGCGGCCCGCATGATCGACCGGCCCATCCGCCCGCTGTTTCCCGACGGTTTCCGCAACGATGCGCAGGTGGTCGCCACGGTGCTGTCGGTGGAACACGACAACCCACCCGAGATCGCGGCCATGATCGGGGCGTCGGCGGCGCTGCACATCTCGGACATTCCTTTCATGGGCCCCATTGGCGGGGTCAAGGTCGGCAGGGTCGACGGCCAGTTCGTCATCAACCCCACCTCGGCCCAGAATGAGGAGAGCGACTTGGATCTGGTGGTGGCGGGCACCCACGACGCGATCATGATGGTGGAGGCCGGCGCCCGGGAGCTCCCCGAGGAAGTCATGCTCGAGGCCATCATGTTTGGCCACCAGGAGATCCAGCGCATCACCGCGTTTCTCGAGGAAATCCGGGCGGAAGTGGGCAAGCCCAAGGTGGAAGTGCCCCTGTACGAACCGGATCCGGCGGTGCGGGACTGGGTCAAGGAGCGGGCCTTGGCCCGCCTGGACAGCGCGATCCGCAGCGCCGACAAGCAGGCCCGGGAGCAGGCCATGGCCGACTTGAAGGCCCAGCTGCTGGAGGAGTTCCAGCAGGAATGGGGCGAGGAGGCCTTCGCCAACCACGCCAAGGACGTGGAGACCGTCTACGACTCGCTCATCAAGGAACACGTGCGCAGGATGATCGTGGTGGAGGGCGAGCGGCCCGACGGGCGCAAGCTGGATGAAATTCGCCCCATCTGGTGCGAGGTGGGCGTGCTGCCCCGCACCCACGGGTCGGCCATCTTTACCCGGGGCCAGACCCAGGTGATGAGCGTGTGCACCCTGGGCCTCAAGGGCGACGAACAGATGCTGGACGATCTCCGGGACGAGCACCGCAAGCGGTACATCCATCACTACAACTTCCCCGCCTACAGCGTGGGCGAGGTGCGGCCCATGCGGGCGCCGGGACGGCGGGAGATCGGCCACGGCCATCTGGCGGAGCGGGCCCTCTTGCCCGTCATCCCGCCCGAGGAGGAGTTCCCCTACACCATCCGCGTCGTGTCGGAGACGCTGGAATCCAATGGGTCCACCTCCCAGGCCAGCGTCTGCGGCAGCACCCTGGCCCTCATGGACGCCGGCGTGCCCATCCGGAAACCGGTGGCCGGCGTGGCCATGGGCCTGGTCAAGCACGAAGACGGGTTCGCCGTCCTCACCGACATTCAGGGGATCGAGGACGCCCTGGGCGACATGGACTTTAAGGTGGCAGGCACCCGGGACGGCGTCACGGCGCTGCAGATGGACATCAAGATCACCGGCGTCACCCGGGCCATCCTGGAGCGAGCCTTGGCCCAGGCCCGGGAAGGCCGGCTCTTTATCCTGGACAAGATGCTGGCGGTGCTGGCCGAGCCGCGGCCCGATCTGTCGCCCTACGCGCCGCGCATCACCACCATGGAAATCCCGGTGGACAAGATCCGCGACGTCATCGGGCCTGGCGGCAAGATGATCAACAAGATCATCGAACAGACGGGCGTGGAGATCGACATCGAGGACGACGGGCGCGTGTTCATCGCCTCCACCGACGAGGAGGCCTGCCGGCGGGCCATGGCCATGATCGAGAACTTGGTCAAGGACGTGGAGGTAGGCGCGACTTATCTGGGCACCGTCAAGCGCATCATGAACTTTGGCGCCTTTGTGGAGATCTTGCCGGGCAAGGAAGGCCTCGTCCACATCTCCGAGTTGGCCCCCTACCGGGTGTCCAAGGTGGAGGACGTGGTCAACATCGGCGACGAAGTGCTGGTGCGGGTGACGGAAATCGACAAGCTGGGCCGGATCAACTTGTCTCGCAAGGACGCCTTGTCGCCCGAAGCCTTGGCCGCGGAGAAGGCCATGCACGAGGCGAAGGAGAACGGCCGCTACGAGCGGCGGGAAGGTGGGCAGCGGGGCCGGCGCCCAGGCGGCGGCGGTGGCGGCCGCCGGGAAGAGCGCCGTGGGCCCCGAAACCGCTGAGCGGGGGCCGAAGGCCGCACCGGCCGGCCGGTGACACTAAGGGCAAGGGAGCAGGTGGTCCCGGGTACGGTCACCTGCTTTTTTCGTTGTCCGGCGGGTGATAGGCGACCATGGTGCAAGCCCATGTGCGGGAAGGCGTGGTGCGGGCCGTGGCACCGCTGCGGCCGGGGCTATGGCACGTGATCGTGGAGGTGGACGGAGCCCCGGCACCGGCCGTGCTCTTTGAGACCTTTACTCCGGTGCCGCAGGTGGGCCAGCGGGTGGCCCTCAACACCACCGCGGTGGACCTGGGGTTGGGCACGGGCGGCGTGCATTTCGTCCTCCACGTGCCCGGGCACGCGAGACGCCCCAGCCCGGCGCCGGGCCACATTATGAAGCTGCGCTACACGCCCCTGCAGCTGCGGGTGTTGGCCGCGGAGGAGCCCGCCAGCCCTTACCATACCCTCCTGGCCCAGGCCCGGGATGTAGGGGGTATGCCGGTGGTGGTGGCGGAGCTGCACAGCCAGGTGGCCCCGGCGGCCGCGGCGCTGCGGCTGGCCCTGGGGCGGGCGGCCCGTGTCGTATACGTCATGACCGACGGCGGCGCCCTGCCCCTGGCCATGAGCGACCTGGTCGCGCGGCTGCGGGCTGCGGGGTTTCTAGACGGGACGGTAACGGTGGGGCACGCGTTCGGCGGCGATCTGGAAGCGGTGACGCTGTTTTCCGGGCTGCTGGCGGCCCGCTGGGCCTTGGGGGCCGATGCGGCCATCGTGGCCATGGGGCCGGGCGTGGTGGGCACCGGCACGCCCTTTGGCACCACAGCCATCGAGGCGGGCCAGCACCTGGACGCGGCGAGCCTTTTGGGCGGTCGGGCCGTGGCCGCGCTGCGCTTGAGCTTCGCCGATCCCCGGCCCCGCCACCAGGGGGTGAGCCACCACACGTTGACGGCCCTGGGGCTGGTGGCCCAGCGGCCGTGCTGGGTCGCGCTGCCCCGCCTGGCAGCCCATGAGCAGCAGGTGGTGGACGCGCAGCTGGCCGCGGCCGGCATCTTCCAGCGGCACCGGCTGGTGGTGGAGGACCGGGGCCCCGCGGCCCTGGCGGCCCTCGCGGCTGCGGGCATTCCCCTGCGTTCCATGGGCCGCGGTCCCGCCGAGGATCCGGCCCCCTTTTTGGCGGCCGCCGCAGCCGGATGGGTGGCCGCGGGTCTCTTGCAGCGGGGTGAAGGGCTCTGACCGGGCAACGGGACCAAGCGGAGCCGACCGGGGCGACCCCGGACAAGCCGCCGGCGGTTCCCGGCCTGAAACCGTACTTTGCGGACCTCCATGTCCACGTGGGCCGTTCCGGCGACGGCCGGCCGGTGAAGATCGCCGCTTCGGCCGCCATGACCTTGACGGCGGTGCTGGAGGAGTGCCGGCGGCGCAAAGGCATCGATCTGGTGGCCGTGGTGGACGCGGCTTCCCCGGGGGTGCAGGCGGACATGGCCGCGCTGGCCGCGGCCGGCCGGCTGGTGCCCCAGCCCGACGGCGGCCTGCGCTATGGAGATGGGCCCGTGCTCATCCCCGCCGTCGAGTTGGAAATCGGCGGCGAGGGCCGGGGCCCCGCCCATTACGTGCTGTACTTGCCCGACCTGGACGCGGTGGGACGGGTGGCCCGGCATCTGGCGCACCGGGTCACCAATCTGCAGCTGTCGTCCCAGCGGGCCCGCCTCACGGCACTGGAACTGCTGCAGCTGGCCGAAGACCACGGCGGCCTCTTGGTCCCCGCCCACGTGTTTACCCCCCACAAAGGCTTCTACGGCGCGTGCGCCGACCGGCTCACGGAGGTATTTGGCTCCCGGGAGGCGGCGATTGCCGGCGTGGAGCTGGGCCTTTCGGCCGACACGGCCATGGCGGACCGGGTGAGCGAGCTGGCCTCTAAGACGTTCCTGTCCAGCTCCGACGCCCACTCCCTGGCCCGCATTGCCCGGGAGTATACCGTGTTGGAGTTGGCGGCGCCGTCCTTTGCCGAGCTGGTGCGGGCCCTCCGGCGGGAAGCCGGCCGCCGGGTGCGGGCCAACTACGGCCTGGATCCCCGGTTGGGGAAGTATTACCGCAGCGCGTGCCTGGACTGCGGCCGCCGGGCCCATGGGCCGCCGCCGGCGCGGGTCTGTGGCCGCTGCGGCAGCCGCCGGCTGGTCATGGGCGTGTTGGACCGGCTGGAGGAAATCGCGGATCGCGCCGCTCCTGCGTCGCCCGACCACCGGCCGCCCTACGTGCACCAGGTTCCCTTGGAGTTGGTGCCCGGCGTCGGTCCCCGGACGCTGGCCCGGCTCTTGGACGCGTGGGGTTCCGAGATGGCGGTGCTGCACCGGGCCGGGCGGGCCGAGCTGGCGGAGCTGGTGGGCGAGGCGGTGGCCGACGCCATCGTGCGGGCCCGCAGCGGCCGGCTCGCGGTGGAGGCCGGCGGAGGCGGCACCTACGGCCGTGTGCGCCGGGAGGCCCCGAAGACCTCCGGCTGACGCGGCCCGCAGGCGGCAAGCCCCAGTGATA
>Ga0079224_100014617_pt1 | contig 10970 bp, 9 predicted proteins | sample Stecom2015_FD_80414 | JGI IMG/M metagenome (GOLD analysis project Ga0079224, IMG submission 80414) | Agricultural soil microbial communities from Utah to study Nitrogen management - Steer compost 2015 | ecosystem: Environmental > Terrestrial > Soil > Agricultural land | place: USA: Utah...
CCGTCGCCCCCGACGCCCTCCCCGGCCCCCTGTCCTGCTCAGTGCGCCGCGTCGTGCCAGTTGGGGCCCACCCCCACCGACACGGCCAGCGGGACCCGCAGCCGCTGGGCGCCCGCCATGTGCTCGACCACCAGCTCCCGCACCGTGTCCAGTTCGCCGGGAGCGACCTCCAGCACCAGTTCGTCGTGGACCTGCAGCAGCATCCGCGAGGCGAGCCCCTCTTCCCGCAGCGCCCGGTCCACCCGCAGCATCGCGAGCTTGATGATGTCGGCGGCCGACCCCTGGATGGGCGCGTTGAGCGCCATGCGCTCGGCCATCTCCCGACGCTGCCGGTTGTCGCTGTTGAGGTCCGGCAGATAGCGGCGCCGCCCCAGCATGGTCGCGGTGTAGCCGTCGCGCCGCGCCTGGGACACCACGGCCTCCAGGTAGTCGCGGACCCTGCCGAAGTGGGAGAAGTAGTCCTCCATGAGGACCCGCGCCTCCTTGGGCGTGATGCCCAGCTGCTGCGACAGCCCGTAGTCGCTCAGCCCGTAGGCCAGGCCGTAGTTCATGGCCTTGATCCTGGCCCGCGCCTCACCGTCGACCTGCTCCACCGGGATGCGGAAGACCCGCGCGGCGATCTGGGCGTGGAAGTCGTAGCCGCTCTGGAACGCCTCGATCAGCGCCTCGTCCTGGGACAGGTGCGCCATGATGCGCAACTCGATCTGGCTGTAGTCGGCGGTGAGCAGCTGCTCGTAGCCCTCGCCCACCACGAAGGCGCGGCGGATGCGCCGCCCCGCGTCGGTGCGCACCGGGATGTTCTGCAGGTTGGGGTCGGCCGAGCTGAGCCGTCCGGTGGCGGCCACCGTCTGGTTGAAGGTGGTGTGGATGCGCCCGTCCTCGGCGACGGTCTTGATCAGCCCCTCCACCGTGGTGCGCAGCTTGGTCTGGTCGCGGTGGCGCAGCAGGATGACGGGGAGCTCGTTGTCGCTCTGGGTCGCCAGCCAGGCCAGCGCGTCGGCGTCGGTGGTGTAGCCGGTCTTGATCCGCTTCGTCTTGGGTAGCCCCAGCTCGTCGAAGAGGATCTGCTGCAGCTGCTTGGGCGAACCGAGGTTGAACTCGCGGCCCACCAGCCGGTGGGCCTCGTCCACCGCCTGGCGCACCGCGGCGGCGAACTCGGCCTCCAGCTCCCGCAGGTAGTCGAGGTCGGCGGCGATGCCCGCGGCCTCCATCCGGGCCAGCACCCCCGCCAGGGGGATCTCCAGGTCGCGCAGCAGTTCGGCGGCCCCCCGCTTGGCGAGGTCGGCGTCCAGGGCCAGGGCCAGCTCCAGCGTGGCCAGGGCGCGGGTGGCCAGCAGGTGGCGGGCCGCCTGCTGGTCGTCCCCGGTGCCGTCGAGGTCGAGCGCGAGCTGGGCGCCGTCGGAGCCGCGCTCGGTCAGCTCCCGGCCGAGGTAGCGGGTGCACAGGTCGGCCAGGTCGAAGTTGCGGCGGCCGGGCATCGCCAGGTATCCGGCGATGGCGGTGTCGGAGTCGAGTCCGGCCAGTTCCCAGCCGCGTGCCCGCAGCGCCAGCATCGGCCCCTTGGCGTCGTGCAGCACCTTGGGGTAGGCCGGGTCGGCCAGCCACGCCGCGAGCGCGGCCTCGTCGGCGGGGTCCAGCCGCGCCGGGTCGAGGCAGACCGCCCGCCCCGACGGCACCGCGAGGGCCAGCCGGACGACGTCTCCGCCGCCGCGCTCCCAGGTCCCCTCGACGGCCAGCCCGGTGCGCGCCCCGGCCGCGACCTCGGCGGCCAGCCACTCGCCGAGTGCGCCGGGCGCCACCTCGACCAGTTCGACGGCGAACCCCTCGTCCGGTTCCGCCTCCGCGTCCTCGGCGGACGTGCTCTCCCCCAGCACCGCGAACAGCCGGTCGCGCAGCGTCGAGGCGAACTCCAGGTTGTCGAAGAGCAGGTTGACCCCGTCGCGGTTCCAGCCGTCCAGCGTCATGTCGCCCACCTCGACCCCGACCTCGACCTCGGTGTCGAGCCGGTTGAGCCGCTGGTTGCGCAGCACGTCGTCGAGGTGGTCGCGGAAGTTCTGCCCGGCCTTGCCGCCGATCTCGTCGGCGCGGGCCACCAGCTCGTCCAGGGACCCGTACTTGGCCAGCCACTTGGCGGCGGTCTTGGGCCCCACCCCCGGAACCCCCGGCAGGTTGTCGGCCTTCTCCCCCACCAGCGCCGCCAGGTCGCGGTAGCGCTCGGGCCGCACCGCGTACTTGGCCTCCACCGCCTCGGGGGTCATGCGGACCAGGTCGGACAGGCTCTTGCCCGGGTACAGCACCGTGCAGTCGTCCCCGACCAGCTGGAAGGTGTCGCGGTCCCCCGAGGCGATGAGCACCTCCATCCCCTCGGCGAGCCCGCGGGTGGCCAGCGTGGCGATGATGTCGTCGGCCTCGTAGCCGGCGGCCGACAGGCTGGTGACGCCGATCAGCCCCAGCAGCTCCTGCAGCAGCCCCACCTGGCCGGGGAACTCCGGAGGGGTCTCGGAGCGCCCCGCCTTGTACTCGGCGTACTCCTCGTGCCGGAAGGTCGGCTCGGAACGGTCCCAGGCCACCGCGATGTGCGTGGGCCGCTCGTCGCGCAGCATCTTGACCAGCATCGAGGTGAAGCCGTAGATCGCGTTGGTGGCCTGGCCTGCGCTGTTGACGAACTTCTCCGCCGGTAGCGCGAAGAACGCGCGGAACGCCAGGGAGTGGCCGTCCACCAGCAGCAGCCGGGGGCGCCCACCCCCCTCGCCGGTCTCGGAGGAACGGGTCTGCCCGGGGGTCGCCTGTGTGTTCACCACACGACGAATCCTAGGATGCGCGGGAGACATTTTCGCGGTCCCGGCGGAACTCCGCCCGAACCGCCCCGCACGACGACGGAGCGGCCCATGTCACTGGACATCGAGAAGCTGACCGAACTCCTCGGCCACGCGCCCACCCTCGGCACGCTGGCCGAGCGGATGGGCATGGAACTGCTGGAGGCCTCCGCCGAGCGCGTGGTCGGCCGCCTCCCCGTCGAGGGCAACACCCAGCCCTACGGCCTGCTGCACGGCGGCGCCTCCTGCGTGCTCGCCGAGACCCTCGGCTCGATCGGCTCGGCCCTCCTCGCCGGACCGGGCCGCATCGCCGTGGGCATCGAGATCAACGCGACCCACCACCGCAGCGCCACCTCCGGCCACGTCACCGGGGTGGCCGTCCCCGTCCACGCCGGCCGCACCCTGGCCACCTGGGACATCGAGATCACCGACGACACCGGTCGGCGCGTGTGCACCTCCCGCCTGACCTGCATGCTGCGCGACGCCCCGGGCCGCTGAGCCCCCGTACCGGAAGACATCGGAGGACCGGATGCCTGGCCTGGGCACCCTCGTCAACGTCGTCGCGATCATCGTGGGCTCGGGCCTCGGCCTCGCCCTCGGCAGCCGCCTGCCGGAACGCACCCGCACCGTGGTCACCGACGCGCTCGGCCTCGTGGTGCTCCTCATCGCCGCGCTCAACGCGGCCGAGGTCGGCTCCCCCGACCTCGGCGCGGCGGTCGGCACGGCCGCCCCCACCCTCATCGTGCTCGGCTCGCTGCTCCTCGGCGGGATCATCGGCTCCCTGCTCCGCGTGGAGCAACGCCTGGAACAGCTGGGACGCCTGGTCCGCACCGCGCTGACCCGCCGCGCCGCCGCGGTCGCCGCCCCCGCCCCGGCGGACGGCCCCCCGTCCCCCCGCTCCTCCCCGACCGAACGCTTCGTCGAGGGCTTCGTCAGCTCCTCCCTGGTCTTCCTCGTCGGCCCCCTGGCCATCCTCGGCGCCCTCAGCGACGGCCTGGGCAACGGCATCGACCAGCTCGCCCTCAAAGCCGCCCTGGACGGCTTCGCCTCGATCGCCTTCGCCGCCGCCCTGGGCGCGGGCGTCCTCGCCTCCGCGCTGCCCGTCCTCCTCTACCAGGGCGCCTTCACCCTGCTCGGCGTCGCCCTGGGCAGCGTCCTGCCCGACGCCCACATCGCCGCGCTCACCGCGACCGGAGGGCTGCTGCTCGTCGGGGTGGCCCTGCGCCTGCTGCGCATCCGCGACCTCCCCGTCGCCGACCTGCTGCCCGCCCTGTTCGTCGCCCCCGTCCTCACCGCGGTCGTCGCCGCTTTCTGAACCGAATCCCGCCACCGTTCCACCCCGCCCTTTTCAGGGGTTTCCGTAATCCGATATTCCCCCTCCACCACCAAAAGCCCACAGCGCACAACTCTCCGTAAAAACTCCCAACACCCCCCAGATATTCGGCTACAGGTGCGTAACAGCATGAACCCGAGTCGGCAGCGACAGATCGCACCATCTTCCTGAACCGCAGAGCTCGGAGTTAAGCTCCGCTAACGCCCGCCGTTAAGCCCGTCGGAACATGACGGCCGGGCGGACGTGGAGATTCACACGCGATCAACGCGGGTCGAATGGAGAGATGGATGCCTAACACGAAGGCGCTGGGCTTCACTGCCGCGGTCGCGGCGCTGGCCCTGGGACTCACCGCGTGCGGCGGTGGCGGCGAAGACGGAGGGGAAGGCGGCGGAGGCGACGCCCTGCAGTTCGGCTACATCTTCCCCGAAAGCGGCGACCTGTCCTTCCTCGGCCCGCCCCAGATCGCCGCGGCCGAATACGCGATCCAGGAGATCAACGACGCCGGAGGCGTCCTGGAAACCGAACTGCCCGGCCTCATCGGCGGCGACGAGGCCGGCGACGCCGCCCAGGCCAACGAGGCCGCCAACCGCATCCTCGACCAGGGGGTGGACGCCGTCCTGGGCGCCGCCGCCTCTGGCATGACCATGGCGATCATCGACTCCGTCACCGGCGCCGAGGTCGTGCAGTGCTCCGGCTCCAACACCTCGCCCGACCTCACCGACTACGAGGACGGCGGCTACTACTTCCGCACCGCCCCCAGCGACCTGCTGCAGGGACCGGTGCTCGCCGAGACCATCCTCGGCGACGGCCACCAGAGCGTCGCCGTAGCCTACCGCGCCGACGACTACGGCGAGGGCCTGGCCAACTCCGTCATCGAGGCCCTGGAGGCCAGCGGCGCGGAGATCACCGCCAAGGAGAGCTACGACCCCAACGCCACCAACTTCGACTCCGTGGTCAACGCCATCGCCGACTCCAAGCCCGACGCGGTCTTCCTGGCCTCCTTCGAAGAGGGCGTCCAGGCCATCTCCGGCCTCCTGGAAGCCGGCATCGGCGCCGACCAGATGTACAGCGCCGACGGCATGAACTCCAGCGGCCTGAGCTCCACCGTCGACGAGAACGACCCCTCGGTCCTGGCCGGCTTCAAGGGCACCGCCCCCGGCGTGAACGCCCCCGAGTTCGAGCAGGCCCTCTCCGAGTTCGACCCGGAGCTGCAGGACTACCAGTTCGCCGCCCAGGTCTACGACTGCGCCATCACCGTGGCCCTGGCCGCCGAGGCCGCGGGCAGCACCCAGCCGTCGGACTTCGTCGCGGAGATGGTCAACGTCAGCCGCGACGGCGAGAAGTGCACCACCTTCGTCGAATGCCGTGACCTGCTGGCCGACGGCGTCGACATCGACTACGACGGCGTCAGCGGTCCCCTGGACTTCGACGACAACGGCGACGTCACCGCCGCCTCCTTCATGATCTACGGCTTCAACGACGACGGCGAGTACGAGGTCCTCGACTACGTCCAGAGCGGCGAGGAGTAACCCCTCCCGCCCCGCTCCCCGGGGGTCGGAACCGACCGGTTCCGGCCCCCTTTCCCGTCCCCGGCCACGGCCCCGGCACGCGAAGAGGGGCCCCGGAACACTCCGGGGCCCCTCCGGGACGACCGGCGCCGCTCAGGCCTTGGCCAGCGTCCCCAGGTACAGCTCGATCACGTTGGGGTCGTTCAGCAGCTCCCGCCCCGTGCCGGTGTAGGCGTTGCGCCCCTGGTCCAGCACGTAGCCCCGGTCGCAGATCTGCAGGCAGCGCCGGGCGTTCTGCTCCACCATGAGCACCGAGACCCCGGTGGCGTTGATCTGCCGGACCCGCTGGAAGACCTCCTCCTGGTAGATCGGCGACAGGCCCGCCGTCGGCTCGTCCAGCAGCAGCACCGACGGGTTCATCATCAGCGCCCGCCCCATCGCCACCATCTGCCGCTCACCCCCCGACAGCGACCCGGCCTTGGCCTTGCGCCGCTTCGCCAGCAGCGGGAACAGCTCGGCGACCGCCTCGAACCGCTCGGGCACCTGCTTGGGCCGCAGGTAGGCGCCCATCTGCAGGTTCTCCTCGATCGTCAGCGACGGGAACACGTTGCGCGTCTGCGGGACGTAGCCCACCCCCCGCTTCACCAGCTCGTGCGCGGGCAGCCCCACGATGCTCCGCCCCCGCAGCGACAGACCGCCGCTGCGCACCGGGATCAACCCGAAGACCGTCTTGATCAGCGTGGACTTGCCCGCGCCGTTGGGGCCGATGATCGCCACGATCTCGCCCTCCGACAGCGTCAACGTGCACCCGTTGAGGATGTTCACCCCGGGCACGTACCCCGCCACCAGGTCGCGCGCCACCACCAGGTAGTCGCCGTCGTCCCCGACCTCCTCGGCCGCGGCGCGCTCCAGGACCTCCTCCCGCGCCTGCTGCTGGGCCTCGACGGCCGCCTCGTCCGGCACCGCGCCGCGGCCGCTCTCCTCGTGCTCACTCATGGCTCTCCCCGGTGTCGGTCTGCGGTTCCTGCTCCGCCCCGTCGTCGTGGCCGGCCCCCAGGTAGGCGTCGATCACCCGCTGGTCGGCGCGGATGTCCGACGGCCGCCCCTCGGCGATCACCCTCCCCTCCGCCAGCACCACGATCCAGTCGCTGATCCCCATGATGACGTCCATGTCGTGCTCGACGAAGAGCACCGTCACCCCGTCGTCGCGCAGCGCGGTGATGTGCTCCAGCAACGACTGCACCAGCGCCGGGTTCACCCCCGCCATGGGCTCGTCGAGCATGATCATCGACGGGTTCACCATGAGCGCCCGGGCCATCTCCAACAGCTTGCGCTGGCCCCCGGACAGGCTGCCCGCCATCTCGTCCTTCTTGGCCAGCAGCTTGAAGCGCTCCAGCAGCTGCTCGGCACGGGCCCGGTTGGCCTCCTCCTGCCCGCGCCACACCGGACGCAGCAGCGCGCCCAGCATCCGCTCCCCGGTCTGCCCCGGCGCGGCCAGCAGCATGTTCTCCATGACCGTCAGCCGGGTCAGCGCCTTGGTCAGCTGGAAGGTCCGGACCATCCCCCGCCGGGCCACCCGGTGCCCGCCCAGGCCGTTCAGCCGCCTGCCCTCGAACGTCCACTCGCCGGCGTCGACCCGGTCGAACCCGGTCAGCAGGTTGAACAGCGTGGACTTGCCCGCGCCGTTGGGGCCGATCAGCGCCGTGATCGTGCCGCGCTGCACCTCCAGGTGCGCCACGTCGACCGCGGTCAGCCCGCCGAAGGAGCGCCGCACCCCGGTCGCCACGAGGATCGGGTCGGGCTTGGCCACCCCGGGAACCGGTTCCACCCCGGCCATCCGGTCGACCGCGGCCCCGTTCACGTCACTTGACATTGACCAGCATCTCCTTGCGGTTGCCGATGAGCCCCTGCGGCCGGAAGACGATCAGCACCAGAAGCGCCACACCCACCAGCGCGTGCCGGATCCCGCCGATGTCGGAACTACTGATGAACGTGATCACCTCGGCGGAGGTGAGCTGGCGCAGCACACTGTCGGAGGCGGACAGCAGGAACCACATCACCACCGACCCCAGCACCGGTCCCAGGGTACGCCCCGCCCCGCCCAGCAGGAGGATCGCCCACAGGTAGAACGTCACCTGCGGCATGAACTGGTCGGGGGTGATCGTCTGCTGGTTGATCACGAACATCGCACCGGCCAGCGCACCGAACACGCCGCCCAGGACCAGGCTCTGCATCTTGTAGACGAAGACGTTCTTGCCCAGACTGCGCACCGCGTCCTCGTCCTCGCGGATGCCCTTGACCGCCCGCCCCCACGGACTGTGGACCAGCAGCCACATCAGCACGCTGCACAGCAGCACCAGCCCCCACGTCACCGTCATCATCCACAGGTCGCGGGCCCCGAAACTGAACCATCCGAAGCCGTAGCTGCCCGCGGGAAACGGGTTCCAGTCGTAGAAGCTCCCCGCGAAGCCCTGGAGGCCGTAGACCCCTCCGGTGACGTCACGGAGGAACTCCGCCCGGTAGACCAACCGCGCCACCTCGGCCACCGCGATCGTGGTGATCGCCAGGTAGTCGGCGCGCAGCCGCAGCGTCGAGACCCCCAGCAGCAGCGCCAGCACCACCGCGCAGGCGATCCCCACCAGGAAGCCCGCCCACAGCGGCAGGTCGAAGGTCCGCACACTGACCGCGACGCCGTAGCCGCCCACGAGCATGAAGCCCACCTGGCCGAAGTTGAGCAGGCCGGTGTAGCCGAAGTGCATGTTCAGGCCGATGGCGGCCAGCGCGTAGGCGGCGGCCACCGGACCGATCGCCGACCGGGTGGCGTCGGCGAGGACCTGCAGAATATCCATCGTCGCTCTCCTAGCCGACCCGCTCGCGCCGGCCCAGGATGCCCTGCGGCCGGACCAACAGCATGATGATCATGAGCCCCAACGCCCAGGCGTTCATGAGCTGCGAGGGGAACCACAGCGTGGACAGCTGCGCCACCAGGCCGATGACCAGGCCGCCGACCATCGCGCCGTAGGCGGTGCCCAGACCGCCCAGGATGACCGCGGCGAACATCAGCAGCAGCAGGTGGAAGCCCATCTGCCAGTAGACGACCTGGTTGAGCCCGTAGAAGACGCCGCCCAGCGCGGACAGGGCGCCGCCCAGCGTCCACACGTACAGCGTCACCCGGTCCACGTTGATCCCCGAGGACTCGGCGAGGTCGCGGTTGTCGGAGACCGCCCGCATCGCCTTGCCGACCCGGGTGAACTGCAGCAGGGCGGCCACCCCCACCAGGACCAGCACCGACAGGACCATGAGCGTCAGGTCCCGGGGGGTGATCGCGACCGGCCCCAGCCGCATCACCTCCTGCAGCTGGAAGTCGGGGTAGGTCATCCGGTTGCTGCCGAAGGCCACCATCAGGACGTGCCGCAGCACCATCGCCAGACCGATGGAGACGATGAACATCTGGATCAGCGCCACGTTGCGCCTGCGCAGCGGACGCCAGACGAACCGCTCCAGCGCCGCGCCCAGGGCCGCGCCCAGCAGGACCGCCACCAGCGTGGCGAGCACCATGGGCCGGAACACGAAGCCCAGCGCCGGCCCCAGCAGCCACACGCCCGACAGCGCGTCGGCGATCGCGGCGTGCAGCCGGGAGAACAGCGTCATGCCGCTGAACACCAGGGCCATCAGGGCGCCGAAGGTCACCATGTCGCCGTGGGCGAAGTTGGTCAGCCCGGTCGTGCCGAAGATCAGGGACAGGCCGACCGCGGAGATGGCGATGATGAGCCCGTAGAGCAGTCCGGCGACGGTGAGCTGGACGACCCGGTCGCCGAAGGAGGAGCCGGCGGAGACGCCCGGTACGGTCGCCGCCCCCTCGGCCTCGTCCCCCGAGCCCTCCGGGGTCCCCTCCGCGGAGTCGCCGCTGCTCTGTGTGGGCGACGGCGAGGAGCCCCCCTCCTCACCGGGGTGGGCGAGGACGAAGATCACGGTACGTTGCTGTCCCGGTCGGACGTTGACGCCGGTGTGCTCGGCTCCGGGCCGTTCGGCGACGACGAACTCCTCGGGGACGGACTCCTCGTCCAGTACGACGCGGTAGTCGCCCGGTCCGGGCAGCTCCACTTCCCATCTTCCCTCAGAGTCGGTGGTCGCGGTCCCGATCTCCTCGTCCCCCCGGAAGACCGTGATGTCGATGCCCTCGACGGTCTCGGGTTTGCGGATCTGACCGTTGAGCGTCTCACCGCCCTGGGTGTCTGCCACCGCCACCACCGGTGTCGCCAGGATGGCGGCGACCACGGCGAGGAGGACAGTCACGAGGCGTCTGCGCACGTGCGCGCTCCCTTGCGCATCTTGAGAAGGCCCCTGGGGCTCACCCACTGGGCCGTACCTGGGTTGTTTCGGTGGCGCGAGTTTAGCCCGATTTAGCCGATTCGTTCAGGAGCGCTTAAGCCACGTGATCCAAACGTCACTGCTTCGTGCGCAACCGTGACGCAATCGGAACCCTTCTGCGGTTGACCCGTCTTCCCTGCTGCAAGCAGCGAAAAGGCCGCCCGCCGAGGTGCGGGCGGCCCTGGGGCGCGGTCGGGGTCCGGCGGTTCTCCGGAGGGTCGGCTACTGGTCACCCAGGGTCTCCACCACCGTCTCGGCCACCCTGCGCATGGTGAGCCTGCGGTCCATGGAGTTCTTCTGGATCCACCGGAACGCCTCGGGTTCGCTGAGGCCGTAACGGCTCTGCAGCAGCCCTTTGGCTCGCTCGACGATCTTGCGGGTCTCCAGACGCTCGTTGAGCCCGGTGACCTCGGCCTCCAGGGCGGTGATCTCCGCGTACCGGCTCACCGCCATCTCGATGGCGGGCACCAGGTCGCTCTTGGTGAACGGCTTGACCAGGTAGGCCATCGCCCCGGCGTCGCGGGCCCGCTCCACCAGGTCGCGCTGGGAGAAGGCGGTCAGGATGACCACGGGCGCGATCCGCTCGGCGGCGATCCGCTCGGCGGCGGACAGTCCGTCCAGAACGGGCATCTTGATGTCGAGGATGACGAGATCAGGCCGCAGCTCGGTGGCGAGGCGGACGGCGGACTCCCCGTCCCCGGCCTCTCCCACGACCTCGTAGCCGTCCTCCTCCAGCATCTCCTTGAGATCCAGTCGGATCAGGGCCTCGTCTTCCGCGATCACCACGCGGCTCTGCGTCTGCGTCTGCGTCACAGACAAGAGGGTACAGAGATCCGCTAAGATGGTCTGCACCGCCGGGGCTCGACGTCCCACGGACAGAGCGCCCCGGAGAAGCGGTCGAGAATTTTGGAAAAGCTTTTTTCAAACACTCGACAAATCAAC
>Ga0079224_100014618_pt1 | contig 10969 bp, 7 predicted proteins | sample Stecom2015_FD_80414 | JGI IMG/M metagenome (GOLD analysis project Ga0079224, IMG submission 80414) | Agricultural soil microbial communities from Utah to study Nitrogen management - Steer compost 2015 | ecosystem: Environmental > Terrestrial > Soil > Agricultural land | place: USA: Utah...
GAACCCAGAGGGTGCCCAAGGGGTGCTAGCTTTTCTTGGTATACCTATAGTCCAGCTCGGGTGAAATATCCTTATGTACGTGGTGATTTATTTGAATTGTGGAAACAAGAGCGTGAACAAGGCCACGACCCTGTAGTAGCTTGGGAGAACATTGTAAGTGACCCAAGTAAGCGGAGCCGCTATGTAAAAGCACGTGGTAAAGGGGGCTTTGTGCGTGCAGAGTGGCGTGAAGTTTGTGAGATGATTGCAAGCTCTGCAATTCATACGATAAAAAAATACGGACCAGATCGAATTGTCGGATTCAGCCCTATTCCTGCGATGTCCATGGTTAGTTATGCCGGTGGAGCGCGTTTTCTCTCCTTGCTTGGTGCGACCATTTTAAGTTTCTATGATTGGTATGCAGATTTACCACCCGCATCACCGCAAGTATGGGGTGAACAAACAGATGTACCAGAGAGTGCGGATTGGTACAATACGAAATACTTTATCATTTGGGGTACTAACCTACCACAAACGAGAACACCAGACGCTCACTTTATGGTAGAGGCTCGATATAACGGAACGAAAGTAGTAGGTGTTAGTCCAGATTATGCAGAGTACGACAAATTTGCAGATATTTGGTTACCTGCACGTGCTGGTACGGATGGTGCTTTAGCGATGGCGATGACACATGTGATTCTTACCGAATTTTATGTGAAGAAACAGACTCCGTATTTTATGGATTATGTAAAACAGTACACAGATCTACCCTTTTTAGTAATGTTAAAAAATCATAATGGTGAAACACGGACAGATCGTTTCTTACGTAGTTCCGACTTTCATGATGAAGAAAATCTCGGTGAATGGAAAACAGTCGTATGGAACGAGGTTACCAATCAAATTGAAATACCGAATGGAAGTCAAGGTTTTAGATGGGACGGCGGAAGTAAGTGGAATCTAGATCTAGAGAAGGAAGACGGAAGTCAGATAAAACCAAGACTAAGCTTTTTAGAAACCTCTGATGCAGTGGCTCAAGTCACCTTTCCATATTTTGCGGAAAAAGAAGGTGGAACCGTAACACGAGGTGTCCCAGTAAAAAATTTGAAGGACAAAAACGGGAATGATTTAACAGTTACAACCGTTTTTGATCTAATGATGGCCCATGTTGGGGTTGACAGGGGGCTTACGGGTGACTATCCAGTTGACTACAACGATCCGAAACCATATACACCTAGTTGGCAGGAGAGTATCACAGGTGTTAACAGAAATCATGTCATTATGGTTGCTAAGGAGTTTGCTGATAATGCAGCGCGGACTAAAGGGAAATCTATGATTGCGATGGGTGGTGGAACAAACCACTGGTATCATAGTGATCAGATTTATCGCTCAATTTTAAACCTAATCTTATTAACTGGTTCTCAAGGTGTTAATGGTGGCGGTTGGGCTCATTATGTTGGACAAGAAAAGGTCCGCCCAGTTGAAGGGTGGCAACAGGTTGCATTTGCAGGTGATTGGGGCTCTGCCGCACGTTTACAAAATGGTACGTCATTCTTTTACTTTGCAACGGATCAGTTTCGTTATGAGGATGAAATCAACAAGGAAAACACAACTTGGAGTGGAAAATATAACCATATGCATCCCGCTGATGTAAACGCTTTAGCGGCTCGACTGGGCTGGTTACCATCTTTTCCACAGTTCACTCAGAATTCAATCGATCTTGTGAAAGAGAGCAAAGAACGGGGAGCAACTACGCCACAAGAAATAGTTAATGATGTAGTAGAGCGGATCAAGAATGGAGAAATAGAATGGGCTATTGAAAATCCTGATGATCCACAAAATTTCCCAAGACTATTCTTCAATTGGCGCTCGAATCTTTTAGGTGATAGTGGGAAAGGACATGAATATTTTGCGAAGCATTTAATAGGTGCGGATAATGCTGTCCTCTCAGAGCCTGCCCATTCCTGGCAACCCGAACATGTAAAAGTAGACGGAAAACCGCCGGAAGGAAAGACAGACCTATTTGTTAGTATTGATTTCCGTATGACTAGTTCAGGACTTTTCTCGGATATCGTGCTTCCAGCAGCAACTTGGTATGAAAAATTTGATATTAGTAGTACGGATATGCACCCATTTGTTCATCCTTTTAATGCTGCCATATCACCACCATGGAAAGCTAAAAGTGACTGGGACTCTTTTCGAGAAATCGCAAAAGTATTCTCAGAACTTGCTGAGACACATCTCCCTGAACAAGAAGAAATCATGATGCGTCCATTAGGTCACGATTCAGTTGATGAAATTGCTCAAGAATATGGTCAAATAAAGGATTGGCGTAATGGTGAAGCAGAGGCCATTCCAGGAAAAACAATGCCTAACCTTGCTGTTGTGAAACGAGACTATCCAAATGTCTATCAAAAGATGACGACAATTGGACCAAATCTTAAAAATGGCTATGGTGGTAAAGGAGTAAAGATACCTGGAGAAAAAGTGTATGAAGAATTGAAGGATAGGCTTGGTGTTAGTAAGCGTGAGGGAATTGGAAAAGGTAATCCAGACTTGCTTACAGATAAAAAAGCAATCAATGCAATTCTTCTCATGTCTGGTGCAACAAATGGTAAGCGGGCAGTTGAAGGTTGGAAATCGCTAGAAGCAAAAACGGGTAAGAAATTAACGGAGATTGCAGAAGCTCGTGAAGAAGAGGATTTTACGTTAGATGCCTTAACCATTCAACCCAGAACATCGATATCAACACCTGTCTGGAGTGGTATGGAAAAAGATAATAGACGTTATTCTCCTTTTACCGTGAATAAGGAGTATAACATCCCGTGGCGTACGTTAACGGGAAGACAAAGCTTCTACTTAGATCATGAGATGATCCTTGATTTTGGTGAGGGGCTACCATTATATCTCCCACCACTTAATAAGGGTCCATTTATGAAGAATGAAAATACTGTAAAAGAGACAACAGAATCTATTACGGTTAGATATTTAACACCACACCAAAAATGGGGAATCCATACCATGTTCACCGAGACAACACAAATGTCTACCTTATTTAGAGGCTGGCAAGTAGTATGGATGAACGAAGATGATGGGAAATCAATTGGTCTGAAGGATAATGATTGGATTGAAGTATATAATCGGAACGGTGCAGTGGCGGCAAGGGTAGTTCTCACCTATCGTATTCCAAAGGGAATGGCCTATATGTACCATGCACAGGACAGAACAATGGGGGTCCCAGGAACGACCGTTAGTAATAAACGTGGTGGAACACATAATAGTGTAACAAGAATCACCTTAAAACCAACCCATATGATTGGTGGTTACTCACAGTTAAGTTATGGATTTAACTATTATGGACCGACCGGACATCAACGAGACACGATTGCAATCATCAGAGGACTGAAGGAGGTTGATTGGCTTGAGAATTAAGGCGCAAGTGGCAATGGTCATGCATCTTGACAAATGTATTGGGTGCCATACCTGCTCTGTTACTTGTAAAAATACTTGGACAAACCGTCCTGGTGCAGAATATATGTGGTTTAATAATGTCGAAACAAGACCCGGGCCAGGTTACCCTAGAAGATGGGAAGATACAGACCGTTATAAGGGTGGTTGGAAGTTACAGAACGGACAATTGAAACTTCGTGCGGGTGGTCCAATTACGAAGCTAGCCAATATTTTTTATAACCCAAATATGGCTAAGTTAGACGAATTCTATGAGCCATGGACATATGATTACGACAATTTAATTCATAGTCCGAAACGGGAAAATCTTCCTGTTGCTAGGCCAAAATCACAAATTACTGGCGAATATATGGATAAACCAGAGTGGGGTTCTAACTGGGATGATGATTTGGCAGGTGGTAGTGAAATTGTTCCAATGGATCCTAACGTAGAACAGCTTGGGGAGCATATCCAGATGGAATATGAAAAAACGTTTATGATGTACTTGCCAAGAATTTGTGAACATTGCTTAAATCCTTCATGTGTAGCTTCCTGCCCTGCTGGAGCTTTGTACAAGCGTGACGAGGATGGAATTGTATTAGTTGATCACGATGCTTGTCGTGGTTGGAGATTTTGTCAGAACGGTTGTCCCTATCATAAGGTTTATTATAATTGGAAAACACATAAAGCAGAGAAATGTAATTTCTGTTATCCACGTACAGAAGCAGGACTACCAACGATTTGCTCGGAAACATGTGTTGGAAGGATTCGCTATATTGGAGTTGTTCTCTACGATGCCGACAAAGTAAAAGAAGCAGCTTCTGTGGAGGATCCACAGGATTTATATGAGGCTCAATTAGGATGTTTCTTAGATCCCTTTGACCCAGATATTCAAGAGAAAGCTCGTGAGCATGGAATTAACGATTCATGGATTGAAGCGGCTAAAGAGTCGCCTGTTTATAAAATGGCTATGAAATGGAAGATAGCATTACCACTTCATCCGGAATATCGTACCATGCCAATGGTTTGGTATGTACCACCACTAAGCCCGATTATGAACCACATAACGAATGAAGATGAACTAAACACGGATGGATATATACCAGCAGTGGATCAAATGCGAATTCCAATGGAATATCTTGCCTCCATCTTATCAGCAGGTGATACTAGTGTAATTCGTAAGGTGCTTCTAAAACTAACAGCAATGCGTGTCTATATGAGAGGTAAGACTGTTGGTGGGGTGGATGAATTTAAGCAGAGTGAATTAGTGAAACAAGCAGATACGAATCCAGAAGAAATAGAGGATATGGCACGCCTACTTGGAATTGCGAAATATAATGAGCGATTTGTCATCCCAACTGGTCGAAGAGAAATGGATGATAACTTATATGAGAAACAAGGTACCTGTAGTCTTGAGGAGCTAGCTCCACGAGAAGGTGTCAATCCTACTTTTGGATATATGAAGGTGAGAGAAAATTTATGAGTAATGACAAGCAAGGCATCCTAGTAATTGCATCTCGATTACTAGGATATCCTTCTAATCTATTCATGGAAGAAATGAAAGAACTAATATCTTTAGCAGAGGAAGCATTTGAGTCAGATGAGGTTAAAAAAGAATTTAATGAAGTTTATTCATCATTTAAAGATAAAGAAATAAAAGAAATACAAGAAATGTATGTTGCTACATTTGACTTAAAAGCCAAAACAGGGATGTATCTTACAGCTCATGAACTGGGTGACAGTAACAAAAGGGGAGCAGCACTAATCAAACTTCAGAAGATAATTAATCAGGCTGGCTTTGAGCGTGTGGACGAAGAACTGGTGGATTACATTCCAATGCTTCTAGAGTTCCTTTCAATTGCACCAGAAATAAAGGAAAAGGAACGGTTAGAATATAGAATGGCGATAGCATTAGAGCGGATTCGCAAAAATCTGGAGGAAGAAACTCCTTATGCAAAAATTATCAGGATACTAATGAATCGTGTTTTTCCTAACCCTTCCAGGGAAGAAATTGAACAATTGGAAAACAACCGAGAAGAAGCAGACTTAGAAGAATTGCCTTATCCAATCATGTATCAATAGAATAAGGCATCCAATTTAATAAAAGGAGGGATAGCGATGGTTCACATTTTTTGGTGGGTCATATTCCCGTATATTATGTTGACCATTATGATCCTAGGATTGTTATATCGATTTGCTTTTAGACAACTAACCTGGGCAGCACCATCGACAGAGATCTTTGAAAAAAAATGGCTGAAAATAGGCTCGCCATTATTCCACTGGGGAATTATCTTTGCATTTATTGGTCATGTCATGGGAATGGTTATACCACATGATTTTTATCTGGCACTGGGCATATCTGATCACCTTTACCATTTTGGTGCAATATGGGGAGGGGGATTGGCTGGCTTAATGGTTGTTGCAGGATTAATCATTTTATTAATTCGGAAATCAACCATTGATCCAGTTCGTATTAAAGCAACATTTGCAGACTTTGCATCTGTACTCATGTTACTTTTTGTAGCAGGAACAGGTACATATATGACGTTAATTTTTAACACGACTGTCGTTGAATATGAATATCGGGAAACAATCGGTCCTTGGTTCAGAAGCCTATTTGCTTTACAACCACAATATGATCTAATGGTTGGGGTTCCATTATTGTTTAAAGTACATGTAGCATCAGCCTTTGCATTTTTTGCAGCGATTCCATTTACAAAGCTAGTCCATATATTTAGCTTACCGATTCGATATCCAGCAAGACCCCCACAACAATACCGTTCTAGAAACAATTATCGTAGACAGGGATTATGAGCTGGAAAATAACCTAGGAGTGGCTGCTCTTAGGTTATTTTTTTGATTTGGGTGGAGGGTACATGGTTTTGTAACTTGGTCACAATGTATGGATGTCTGGGGCGAAGGAAGGGTGAATTGGTTAGAAGTTTAGGATATTAGGTGCCAAGGTATTTAATTCGGTCACAAGCTCAGGACGTTAGGTACCAAGGTAACGGAAATTGGTCACAAGCTCCGGTAATTCGGTACCAAGGTAATGTGAATCAGTTGTAAGCTCCAAATGCAAGTGACCCTAGTATTGCACCATAATCACAAGTAACAGAAATAAGGTTAGAGGACCAAATCTTCAAGACCAAAACTCACAGGAACATAACATATAACAAAACAAAACCCCGAGTCACCTAAACTCAGGGGGGGTTCTGTTCTTCATCAACTATCTGATATATCATTAAATATCCCAACATAATACACCGTATCTCCAACATTATTTTTAATGGGGCTGATGGAGAGAAGTTCTTGATATAGCTCGCCATTCTTGCGTTTATTCCAGATCTTACCTTCCCAATATCCGTTTTCTTTTACAGATTTCCATAGTTCATCATAGAATTCTTTTCCATGTTTCCCAGATTGAAGAAGCCGTGGAGTATTGCCCTTCGCTTCTTCCAACGTATACCCTGTAATTCTTGTGAATGCTGGGTTAACATTTTGAATAATACCTGACTTATTTGTTACCATAATTCCCTCTGCAGTTCCTTCGATAATGTTACGTTCCACATTCATCCTATCACGATAGTACATAAATATTACAATTACAAAGCTAACCAAAGCAAACTCGGATAGGAGCATGAAAGCAATGGCATGATGACCTGTAATATTGCTTACTGCTGTTAATAATAACGGAGGAAAAAATCCACCTAGACCACCCATTGCAGAGACAATACCATTGACAATTCCAGCCTGCTGAGAAAAATATAGTGGAACTAATTTGAATATGGTTCCATTTCCAATCCCAACTGTTATGGCAACACATAAAGAACCGACTGTGTACCATTTAATGCCTGGAGAAAATGAGAGTAAGACCCCCGAAAAAGATACCCCTAGAAAGACGAATAGTAAAATGACAAAAGCATTATATTTATCTGCTAGTAGACCACCAATTGGCCGTAATAATGTAGTGATGGCAATGAAAATTGCTGTACGGATACCAGCATCTACGGGTTCTAAGCCAAAGTTATCTACAAGGAATGATGGTAAAAACATGGTAAATGCAACAAATGAACCAAATGTTATAAAATAAAATAAGCTTAAGAACCATAAAGTTGGATTTTTATAGACCCCTTTAACTTGTTCGATTAAGGATTTCTTTGATCGTTTTTCTTTTCGATCTCCAAATATAAAAACTAAAGCTGCAAATAGTAGTAGAAGTATTAAGAAAACCCGTACAGCAGTTTGCCAACTTGTCGCCTCAGCAATTATAGGAGCGCCAAAGGTCGTAATTGCTGTACCGATATTTCCTACTCCATACACCCCGTTAATAAAACCATGTTTTTCTTTAGGATAATATTTTGGAAGGGAAGTTACACCTACGGAAAATACTGCCCCACCTATCCCTAGTAGAAGTCCCCCTATTACTAGATCGGCAAAAGAATCTGCTATGCTAATATAGAAAACAGGAAACAATAAGATGATAAAGCTAATAAAAAATATCCATCGTGCACCAAGTTGGTCTGTGTAAAAGCCAATTGGAATTCTAAGTAATGAACCAAGTATAACTGGAATAGCAGTCACGATAGATGCTTGTCCGGTAGTTAACGAAATGTCTTGTTGAATATAGGTCATTAATGAAGAGATTAGAACCCAAACCATAAAGCCAATGACAAGACTGGAGGTTTGAAGCGTTAATTGCATTCCAGCTTTATTCATGAAATAAACATGCCCCTCTTATAAGTGTGATGTATTTAATATTCGAAGATGTTATCTTTAGTTATAGTATGAGAAAAAGGAGAAATTTCATGAGTAAATGGTTTCTTTTTAATTTTATCTTATTAGTTATTTTACTTTGGAATGTCACTAATTATTTTTCATTCCCCAATTTACCTTTACATATATGGTTCGGTGTAACCGGAGCTTTATTATTTCTATATAATTGGACGAGAAATGCAGTGTTTGAAACAATTAGAAATGTTCCTAACCGAAGGACAAAAGTGAGATTAGCGAGGTTTTCTAAGCGGGTGGTGACCATTCACCGTTGGACAGGCAATATTGCATTATTAGCGATTTTGGTTCATGGTTTACTAGTGGTTAATCATTATGGACTTATTCTTAGTCATAGCAAGATGCTAGTTGGTGTTCTGGCCTTATTAGTACTATCTTTTCAAGTTGTTACTGGCTGGTTAAGGCTCTATAAACCAACTATTAAACTGCGTTATATTCATCTGTATACTGGCATGGCTTTATTCTTTTTAATTCTTCTACATATCATTTTATAAGTGGTAAGCCTAGTTAATATCGATTTCAAGTTAATTAGAAAATGTTTTTTGGTAAAATAAAAAGAACCGTTTTCCTCTTGTTTTGGATGGCGGTTCTTGTGTTTCATGCGGTATAGATAGTCTTTTTTTGTTTTCGTTCTTCTTGTACTTAAATCTAACTTTGCATATGGGCTTCGATTAATTTCAGGATTAAGTCTTCCTTCCCGAACTAATTTTTCCCGTTTTTTCTGAGCTTTGGATTTGCTCATTATTATCACTCCTTCTTGTTAGGTGCTTTTTATTATACAGAAAAAGGTTGAAAAGTTCTACAAGAATTATGGAAAAGGAACCTCTCCATGAACTTGAGGAGGTTCCTTTTTACATGTGTTAGAATCCAATTCCGCCTACTGGATCTGTTATCCAGTCTTGCTTACGGACTTTTTTCTGATTGGTTTGTAAATCATGAATTGCTTTTTTGATATCAACTTGTTTTTCATAATGCCATTCAAGTGCTATGGACATATATACTTCATTTAATTGGGCAATTGATAAGCCATTCGTTATTCTAACCAGCTCATCTAACTCGGAATCATCAAGAAATTGATTAGTACCTTTTTCTGCTAAATATTTCTTCCTAAGTTGCTCGTTCGGTTGTTTTATCTCATATGCACGGTCAAATCGACCAGCACGATTGATTAGCGCAGGGTCAATTTTTTCTGGATAATTAGTTGTTCCAATTAAGAATATACCTTCCTGAGTAGTCGCACCATCAAGAGTATTTAGAAATACAGAACGACAATGCTCGGGCATAGAATCAATATCCTCGATTACTAGTACCATTGGAGATAATCTTAATACTTTGGAAAAAACATCATTAATGGAATAGCTAGAAGTGAATTCAGTAATTTGCCAATAGACAATGGGGGCTGAGACACTTCCGGCAATAGATTTAACCAGTGTCGTTTTTCCATTTCCGGGACTTCCGTATAGTAAGATTCCTCGTTTATATGGGATGTTGTATGTCTTAAAGAAAGAACCACTATTTAAGAAAAATTCATCAATGGAACGAAAGATTTCTGTCTTTAGTCTATCTTCTAATAGAACGTCTTCCCGGTTTATTTGTTGAGTTATGTTTTCCTTCGATCTTACTAGTCCTTCATCCGTATCCGTGAAAACAGTTATACCTTTAAGCATGGACTTACGCTCTATCTCGTCATAAAAAGTTAGAAATTCAGCAATCTGTTCATCGCTTTTTCCAAATATAAAGTTCTCTGGAAAAGGGTGTCCATAGCTGTATATTGGAATGCTAACTACTGCAACTTCATACTTATGAAAGTAAAAAAGATTATTAAAAGTCGAAGGTTTTACGTTGTAATTTCCTTCTTTTAATGCTTGTACGTTTGATGCACCGATTGAATCAAATACACGGGTAACTAATTCAATTTCATCTGGATGATATGTAAGGATATCTTCTAATACATCACGACAATCGGATAGTCGATCTCTCTCCATATTATAAAGCTTAAATTCTGGTCCATAATTATCATTTAAAAGTTCTAAAATTTTGTTAAGTGGATAAGCATAACCATAGTATGATTTTAATTCTTTACTTGCTTCATTTGTATATTGAATCAGAGTCTTTTGGTTCCTCATGGACAAATCCTTTCTGTGGTAGATTAATTAAGATGATTATACCAGATTATTAAGGTTAGATATAAAATTTATAATTCGACAAAATATCACAAAATTCGGGTAGTGACAGGCACCCAAACTTTTGCTATAATGGTGAAAACTTTAAAATCGGTGATGAAGAGAGTAATTGTTTGGGTGGCTTAGCGAGCTGGGGATGGTGGGAGCCTGGTGCTTATTTGAACGATGAACCGGACTTCGGAGATGCTTTCTTGAAATGGTAGTAGGGAAAGTCGGGGCGAACCCTCGTTAATAATTTTGAGTGATTTTTAACTATGGTTAAAAATAATTGGAGTGGTACCGCGGGATAATATACAAACTCTCGCCTCTTTCGTTTGGAAGGGGTGAGAGTTTTTTTATTATTTAGGGGTAGTCCCCTTATGATTTGATTTGGAGGGAATAGGATTGCAGTATAAACTAGAATTTGCAAAATCATTAGTTCAAGTATTAGGGGATATATTCACAGAAGAAGCAATCATGATGATGATCGAGAAGCCTAAGCATGATACATTAGGTGACTTAGCATTTCCTTGTTTTGAATTAGCTAAGTATTATCGTCAGTCACCCAATAGCATTGCAGAAGACATTGCTTCAAA
>Ga0079224_100014619_pt1 | contig 10969 bp, 12 predicted proteins | sample Stecom2015_FD_80414 | JGI IMG/M metagenome (GOLD analysis project Ga0079224, IMG submission 80414) | Agricultural soil microbial communities from Utah to study Nitrogen management - Steer compost 2015 | ecosystem: Environmental > Terrestrial > Soil > Agricultural land | place: USA: Utah...
CGAAAGTTCCGCTTGCGCGCGCGCCGGTCGCGGTAGGCGTATTGCAGCCCCTTCTCGACCCGCTGGATCGCTGCGCGGAGGGTGCTGTTGGAGCGCCCGCGGTAGCCGGACGCCATCTTGATGATCTTGCGGTGACGGGCGTGCGTCGTCTCGCCGCGCTTTGTTCTCGCCATGTCGCGTCCTCCGTCAGGCGTAGGGCATGAACTTGAGGACGATGCCCTGATCGGGCTGACTCATCACCCGGGTGCCGCGCGCCGACCGCTTCATCTTCTGCGAGCGCCGACGCAGCATGTGGCGCTTGTAGGCGTGGTTCATGAGCACCTTGCCGGTGCCCGTCACCCGAAAGCGCTTCTTGGCGCTGCTCTTCGTCTTCATCTTGGGCATTTCGACCTCGACTCCTCTAAGGCGGATCGGCCAAACGGCCGCAGCGGCGGGCAGGCATGCCCCGGGCGCAAGGCCCGGCCCGACCACCGGAACAGACGCGGCTTATAGCGATCGAAGCGGGCGAAAACAAGGGCGGCGGCCACAATCAGGCTCGCGCCGGCACCCGCCAGCCAGCCGGCGGAGTGCCGAAGCTACAAGGAATTACGCGCCGACGCAGCATTCGCAGCCAGCGTGGCCAGCGTGAATGCCTCCTACCGTGCGTACTGCACGGCGACCCGCCCGACGCGCTCGCGCGCCACGATCATCTTCGACACCTGGGCGGTGCCGTCGCCGATCTCCAGCCCCATCACGTCGCGGAGGCGTTGCTGGTGCGGCAGATCGCGGCTGTAGCCGAGATGGCCGTGCGTCAGAAGGCATTGGTGAATGGTGTCGACCGAGACTTTCGGCGCCCACCATTTGCACATGGCCGCCTCGGCGGTATGCGCCATGCCCTGGTCGCGCAGCCACAAGGTACGGTAGCACAGCAGCCGGGCGGCAGCGATCTGCGTCTCGTATTCCGCGAGCGGAAAGGTCACGCCCTGGAACTCGGCGATCGATCGCCCGAACGCCTGGCGCTCGACCGTGTAGGGCCAGGTCTCGTCGATCGAGGCCTGCGCCGCGCCGATGCACTGCAGGCCGATCAGCGCGCGGCTGTAGTCGAAACCCTGCATGACCTGGGTGAACCCGGCGCCCTCTTCCCCCACCATGGCCGAGGCGGGCACCCGCACGTCGTCGAACCAGATCGAGCCGCGGCCGACCGCGCGCGAGCCGAGATCGTCGTAGCTGGAGCGTGTGATGCCGGCGCTATCCAGGTCTACGAGAAAGGCGCTGACGCCCCGCGCCCCCTGCTCCTCGGTGCCGGTTCGCGCGGCTAGGAGGATCACGTCCGCCTGAGCCGCGAGCGAGATCGACGCCTTCTCGCCGCTCAGGCGCCAGTCGCGGCCGTCTCTGGTCGCCCGCAGACGGAGATGCGCGGCATCGGTTCCGCCCCGCGGTTCGGTGAGCCCGATGGCGACCAGAGTTTCACCCCTGGCCACGCGGGGAAGGAGCGCGCGCGCCGTTTCGGGTGCGGCATGGCGCGCGATGATCTGCCCACACAGCGAGCTCAGCAATTGCACGTAGGAGACGCTGAGGTCGCCGTACGCCATCTCCTCGACGATCAGGCCGGCGGTAACCCCGTCGACGCCGAGCCCGCCGTGCTCCTCGGGCAGGTCGGCGCCGATCAGTCCCAGGGAGCCCATCTCCCGCACGAGCTCCCGCCCGAGACGCCCCTCCTCTTCGCGCGCCCTGAAGCCCGGCAGAAGCCGCTCGCGTGCGAAGCGCCGCGCCGCCTCCTGCAAGGCCTTCTGGTCCTCGCTCAACCCGAAGTCCATCGGTTCCTCCCGTCTCGACATTCCAGGCTCGATTGCGGCCAGTCTGCCACATGCTCGGGCTTTGCGCTTGGGCCGGAGGACGCCTCTGGCTATTCTTCCGGAGCCCATGGCTACCGCCCACGAAGCCGGAACGCGGAGTCGTCCGACATGACAGAACAGGTGCGGCGATACGGCTTTTCCGACGAGGAGCTGCTGACCGTCCCCACGGTGTTCCGGAACGATCTGCTCGCGGGCAGCGTCGTGCTGGTCTCAGGCGGCGGCAGCGGTCTCGGCAAGGCGATCGCCTGCCTGGCGGGCCGTCTCGGCGCCACGCTGGTGCTCACCGGCCGAAACAGGGAGCGGCTGGAAGCGACCCAGAGTCTTTTCCAGGGGGCAGGCATCGCGACCGAGATCCGGGATTTCACAATCCGCGATGCAGAGGCGGTCGACGCGGCGATCCGCGACGTGTGGGAACGGCACGGCCGGCTCGACGTGCTCGTCAACAATGCGGGCGGCCAATATCCGCAAGCCGCCATCGATTTCAGCGTGAAAGGCTGGAATGCCGTCGTCGACACGAACCTCAACGGCACCTGGTACATGATGCAGGCGGCGGCGCGGCGCTGGCGCGACTCCGGCACGCCCGGCAACATCGTCAACATCGTCGCCGACATCTGGCGGGGCATGCCGCAGATGGCGCACACCGCCGCGGCGCGCGCCGGCGTCGTCTACCTGTCGAAGACGGTGGCGGTGGAATGGGCGCCGCTTGGCATCCGCGTGAACTGCGTCGCTCCCGGCTGCTGCGAAACATCCGCCTTCGGCCGCTATCCACCCGAGGGCGCGGCATCGTTCGAGCAGTCGAACCCGATGAAGCGCTCTGGCGACGCGCAGGACGTGGCGGAGGCGGTGATCTACCTCGCCGCCTCGTCGGGAAAGTTCGTTACCGGCGAGGTGCTGACGGTCGACGGCGGGCAGCAGCTGTGGGGCGATCCCTGGGCCGCGGGCAGGCCGCGCTGGTTCGAGCTGGATTATCCCGCTGCGCGGCTTTCCAACCACGGGGAGCGCGCATGACGGACAATCCCCTGCAGGGCGCGACGCTTCGCATCGCCCGGCCGACCGATCGCATGGCCGAGGTCACCGCCTTCTACCGCGACGCGCTCGGCCTCAGCGTGTTGTCCAGCTTCGAAAATCACGCCGGCTTCGACGGGGTGATCCTGGGCTCCCCGAATGCTCCCCATCATCTCGAGTTCACCCGTTCGCATGAGCAGGCCGCCGGCGATGCACCCGGCGAGGAACATCTCCTGGTCTTCTACCTGCCGGACAAGGTCGCCTGGGCAAAGGCGGTGGCGCGCTTGCGCCGGCATGGACACCATCCGGTCCCCGCCGCCAATCCCTACTGGGAGCGCGAAGGCTTGACCTTCGAAGACCCCGACGGCTACCGCGTCGTTCTCCAGCAAGCTCCCTGGCACCTCTGACATCGGAGCAGCACAGCATGCCGGGCCCTCTCGACGGCATTCGCGTCCTCGACCTGACCTCGGTCCTGCTCGGGCCGTATGCGACGATGATGCTCGGCGACATGGGCGCCGACGTGATCAAGGTCGAAGGTCCGGAAGGTGACACCACCCGGACCACCGGCCCTGCCCGAAATCCCGGCATGGCCTCGTTCTTCCTGTCCGCGAACCGCAGCAAGCGAAGCATCGCCCTCGATCTGAAACAGGAAACGGCGCGAGAAGCGCTGATGCGCCTGGTGGATGGCGCCGACGTCTTCCTTCACAGCATCCGGCCGCGGGCGATCGAACGCCTCGGCTTCGGACCCGAAGCCGTCCGTGCGCGCAACCCGCGCATCGTCTACGCCGGCATCCACGGGTTCGGCGACCGCGGGCCATACGCCAATCGCCCAGCCTACGACGACATCATCCAGGGCGGCAGCGGTCTCGCCGGCCTGATGCAGACCGTCTTGGGCGAGCCGCTCTACACGCCCATGGTGGCAGCGGACAAGACCTGCGGCCTGATGACCCTGAACGCAGTCCTGGCGGCCCTTCTTCACCGTGAGCGCACGGGCCAGGGACAGGCGGTCGAGATCCCGATGTTCGAGACGATGGTCCACTTCAACCTGATGGAGCATTCGTTCGGACACGTCTTCGATCCGCCGCTCGGGCCGATGGGCTATTCGCGCATGCTGGCGAAGTGGCGCCGCCCGTACCCGACCGCCGATGGCCACCTCTGCATGCTGGCATACAACGATCGTCAGTGGCGCCGCTTCGTCACCGAGGCCGGCCGGCCCGAGCTCGCCGAAGACCCGCGTTACGCCGACCTCGGCGCGCGCTCGGCGAACATCGAGGAGGTCTATGCCCTGATCGGCGAAATGCTGGCAACGCGCACGACCGCCGAATGGATCGAGGCGCTGGAGCGCCTGGAAATCCCGCACATGCGGGTGAACCGGCTCGAGGACCTCCAGGAGGATCCGCACCTGAAGGCGATCGGGTTCTTCCGCGAGGTCGATCACCCGACGGAAGGCCGACTGACCTTCACCGACGTGCCCGTCCGCTTTTCAGAGACGCCCGCGGACTTCGGTCATCCGCCCCCGCCGCTTGGACAGCACACGGCAGAACTGCTGATGGAAGCCGGCTACAGCAGGGGCGAAGTCGACCGCCTGCTCGAATCCGGCGCTGCCCTCACCGTCGATCACGATATTCGAGGCTGAATGGGACATGCCTCACCGATCGATGTCGTCGTCGTCGGGGCCGGGATCGCTGGCCTCGCCGCGGCGCGCGAACTGCTGACATCCGGTCTGCATGCGATCGTCCTCGAAGCGACCGACCGGATCGGCGGGCGCGCCCGAACCGTAGAGCTCGGCGGCTATCCGGTCGACCTCGGCGCCACGTGGCTGCACTCCGCCAGTGTCAATCCTCTGGTGACGATTGCCCGCCGCCTCGGCTTCGAAACCGTCGAATCGGTCGCCGAGCCTCGGCTGTACGTCGCTGCCGGCGAGGAACGCAGGTGGGGAAGCGATGCCGAGCTGGCGGAAGCGATCGGCTTCCGGGTCGGCACGGACTCGGCCGTTGTGGCGGTCGGCGAGCAAGGTCGAGACGAGCCGATTGCGAGCATCATCGATACCGGCAGTCGCTGGGCACCACTCTACGAATGGTGGATCGGAGCCTACACCGCCGCCGATCCGGAGAACGCCTCGACACTCGATTATGCTCGTTACCACGAGACCAACGAGAATATGTCGGTCCCGCGCGGGATCGGCACCCTCGTCACCACCTTCGGCGCCGATCTGCAGGTCGAGCTCTCGACGCCGGTGCGGCGCATCCGCTGGTCCGGCCGAGGCGTATCGGTAGAATCGGACGCCGGCACGATCGAAGCGCGGGCGGCGATCGTCACCGTCTCCACCAGTGTCCTCGCCAGCGGAACTATCCGCTTCGATCCTGGCCTCCCGGCCTGGAAGCTGGACGCGATCGGAGCGGTGCCACTCGGCAGCGCGAACAAGATCGTCGTCGTCTTCGACCGGAACGTCTTCGGTGAGGAGGCATCGCTCTCCGTCCGGATCGACGAGGCACGGCGAGAAACCGTCGGCATGCAGATCCGGCCGTTCGGGCGCAACCTCGCCTCCGGCTATATCGGCGGCGAATTCTCGAGGTCGCTCGAAGCAGCGGGAGCCGACGCCATGGTCGATTTCATGCTGGAGCGACTGCAGTGGATGTACGGTTCGGAGATCGTCCGCCACGTGAAGGCTACGGCCGCGTCAGCCTGGTCTTCGGATCCGTGGATCGCCGGAGCATATTCCGCTGCGCTCCCCGGGAAGGCGCATCTTCGGCCTGACCTCGCCCGGCCGGTTGGGGACAGCCTGTTCTTCGCCGGTGAGGCCACGGCCGAAGGGTTCTACACCACCGTTCACGGCGGTTATCTGTCCGGCCTCAGAGCGGCAAAGGAAGCCGTTGCCGCTCTCTCCGTCGGCTCGTGCCGCTCAGGTGTAGGTGGGTGAGAACGATGGAGGGTCGCTGGCGGGGAACGACTCGTCGATCGCCTCGTCCACCCGATCCCAATTTTCGGTCCGGCGCCGACGCGGCTCATCGCGCTCGTCCCGTGGCGTCGACAACGGCGCGCCGCCTCGCAACGTAGTCGCGTAAAGGATCAGGCCTGCCGTCAACGCCGCGCACCCGGCTATCGCAATCCAGCGCGTCTGCATCTTTTCCCTCTTGGAAGCTGTGGGGAAATGAACGGCCCGAGCCGGCAGCGGTTCCGGACGCGGCCTCACGTCGTGTCTGGCGGGGACGGCGCCTCGGCCATGACCTGAGCGGCGAAGCTGTTGTCGACGCAGGCTTCGAACGGAACGTCACGGCGGATGAACCCGCCGGAGAGCAGGCCCAGCTTCAGCCTCACGAAGCCGGAGACCGGCAGGCGTGGATCGCCCCCCCAGATGCCGAGGCGCTGGTACCGGTCGATGGCTCCGGCCAGAACGTCGTCGGTCATATCCGGGAAGTAGGCCGAGACCGCCGCCGCCACCTCGCCGGCAGAGCGATCGTGCAGCCAGAGTTGGCAGCGATAGATGGCGCGTGCCATCCTGTGAAGCGTCTCCGGATCGGACAGGATCGTCCGCTTCGTGGTGATCAGAGTAGTGTACGTCGTCGGTCCGCGATCGGCCGCCGCATACCAGATGTGTCCCTCGCCGGATGCGACCAGCTCCTCGACGAACGGCTCGAACACCTGGATCACGTCCACCTCGCCGGCGCGAAGCGCTGCCACGTTTTCCGCCATCGTCCGGCTGTCGGTGCGCCGGAGCGAGCCGGGATCGACCCCGGCGCGCCGAATGTCCTCCTGCAGGCACATCCACGGCGTCGGCACCTCCGAAACGGTCGCCAGATGCAGTTCCGCAAGCTGGGGGAAGGCGAAATCCGCGTTGGGTCGGCGCCCGATCAGGAAGAAGGGGTCTCGCGTTACGACCTCACAGAAGCCGACGATCGGGCAGTTCGGGTCTCGATCGTGGAACTGCATGAGGCGCATCGGCCCACTCCAGATCACGTCGGCCTTGCCGTCGATCAGATCCTGCGCGGCGGCGCCATGCTGGTCGGGCTTTGCCAGTCGCACGTCGAGCCGCTCGTCGGCATAGGTCCCCAGGGCGAACGGCAGATAGAACGGCGTATAGAAGACGGCACGAAACGGTTCGAACAGCGTGATCGGCATCTCATTCTCCCGTTGCGCCCGCCGCCGGAGCCGTGGCCCGGATTCGGCTGGACACCCTCGCGCCCCCCGCCATATTAAGCCCCATCATGGTCAGCAGCGGCGCGCAAAATACGTGCTTCACGAAGATGCACGGGCTCGGCAACGACTTCGTCGTGCTCGACGCGCGCGCGCGTCCGCTGACCCTCTCCGACGCCACCGTTCGGGCGATCGCCGACCGACGGACCGGGGTCGGTTGCGATCAGCTCATCGTCATCCGCACGCCGCAGGACGGCGAGCCGGCCGACGCCCGCATGGAGATTCGCAACGCGGATGGCGGCGAAGTCGAGGCGTGCGGAAACGCGACGCGCTGCGTCGCCGACCTGCTGATGACGGAGAGCAATCGCTCGGAAGTCGCGATCCAGACCGCGGCCGGCCGTCTGATCGCAAGCCGAACACCCGGCGGCGTCACCGTCGACATGGGTCCGATGCGGACGGAGTGGGACGACATTCCGCTCGCCGGGCCGGCCGACACCCTCCACCTCGAGCTTGCGGTCGGGTCTCTGGCCGATCCGGTCGCCGGCAACATCGGCAATCCGCACGCCACGTTCTTTGTCGAGGATACCGACGCGATCGACCTCTCCCGGTTCGGGCCGGAACTCGAGCATCATCCGATCTTTCCGCAGCGCGCGAACATAGGCGTCGCCAGCGTGATCGGCCCTGATCGCTTGCGCCTTCGCGTCTGGGAGCGCGGCGTCGGCATCACCCGTGCCTGCGGCACCGGCGCCTGTGCCGCCCTCGCCGCCGCCGCACGCCGCGGCCTCACCGGCCGCAAGGGCGAAGTGATCCTCGATGGCGGGCCCCTGCAGATCGAGTGGCTGGAGAACGGCCATATGCTCATGACCGGTCCGGTCGCGGTCAGCTTCACCGGCGAACTTTCGCCCTCGCTGCTGTCATGACGGAGGAGACTGAGATCGTCACGTTCGGCTGCCGGCTGAACGCGTACGAGTCCGAAGTGATGCGCGGCCTCGCGCGCGAGGCAGGGCTTACCGATGCGGTGATCTTCAACACCTGCGCGGTCACCGCCGAGGCCGAGCGCCAGGCGCGCCAGGCGATCCGCCGCGCGCGGCGCGAACGGCCGAACGCCCGCATTCTGGTCACCGGCTGTGCGGCGCAGACCGCCCCACACAAGTTCGCTTCGATGCGCGAGGTGGACGCGGTGCTCGGCAATGTCGAGAAGCTCGATCCGGCCAGCTACCGCGCCGACGCGCCGCGCCTCGCGGTCAACGACATCATGTCGGTCCGAGAGACGGCGGGACATCTCGTCGAGGGCTTCGAAGGGCGCGCCCGCGCGTTCGTGCAGGTGCAGCAGGGATGCGATCACCGCTGCACGTTCTGCATCATTCCCTATGGCCGCGGCCCCAGCCGCAGCGTTCCGATGGGAGAGATCGCTAATCAGGTGCGGCGGCTCGTGGAGACAGGCTACCGCGAGGTCGTCCTGACGGGCGTCGACATCACCTCCTACGGCGCGGACCTTCCCGGCCGGCCGACGCTCGGTCAGATGGTGCGCCGGCTCCTGGCCGCGGTGCCGGAGCTTCCGCGCCTCCGTCTTTCGTCGATCGATTCGGTAGAGGTCGACGAGGATCTCGTCCGGGTGATCGCGAGCGACGAGCGCCTGATGCCGCACCTCCACCTCAGCCTGCAGGCGGGGGACGACATGATCCTGAAGCGCATGAAGCGGCGGCACCTGCGCGCCGATGCGATCGCGATCTGCCGCCGGCTTCGCGAGCTCCGACCGGACATCGTGTTCGGTGCCGACCTCATCGCCGGGTTCCCGACCGAGACCGAGGAGATGTTCCAGCGCAGCCTCGACCTGGTGGAAGAATGCGAGCTGACCTGGCTGCACGTCTTCCCCTACTCGGCACGCGAAGGCACGCCGGCCGCACGGATGCCGCAGGTGCCGGGGCAAGTGCGGCGCGAGCGGGCGGCACGCCTCCGAGCAGCGGGCGATCGACGGGCCGAGGTCTTTCGCGGGGCGCAGATCGGCCGCCGGGTCACCGTGCTGGTCGAGCGCGACGGCGCCGGCCATTCCGAGCAGTTCGCTCCCGTCCGAATCGCCGATGAGGTTCCGGACGGCGCGCTGGTTCCGGCGCAGATCGCAGGAGCGGACGGAACGACGCTGATCGGCAGGATGGCGGCATGAGCGAGAGCGACAACGAGAACGGTGGCCGCGGCTGGTTCGGCCGGCTGCGAGCCGGCCTCTCGAAGACCTCGGGCCGGCTGACCGAAGGCATCAGCCGCATCTTCACCCACCGCAAGCTCGACGAGGAAAGCATCGAGGAGCTCGAGGAGCTCCTGATCATGGCCGACCTGGGGCCGGCGACCGCCGCTCGCATTGCCGATAATCTCGGAAAGCGGCGGTTCAACCAAGAGATCAGTCCGGAAGAGGTGCGGCAGGCGCTCGCCGAGGACATCGCAGCGATCCTCGAGCCGGTCGCGCAGCCGATCGACATCGAGCGCGGCCACAGCCCGCATGTGATCCTCGTCGTCGGCGTCAACGGCAGCGGCAAGACCACCACGATCGGCAAGCTCGCCGCCGCTCTCCGCGCCGAGGGCAAGCGGGTGATGCTCGCCGCCGGCGACACTTTCCGCGCTGCCGCCGTCGAGCAGCTCAAGATCTGGGGCGAGCGCACGGGTTGCCCGGTTGTGTCGCGCGCGGCCGGGGCGGACGCCGCCGGCCTGGTCTTCGACGCCTACAGCAAGGCCAGGGACGAGGGCTACGACGTTCTCCTCATCGATACCGCCGGTCGCCTCCACAACAAGGCCAACCTCATGGCGGAGCTGGAGAAGATCGTGCGCGTGATCCGCAAGCAGGACGAAAGCGCGCCGCACGATGTGCTGCTGGTCCTCGACGCCACTGTCGGCCAGAACGCCCATGCCCAGGTCAAGACGTTCGGCGAGATGGTCTCCGTCACCGGTCTCGTCGTCACCAAGCTGGATGGAACGGCAAAGGGCGGCGTTCTCGTCGGGCTCGCCGAAGCCTTCAAGCTGCCGGTCCACGCAGTCGGGGTCGGCGAGGGCATCGACGACCTGAACCTGTTCGACCCCTCCGATTTCGCCCGCGGCCTCATGGGGCTGGAGCGCTAAGACAGCCCTCCCCGCCTGTCATCCAGCGAGGACACGGCATGCACTGGCTCCTGCTCGCAACGGCGATCGTGCTCGAGGTCGCCGGCACGACCACTCTCAAGCTCGCCGGGGGCTTCGCGCGGCCGGGTTACCTCGGGCTGAGCTTGCTGCTGTACGGCACCTGTCTGATCGCCCTCAGCCACGCTTTCAAGGTGATTCCGGTCGGCGTCGCCTACGCGATCTGGAGCGGCATCGGGACCGCCCTGATCGTGCTCGTGGGCGTGGTCTGGTTCGCCGAGGTCCTGACCACGCTCAAGGCGGTCTTCATCGCGATGATCCTGGTCGGTGTCGTCGGCCTCAACCTCGTGAGCAATACCGCCTAGGTCACGCTGCCCAACTCGCACCCGCTTCTCGACGATGCTGTGTCGCGACCGCCTTCTTCTCGGCCAGAACCATCAATGTCCAGCCCAGGCCGACGGCCTCCTTGAGCCGGTCCACCCTGTTCCCGAACAGGGCCCTGATCGGGGCGTTGAGCTTGCGCGAGTGGACGAGCCTCATGAATCCCCGATTTGCCCGGGGCGTGACCGAAAACAGCTCCCGAATCTCGAACTCGCGCGAGAGAAGCTCCCGCAGCTCCCGCTTGTCGGTCCAGCGACGCAATTGACCCGGCTCGGGCGGCGGCACCCGATTGAACCGCCGCAACACGAATGCGTTCTGTGTCGCCATCATCAGCCTGCCGCCGGGCTTGAGCAGGCTCGCGGGCCTGCTGACGAACCCCCGTTGATCGGCGACATGCGCCAGCACTTCCAGGGTGACGATCACGTCGTAGGACTCGGGCGCGAATGGCAGGGTCATGAAGTCGCCGGAGACGAAGGTCACGTCGGGCAGCCTCCGGCGCGCCATTGCCA
>Ga0079224_100014620_pt1 | contig 10969 bp, 8 predicted proteins | sample Stecom2015_FD_80414 | JGI IMG/M metagenome (GOLD analysis project Ga0079224, IMG submission 80414) | Agricultural soil microbial communities from Utah to study Nitrogen management - Steer compost 2015 | ecosystem: Environmental > Terrestrial > Soil > Agricultural land | place: USA: Utah...
CATAAGGGCATAACCACCGGTAATTTCTGCAATCAAAAAGATTCCCGTCAGGGGCGCATGCATAATTCCGCTTAAAGCGGCGGCCATTCCTACAACAATGAAATTGGTGATGTTTAAATCTACCCAACCGGTTAAGTTAAGCCCAAAGGAGAACACAAATCCCAATAAGCCCCCGGTAACTAAACTTGGGCCAAACATGCCTCCGTTGCCCCCACTACTTAAGGTAACAGAGCTGGCAATGGATTTACCCATTAAGGTTACTATAGAAAAGCACAAGAGCACACCACCCATATGACTGTATCTGGAAAAAATACTGTTTTGTAAAAGCGACTCATAGTTGCCGTTCAGTAGTTGCTGAATGGTTAAATAACCCTCGCCGTAGAGTGCCGGCAAAAAGGCAATCATGATACCCAAGCTAATACCGCCAATCCAGATTTTGTTATAGGGATTTTTTATTTTACTAAACCAGCCATGTATAGTGCTGTTGGCACGTACAAAATATATAGAGAATATACCGGCAATGACCCCAAGCAAAATGTAAAAGCCAAATGCCTCGGTAAGCCATCCCTCTGTAACTAAAATAAATAAGGGCTCGCTATATAAAAGTCTGGATACTACAGAAGACAATGCAGCTGCTATTAACAGCGGAATAAATGCCGGAATGGAAAACTGCGGTAATAATACCTCGATGGCAAAAATCATTCCGGCCACAGGGCTGTTGAAAGCGCCGGCAATGCCGGCGGCGGCACCGCAAGCTAAAAGTAGAGTGGTTTCCCGATAATTAAGCCCAAAAAATCGACCAATGTTAGAGCCAATTGCGGATCCACTGGCAACAATGGGCGCCTCCAAACCCGCTGAGCCTCCAAAGCCTACTGTGAGTGCACTGGAGACGATTTGAGAATACACATTATGTACATCCAGTTTACTTTGTTTCCGGGAAATGTTATAGATAATTGCACTCAGGCCATGATGAAATTTACTTTTTCGAATAAAGGTCCGGATGTATAAAACCGTGAGCAACATGCCTATTAAAGGAAAAAACAAATAGAGGTAATATTTGTATTCCCATTGTAAGCGGTTTTGTAAAAAAAAGGCAATGTAATGCGTTAGCTCTTTCAGCAAGGATGCAGCAACTCCACCCAGAATACCAACAATGGCAGCTGCTAAAATGAGGAAGTTGGCATTCGAAATTCGTTGTTTTCGCCAATTGTTGATTTTATTGAGCAGCCGAATCTCTTTTTGACGCATTTTAGATTTTTAATTGTCTTGGGAGGATATACAAATTAACGGTTATTTTCTTGAATTGACCTTACAACGATTTTTTTTGAAGTATCTTGCAGCCTTTCTAAAAAATGCAGTTTTTGAAGATATGGATGCAGTTATTGAACTTGTAAAACATTTGATGGATCCTGATTGGATTATGAAAAATGGTGGGCTATTTCTTGTAGCTTTTATTGTGTTTGCCGAAACAGGATTGTTGGTAGGTTTTTTCCTGCCCGGTGATTCATTGATATTTATAACTGGTATTATTTTATCTACAGCAACTACAAACCTGTTTCCCACCGAAAATCATGTGATTAATTTATTCTTTTGGATTATACTCATTTCAATCTGTGCAGTCTTGGGCAATATGCTGGGATATTGGTTTGGAAAAAAATCAGGGCCCTTGCTTTTTGAACGAAAGGATACCTGGCTGGTGAAACGTAAACACATTATGCAGGCTAAAGCCTTTTATGATAAACGTGGCGGCACTGCAATTGTTGCCGCAAGGTTTCTTCCCGTGGTTCGTACTTTTGCTCCCATCATTGCAGGAGTGGTAAAAATGGAGTACAAAAAGTTTTTTGTATACAATGTTATTGGTGCTTTGCTTTGGATTGGAAGTTTAACCACTGCCGGTTTCTTACTGGGAGAAAATAAATGGGTTAAAGAAAATCTGCATTACATCATTCTGATTATTGTGGTGGTCACTACTGCACCGGTACTTTTCAAAATGTTCTTCGGCAAAAAAGGTAGTGAAGATGAAGTCGCTGTGGAAACAGAAGACAAAGTTGAAATAGATTAGCTAGCAGGAACTTCGGAATAGAAGAACTTCAATTAATGGGCAATCATCATTTTTGAGCTGGAGAACTTAAACCTTTGCTTGAGCAATTCGTGCCGTATTTATGAGTCATATTTGTCGCATTTTTTTTGTTCTTTTTTCTTGCTATACTCCTATTTACGCTCAGTTGCAGGATAGCCTTCCTGACGTGCAAATTATTGAACAGCGCTTTAAGGACAGCATTGTAGATGTGCGCGAAAATTTTACAGCCGGCCAAGAACTGCAGGTATTCAGCCAGCATCAAATGATGCTTTATGCCCGTCAATCTTTAGCTGATTTTCTAAGTGAGCAAAGTCCGGTATTTGTAAAATCATATGGGGTAAATGGCATGTCCACCCTCACTTTTAGAGGTGCTTCAGCAGCACAATCGGCGGTATTATGGAATGGTGTTCCCATTACAAATCCGGCAGTAGGTTTAGCCGACGTCTCCTTGTTAACTACAGGATTATTTGACAGAATCGCCATTCAATACGGTGGCTCTGCTGCTTTACTGGGAAGCGGGAATGTGGGCGGAGCTTTATTGCTGGATGAAAAAAAAGCTGATTTTACTCCTCAAAAGCATCTGTCACTAGGGTTAGGATTAGGTAGTTTTGGCCGGAAGAACCTGGCTTTTCGTTCCGGCTTTCAAAACCAACGTTGGAACCTGAATATTTCCTCCTTTTATCAAAATCAGATTAACGACTTCCCTTATTCAAATGATATAGGAGAAGAAGTAAACATGACCAATTCCCGATTGGAGGCAGGAGGAATATTGTTAAACGCAGACCTTCGATTGGGGAAAATGCCCCTTACTTTGCGAAAGGACCATAGGTTGTCCTTTAAAATTTGGTGGCAAAAATACAATCGACAAATTCCTCCCGCATTGTTCGAATCGCAGTCATTGAAATTGCAACAGGATCAATCTTTGCGTTCGTTGATACATTGGCAAAAAACCTCCGGCTCCCATCATCTGTATGTAAAGTCGTCGATTAATTTGGAGTCATTGCATTATGATGATGAAGCTTTGCCCCTGAATAATAAAAATCTAGTGGTTTCTTATTACCAGGAAGCAGGTTGGCGTTGGCAATTACATAGTGGTGTTCCTAACGGCTCATTTCTGAACAAGGGAATACATCGTTTATTAATATTTACACCCTGGCAGTTTACTCAGGCCACCGGAAGCCAAATAATAAACAGAAAGCAGCAGCATAAACCGGCAATTGCAGGAAGCTTACAGTTTCAGTCAGCGAATGCTGCACTTCAGGCAAATATTGCTTTAAGACAGGAATGGGTGAATTCGGTGGCTGCACCCTTATTGCCGGGGGCGGGAATCAGTTACGACTGGTTTGTCCCGATGGCTAATAAATCTGAAGTAACCATTCGTCTTCGTGGTAACTTGCAAAGAACATTCAGAACACCTAATTTAAATGAACTCTACTACTTTCCCGGAGGTAACCCTGATTTAAAGCCGGAGCAAGGTTGGACAAGCGATGCCGGCTACCGCATTCAATACAGTAAAGGAAAACACGTTAATTCAAATTGGTCTGTTGTGCACGAACTCTCGGTATTTAATCGTCAAATTCATGATTGGATTTATTGGTTGGGCGGAAGTATATGGACTCCTCATAATATTGCCGAAGTGCACAGCAGAGGTGTGGAAACCAATAACCAGTTGGCCTGGAGGCTGACTAAAAATTGGGTTGCAGATTTGTCTGTAAAAACAGCTTATGTATTGGCAACAACAGTGCAGTCACAGCTGCCGAATGATGGGAGTATAGGAAAGCAAATTCCGTATACGCCGCGATATAAAGGTCAGGGGAATTTTGGAATTAGATTTCGGAGATTTTCGGCCAATTATAACCATACCTACACAGGTTATCGCTTTAGCACTATTGATGAGAGCCACTATTTATTGCCTTACCAAACGGGCAGTATCCAGCTGATGTATGTTTGGCAAAAAGGTGATTATCTTGTACGAGTTATAGGCCAGCTGCAAAATATTTGGGATGAGGATTATCAAATTGTGAATGCCAGACCAATGCCCGGAAGACATTATTTGTTGAATCTTCAGCTGTCTTGGAATCAATAAGAATTAAATAGCTATGATTTTCTAAACTCTCCGTTTAGTTTAAAACAGATGCCGCTTTTGCCAGCCAGGGTTGCTTGTACTATCCATATTTTGGGGTCTGCCAACTTCCATTTGAGGTTGAGTTCAATGAGTTCTTCTTTGTTAGGAACGATGATGTTCAAAAACTTAACTTGTGTGGCCTCCGTCATAATTAGTTTTTCAAGGGTGCTCTGTTCCAAAAACTCCTTCACAATTTGAATCATGCACACTCCCGGAACTACCGGCTGTCCGGGAAAATGGCCTTCAAAAATTTTATGTTCAGGGTTGATGGTGATGCTTGCCTGAAGACCATCTGCAGTTTTGCTCTGTTGTTGTATATGGTAAAAATTATTGAGTATCATGAGTGCGTTCCAGTTTAGTAAGTTCAATATTAAATCCTGCTGTACGATGCCGGATAAGCATATGATTGGGTAGATCCTTCCATATAACCGGCTGACTAAATTCGAAAGTGGTTATTACTTTCCGCTTATCTACCAGTGTCGCACCAAGCCAATGCCTGTTAGACTTATGGTAACGATAATCAACAAAACCTTGCTCCAGAGGTACGCGTAAAACCTGAGTGGAGTCGGCAGCATTATAGTGAGTAATACCTCCCCCTGTTTTACTGATCATTAGTAAGATTTCGAAGTCCTTTTTCAGCGTTTTTATGAGCGCCTTCCGATTCATTTGTGGAATGATGGAGAGCACTTTAAAATGGTGATGGTAGTCCCAGGTAAAATGAAAATAATTGAGCCCCATTTCATTTTGAAATACGACATGTGTCACTTGATCTTCAGTACGTTTGAATAAAAGCAGACCACTTAAATTGAATTTTTTCAACAACACTTTTCCCGAAACTTGTGCACGGTATAAGGTTCTTTCTATTGTGGGTTGGATTTCCTCCAGTTGAGTAGGGTACGCTATAGTAGCCTTCTGAAGGATAGGGTAGGGACTACACGATAGCAATAGTAAAGTGCAACTAGCGAACAGAAAAAAGCGCATCTTTTAAGCTAAGGTTATGTGTTTTATTCATAAATATCATTTCGGTGTAGTCTCCGTTCTTCTCTTTCAGTTCTAATTTGTCAACGCTATTATCCTGTTTGCTCAGGTAAATATTAATCGTGGTAAAAAGTCCGGACATGGCTGAATTTACCGGGCTTAGTTGCAAAAGGTATTGTGAGTTTGAATAGAAAGCCTTGATATTAAAATCTTTGTTTTGAAATACTGTTCCCCGCATACAATCTATCATGATTTTATTTACAGATTGCATGGTTTTGCTGTTACTCGTATTGATTTTACTGATTTTTCCACCTTCTTTTATCATCAGTTGGCTCCCATTCATCACTACTAAATAAGAAAATGGATGGCTGTATTCAATGCGAACTTTATCGGTTTGTTTGAAATGAAATGTTCCTTTTGACCTTACTTTGTCATCTAACATTTTCATATGTTTTATCTGTGTAAAATCACTCTTAAGGGACTGTGTTTTAGCAGCAGATTTTTGTAAATCAGCTTGCAGTTGTGCTGTATTGCTTATCAGGGTAAAACCCTTTTGTCCGTAGCTCATGGTGGCAAGTAGCAACAATAAACAACAGCAACAGGCACTTATTAACCAGCGGTTAAATTTCATATTTTCAGAATTTGTGTCAAAAGTAGGAATTAATAGAACGAGATCATGAGTGAAGGTTTAAAACAGCAGTTGCTGCCCTTCAGGCACTCTACGGAATTCGTTGGTGTTGAACATAAACTTTTGCTGATTTAAGCTATACTTTTTACAGTATAATTTGAATTGATTGCGAATAATCTCTGCTATTGTGCCTTCGCCACGCATCCTTACTCCAATCCTGCTGTCGTTTAATTGGTTGCCATGGCAGGCAGCAATATGATGCATGATTTTCTGGGCACTTTCAGGGAAAGTTTTGTGCACCCAGTCATCGAAAATCTCGGCTACTGCACCATTTAGCCTGACGATAGTGTAACCGGCCCAGCTTGCACCTGCATGGGCACTTTGCTTCAATACTTCATGCATTTGGGTGTCATTTAAGCCTGGAATAATGGGAGCATTCATAATTCCACAGGGGATATTTTTCTTGGCCAGGGTCTCTAAAATCTGGAATCGGGTTTTGTAGGTGCTGGTTCGAGGTTCCAATTGAAGGCGCATAGCTTCGTCTGTTCCGGTAATAGAAACAAAGACTTGGGCCAACTTACGCTGAGCAAGTTCTTCCAATATATCTAAATCTCGCAGCACTAAAGCATTCTTTGTAATGATACCTACCGGGTTACGATGGTTTAAACATATTTCCAACAACTGCCGGGTAAGTTTCTTTTTTCGTTCAATGGGTTGGTAGCAGTCCGTATTGCCTGACAAGGAAATAGCTGTTGGTTTCCAGCTTTTGCGGTTAAAAAATTGTTGTAACAATTTCGGTGCATTTTCCTTCACTATGATCTTACGTTCAAAATCAAGACCGGCACTATAACCCCAGTATTCATGAGTGTTGCGGGCATAACAATAAATACAACCATGTTCACAACCCTGATAGGGGTTTAGCGAAAATTGCATTCCCACATCTGTGCTTTTTACTTCATTAACTACGGACTTGCTGTTTTCTGTAAAGAACTGTGTTTGGTTATTGCTTTTTTCCCAGTCATCAATCCCTTCACTATGCAACTCGCTGTAGCAAGAATCTTGGAAACGATTTTGCGTATTTAGTTGGGCACCTCTGCCCTTTATATATGGTGTATGACGATCGCTTGCAGACACTTAAATGAAGATTCTAGAAGATTAAAAAACCTTAGCATAAGGCTAAGGTTTGAAGGTACGAAATCGATGTTTACTTTGAAGTAGAAAGGGTTAGTTTTAACCGCTCTTGCTCAAAATGCACCTTACAGGATTCTGCCTGGATTAAATAATGGTCCAGTTGTTGTTGGGAACCCTTATTCATTTCTCTCCATTGATCTACACTCAGTTGCGCATTTAGAGCATCTCCTTCACAATTGCAATAATCCTCTACCAGTTTTCTGCCGGCTTCGCTGGCTACTGTGGAGTCAGCAGCATAGCGAGTAACACAACCCTTTACATAATCACTTCTGTAATCCTCTTTGCTTGGACTGCAGCTCGCTAACATGAAGAATAGGAGAATTGGCGCACAAATTTTTAAGGTCATAGGAATTAAGCCGGTTCAAATGAAGAAAAGACACCGGTATTTATTCAGTACCAGTGTCTTTAATTAAGTTATGGACAATTATACATCAAATTTTATTCCTTGTGCTAAAGGTAAGTTGGTGCTGTAATTGATGGTGTTGGTTTGACGACGCATGTAAGCTTTCCAAGCATCTGAACCACTTTCGCGGCCACCGCCTGTTTCTTTCTCTCCTCCAAATGCTCCGCCAATTTCGGCACCACTGGTTCCGATATTTACATTGGCAATACCACAATCGCTTCCACTTGCTGACAAGAACAGCTCTGCTTCACGCAGGCTATTGGTAAATATAGCAGAGGATAATCCCTGAGGCACGCCATTTTGTAGGTCGATGGCTTCTTCAATAGTAGAATACTTCAGGACATACAGAATTGGAGCAAAAGTTTCTTCCTGTACAATTTCAAAACTGTTATCAGCTTCAATAATGCAAGGTTTTACATAACAACCGCTTTCATAGCCCTTGCCCTTCAATACTCCTCCTGCTACCAATACTTTACCACCTTCTTGTTTGGCTTTTTCAATTGCTTTCAGGTAATCTTCAGTAGCCTTTACGTCAATCAATGGGCCAACATGATTATGTGCATCCAATGGGTTACCGATTTTCAGTTGCCCGTAAGCTTTCTTTAAAACGCTGATAGTTTTATCATAAACACTTTCATGAACAATAAGGCGACGTGTTGAGGTGCAACGTTGTCCGGCTGTACCCACAGCACCAAAAACAGTACCCATCAATACCATGTTCAGATCGCTATGTTCAGAAACGATGATGGCGTTGTTGCCCCCTAATTCCAATATAGTTTTACCGAAACGAGCAGCTACTGTTTGACTTACATGGCGGCCAATACGAGTAGAGCCGGTGAACGAAACCAATGGAATGCGTGAATCATTATTTATTAAATCACCGGCAGCATTTCCAATAACAATATTACTTACTCCTTCGGGTACATTGTTTTTCTTAAACACACCCGAAATTATATTTTGACAGGCAATAGCACAAAGTGGAGTTTTAGAGCTGGGCTTCCACACACATACATCACCACAAACCCAAGCTAAAGCTGCATTCCAGCTCCACACCGCTACAGGGAAGTTAAAAGCACTAATGATTCCTACTATCCCTAACGGATGATATTGCTCGTACATGCGATGCTGAGGGCGCTCGCTATGCATGCTTAGGCCATAAAGCTGACGAGAAAGGCCAACAGCAAAGTCGCAGATGTCAATCATCTCCTGAACCTCGCCTAAACCTTCCTGGAGGCTCTTGCCCATTTCATATGAAACTAAAGTGCCAAGTGCTTCTTTATTTTTTCGTAATTCTTCACCAACTTGCCTTACTATTTCGCCACGCTTAGGAGCAGGCCAGCTGCGCCATTCTTTAAAAGCACTTTCTGCTTTTTCCAGAACTTTAGTGTATGTTTTTGCTGTTACTTGCTCGGTAGAGGCTATTAATTTACCATCTACAGGAGAAAAAGAGTCTAACTGATTTCCACCGGCTTTCATCCATTTTGTGCCGGTAGATGCACCCTGATTGAATTTTTCGATCCCTAATGCAGAGAGCATTTTCTTTGTATTCATATTTGTATTACGTTAAATGTAAAATTGAGGTGCAAAGGTAAGCAATTTGAAGGAGTTGGCTTCTTATCCAATCTAAAGTTATCATGACCTTCTTCGAAGGTTATCAGAAACGTACCTGTACAGTATTTATGAGTATTGTTATTTTGTTTTGTTCTTTAAATGCTGATCGAAGTAATCTGTTATTTTCTGCATCAGATGCACACGATCTTTGCCTCGTACATTATGTGGATGGCCGGGATACACAAAATAATCAAGCTGAACGCCTTCTTTTATAGCAGTTCTAATGAAATTCATGGTATGCTGCCAAACCACCACATCATCTTGTGCTCCATGGATAATCAACAAATCCCCATCCAGGTGGTCAATTTCACTCATTAAATTATTATTTGCATAACCAATGGGGTTTTCTTCCGGTGTATCCATGTAGCGTTCGGTGTACATGACTTCATATAGTCTCCAATCGATAACCGGTCCACCGGCTACGGCACAGGAAAAGACACCCGGATGACGCAACATAAGTGAGGTAGCCATGAAGCCTCCAAAACTCCAACCATGAACCCCCATTCGGCTACTATCAATATAAGGTAAGGATTTAAGATAAGCGACACCCTTTAATTGATCTTCCATTTCAATAGTTCCCAGTTTACGGAAGGTTGCCTGTTCAAATTCCAGTCCCCGGTTGCTGCTGCCACGGCCATCCATTACAAACACAAAATAGCCCCTTTGGGTCAGGTAATCGTACCAAAGATTTCCCGAAGCGGGATAACTATTACGTACCAACTGTACATGCGGCCCATTGTACAAATAAACAATAACCGGATAGGTTTTGCTACTGTCGAAATGGGAGGGGAACATTAATTTTCCGTACAATTTAGTTCCATCTTCTGCAGTTAGTTGAAGAGGTTTCACTCGGGCTAATTCATATCCTTCAAGTTTATTTTTAGCCTGAGACAAACTACGTATTAGCTGTGCATTTTTGGTGTTTATCAATTCTGTATTATTAGGAATATTTGAACTGGAATAAACATCGATTAAGTAATTGCCTTTTGAGTTCAAAATGCCTTTATGTAAGCCTGCCGCCTGATCCAGACGGGTGATGGAACTGTTTTTCCAGTTTACCTTGTACAGGTGTTTTTCTAAAGGCGACTCTTTTGTTGCTGTAATGATTATTGTTTTATCACTAGGGTCAAAACCAATTAATTCATTTACTAACCAATCGCCTTTGGTCACCTGGTTCAATAACTTTCCATCTGTATTGTAGCGATACAAATGCATATATCCATCTCGTTGACTCCACCATAAAAACTCATTATTTGTACCGGGTAAAAAATTTAGGCTATGCTGTGGCTCCACATACTTTTCATCTTTTTCTTCAAATAAAGTCTTGATCAATTTTCCGCTTTGTGAACTGTATTGATTTAATTTTAAATGATTTTGAGCCCGGTTGAGTATAGCTACGAAAATAGATTTTTCGTCGGGGGCCCAGGTCACACAAGTTAAGTAATGATCTAAAGGTTCGCCCGTTTGTAAAAATATTGTTTTGCTTGTAGCAGGGTCAAAAACACCAATGCTGACTACATGCGAAGTTTGTCCTGACATGGGGTACTTAATGTTTTTGCTTTGTGCGGGAATGGTGTTCCAATCTATAATGGGATAATCTGCCACTCCTCTTTCGTCCATGCGGTAATAAGCCAGCAGGTTGCCTTTTGGTGAAAAGAATAAACCTCTATCAATACCAAATTCATTTCGGTGAACCGACTGACCGTTCACTATATGTTCGGTACTATCGCTGGTTACGCTGATTAACTGTCCATTTGATTTGAGTAGTTTAATGTTATTGTCCTGAGTAAAGGCCAATTGAAGTTGCTTGTCGTCAATGGTTACATTTTCTGCTCCTTCCGGTAATTGATGATTGCGCCCTGTCCAGGTAGTAATATCCCATTTTTTACCGGAGTTTTTCAATAAGTAGTATTGATTTTTAAACGAAAAGTATCCGCTTTGGTTGCTGAACCA
>Ga0079224_100014621_pt1 | contig 10969 bp, 10 predicted proteins | sample Stecom2015_FD_80414 | JGI IMG/M metagenome (GOLD analysis project Ga0079224, IMG submission 80414) | Agricultural soil microbial communities from Utah to study Nitrogen management - Steer compost 2015 | ecosystem: Environmental > Terrestrial > Soil > Agricultural land | place: USA: Utah...
CACCGGACCGTAGTACGTGCGGAAGAATTCGAGCCAGTGCTCCGGCGAGCGATAGCGGAAGACGAAGTGGCGCTGCGCGGTCTTGATCGAAGAAGCGCGCGCCTGGAAAAGCTCGGCGATGCGGCCGCGATCGCCCCAGCGCGCAGGCGAGGCGGCGCCGGCGGGCGGTGGCAGGTGCCGGCCGATCGTGCGGAAGACGCCCCCGATGAATCCCTCCGGCGTCCAGTTGGCGAGGCCGATTTTCCCTCCGGGCCGGCACACGCGAAGAAGCTCGGCGGCGGCCCGTTCCTGGTCGGGGGTGAACATGACGCCGAAGGTCGAGACCACGACATCGAAGCTCGCGTCGGGGAAGGGCAACGCCTCGGCGTCGGCCTCGCGCAGCGTGAGGCGCAGCCGCTCGGCGGCGGCGCGCTCGCCCGCCTGCTCGAGGAGGGCCGGCACGTAGTCGGTGGCCGTGACCTCGCACCAGCGGCGCGCGGCGGCGAGGGCCACGTTGCCGTTGCCGGCCGCCACGTCGAGCACCGACTGGCCGGCCCGCACGTCGAGCGCCTCGCACAGCTCCTCGCCGACGATCTGCAGCGTGGTGCCGATGAGCGCATAATCGCCCGCGGACCACGCCATCTTCTGGCGGGCCTTGAGCGCCTGCAGGTCCGCCGGCGCGGCGGACGCGGTGGATGGGGCGGTAGCGACGGATTCCATGGGGTTCTCCTCGGGTTGCGGATGTCGCCACCGTAGCGGGGGGCCGTGGTAGCCGGCGTGGTAGGACGCGTGGAATCGAGCTCTCGACATGCACCCCCCTGAACTGGACGTCCGGCTCCTCGGCCCCTTGCGCGCAAGCCGCAGCGGTACGCCGGCCGCGTTACCCGCCTCGCGCAAGGTGCGCGCGCTGCTCGCCTACCTCGCGCTCGCCCCGCGTCCCCTCGCGCGAGCGCATCTCTGCGAGCTCCTGTGGGACGCGCCCGACGACCCGCGCGGGGAGCTGCGCTGGTGCCTGAGCAAGCTGCGCAAGATCGTCGACGGAGAGACGCCGCGCCTCCAGAGCGGCAAGGACACGGTCTGGCTCGAGCGCGGCGGCGCCTTCATCGACGCGGTGCAAGTCGCCGCCGCGGTCGAGGCAGGCCTCGCGACGCTCGCAGCGGAGGAGCTTCGCGCGCTCTGCGCGCTTTTCGAAGGCGACTTCCTCGAGGGGCTCGAGATCGAGCGCAGCCCGGCCTTCGCGGGTTGGCTCACGGCGCAGCGCCGGCGCTTTCGCGGCTGCCGCGCGGCACTGCTCGAGCATCTTGCGGCGCGCGTCGAGGGCGAAGAGGCGCTCGCCTGTCTCGAGCAGTGGCTCGCGGTAGCGCCCTTCGACCGGCGCGCCCACGAAGCGCTGCTGGCAGCGCTCGCCGGACAAGGACGCGTGCGCGAAGCCGAGGAGCACCTCGCCGCTGCCGTGCGCCACTTCGAGGCGGAAGGGCTCGACCCCGGGCCCGTGGTGCAGGCCTGGCGCTCCGCCCGCGGCGTCGCGAGGGCGCTGGAGGCACCGCCTCCCCTCGAGCCGGCCGCGGTTCCGCCCCGGCGGGCGTCGATCGCCGTGATGCCGTTCGCCGACCGCTCGGCCGTGCCCACGCGCGGCGGGCCGGCCGACGCGCTCGCCCATGACGTCATCACGCGCCTGGCGAAGCTTCGCAGCCTCTTCGTCATCGCGCAGGGAACCGTCTTTGCCCTCCACGAGCGAAAGCTCGGCGCCGAGGACGCCGGGCGATTGCTGGACGTCGACTATGTGGTCGGCGGATCGGTGGGCGTGCGGGCGGGTCGCCTCGCCGCGTCGGTGGAGCTCACCGAGACGCGAAGCGCGCGCGTGGTCTGGGCGGAGCTCTTCAATCGCCCGCTCGACGACGCCTTCCTCGTGCTCGAGGAGATCGGCAACCGGATCGTCGCCTCCGTCGCTGCGGAGATCGAGCTGATCGAGCGCAACCGCGCCATCCTGCGCCCGCCCGAGTCGCTCGACGCCTGGGGCGCGCACCATCGCGGCCTGTGGCACATGTACCGCTTCAGCCGCGCCGACAACGAGGAAGCGCAGCAGCTCTTCACGCAGGCCTTGCGCCTCGATCCCACCTTTTCGCGCGCCTATGCCGGACTCTCGTTCACGCATTTCCAGGGCGCGTTCCAGGGATGGGCCGAGCGCGCCCCGCAGCTCGAGGCTGCCTACCGGAGCGCGGCGCAGGGCCTCATGGTGGACGACCGCGATCCGGCCGCGCACTGGGCGATGGGGCGGGCGCTGTGGCTGCGCGGCCGGCATGACGAGTCCGCGGCGGAGCTCGAGCAGGCGATCGCGCTCAGCCCGAACTTCGCCCTTGCGCACTACAACCTCGCGTTCGTCCACGCGACGCTCGGCGACCCGCAGGCTGCGCTCGCGCCCTCGGACTACTCCCGCGACTTGAGCCCGTTCGATCCGATGCTCTTCGCCATGCTCGCCGTGCGGGCGCTCGCACTCACGCGCCTGGGCCGCTATGAGGAGGCGCTCGAGTGGGCGCGCCGCGCCGCCGCGCGCCCCAACGCGTTTCCGCACATCCAGGTGATTGCCGCGCTCGCGCACGCCCTGGCCGGCGCGCTCGACGAAGCGCGCGCCTACGCTGCCGCGGTCCGCAGGACGGCGCCGGGCTACCGGCTCGAGGACTTCCTCGCCGCGTTCCAGTTCGACGCCGCCGAGGCGGCTCGCTTTCGCGAAGGCGCCCGGCGCATCGGCCTCGCGTAGCGCTAGAGGTCGAAGAAGACCGTCTCCTGCGGCCCCTGCATGCGGATGTCGAACCGGTAGACGACGCCACCGGGCAGCGCTTCGCGCCTGGCGATCAGCGTCTCGCGCCGCTCGGCCGGGACGCCGGCGAGCACCTCGTCGCCCGCATTGGCGGCCGCTTCGTCGTCGAAGTACACGCGCGTGAAGGCGTGGCTCAGCATGCCGCGCATCATCACGATGACGTCGATGTGCGGCGCCTGCGTGGGCGAGATGCGCCCGGGCTTGATGGTCTCGAAGCGATAGCACCGCTCGGGATCCGTGCCGGTGCCGCAGCGGCCGAAGCCGGTGAAGCCGCTCGCCTGGGCTTCTTCGCGCGTGGCGACGAAGCGACCCCCGGCATCGGCGTGACGGATCTCGATCATCGCGTCGTCGACCGGCTCGCCGTCGCCGTCGAGCACGCGCCCGGTGAGGAGGATGTGCTCGCCCGGCGTGCGCGGCTCGGCGAGCACGGGCCGGAAGGCAGAGCGGAAGGGGTAGCCGTACTGCTCGGGGGTGAGGCCGTAGGCGAAGTACGGGCCGACGGTTTGCGAAGGGGTCTGTCCCAGCGTCTTCATCGGTGGCGTCACTTGCGCGTCTCCATGGGCGTTTCCTGCGCGCCGCGCAGGACGATGTCGAACGCGTAGCCAAGCGCGAAGCCCGGCTCGACATGCTCGAAGCTCAGGCGCGAGATGAGGCGCTCGCGCGCACCTTCCGGCGCGCTCTGGTAGATCGGGTCGGAGGCGAGGAGCGGGTCGCCGGGGAAATACATCTGCGTGACGAGCCGGCTCGCGAAGTACTCGCCGAAGAGCGAGAAGTGGATGTGATTCGGCCGCCAGCCGTGCGCATGGTTGCCCCAGGGATAGGCGCCGGGCTTGATGGTCAGGAACCGGTAGAAGCCGTCCTTGTCGGTCACGCATCGACCGGCGCCGAGGAAATTGGGGTCGAGCGGCGCCGGGTGCTGGTCGGCCTTGTGCACGTAGCGCCCGGCTGCGTTGGCCTGCCAGATCTCGATGAGCGCGCCGGGGACCGGCCGGCCGGCTTCGTCGAGCACGCGGCCGCTCACGACGATGCGCTCGCCGAGCGGCTCGCCGTTCACCGCGGCATTGCGCGTGAGGTCGTGGTCGAGCGGGCCGACGGCATCGTGGCCGTACACCGGCGCGCGCAACTCGCTCAGCGCGCGCTTGAGCGGAACGAGCGGCCGGGTCGGGCCGCGGCGCACCGTGGACTTGTAGTCCGGATACCGGTAGGGCGGATGGGCAGTCCAGTCGCGCGGGGAAAGGGTCTGGGTCGGAAGATCTCGTTTCATGCACCGAGATTAGCCAACCAAATTGGCATGTAAGTTGATAAATCGTCCCGGTTAGAATAACCAGTCGTTATATGAACGCCCTCCGCGACGACCGCATCAAGCTGCGCCACCTCCAATGTGCGCTCGCCGTCGCCGAGCACCGCCAGCTCCAGGCGGCGGCCGAGAGCCTTTCGGTGTCGCAGCCGGCGGTGTCGAAGACGATCCGCGAGCTGGAGGACATCCTGGGCGTCCGCCTGTTCGAGCGCGGACGCCGCGGCGCGGCGCCCACCGCGGAAGGCGAGCGGTTCCTGCGCCACGCCGCCGTGAGCGTGAGCGCGCTGCGAACGGGGCTCGACGCGGTGGCTACCCGAGCGCGCACGGCCGAGGCACTCGCCGTTGGCGTGCTGCCTACCGTGGCGCCGGCCATCATGCCGCGCGTCGCGCTCGCGCTTCGGTGCGCGCTGCCGTCCGTCGTCCTGCGCGTGGTGACGGCCCCGAACGCACAGCTCCTCGCGAGCCTCAAGCAGGGCCGGCTCGAAGCCGTGGTCGGCCGCCTGGCCGATCCGGAGCAGATGACCGGCGTCACGTTCGAGCGGCTCTACTCGGATCCGCTCGTGCTCGCCGTGCGACCCGGCCATCCGGCGCTCACGACGGACCATGGGCTGGGCTTCGCGGCGCTCGGCGCCTACCCCGCCGTCCTCGCGACCCAGGGCACGCTCATCCGCCACAGCGCAGAGAGCCTCCTCCGGTCCCATGGGCTCGCGCCGCCGGCCGACCGCATCGAGACCCTCTCCATCTCGTTCGCGCGGAACTTCGTGCTGCAGAGCGACGCGGTCTGGTTCGTGCCGCTCGGCGCGGTGGAGCCCGACCTCGCCGCCGGCCAGCTCGTCCGCCTGCCCCTCTCGAGCGCCGGCACCGAGGAGCCGATCGGGCTCCTGCTCCGCCCCGATTCCCCCCAGGGGCCGGCCCTCGCGCACTTCGTGGCCTGCGTGCGCGCGGAGGCGGCGAAACGCCGGCCGGCGTAGCATTCGGGCACACCAAGTTGGAAGGAGGAGCCGATGCGGGCACTTGTCACGGGGGCCAACGGGCATCTTGGCTACAACCTGGTCGCAGGGCTGCTGGCTGCCGGGCACACGGTGCGGGCGAGCGTGCGCTCGCTCGACGACGCGGCGAAGACCTCGCGCGTGCGCGCGCTGGGCGACGTGGAGCTCGTGCAGGCGGAGCTTCACATGCGCGACGAGCTGCGAGCGGCGATGGAGGGCATCGACGTCCTCTTCCACGCGGCCGCCGTGTACTCCTATGCGGAGCCCGAGCGAAAGCAGGAGATCCTGCGCGCCTCCATCCAGGGCGCGGAGCTCGCCCTGCGCGCGGCGGCCGACGCGGGCGTGCGCAAGGTCGTCTTCACCTCGTCGGTCGTCACGCTGCCCCTCACCCGCCGCGGCGCGCCGCCGGTCGACGAGACGCAGTGGGCGGAGGACCTCGAAGTCCCCTATGTGCGCGCGAAGACGGAGGGCGAGCGCGTCGCGTGGCGCGTGGCGCGCGAGCGCAAGCTCGACATGGTGAGCATCCTGCCGGGCTCGCTCACCGGGCCGGGCTTCGCGCGCAACACGCCCACCCTCGACATCCTCGAGACCATGATGAAGGGCGGCTTCCGCATGGGCGTGCCCGACATGACGCTGCCGATCGTGGACGTGCGCGACGTCGTTTCCGCGCACCTCCTGGCCGCCGAGCGCGACTGCGAGGGCCGCTTCGCGGTCGTCAACGACGAGCAGCCGAGCTTCGACGCCATCCTGCGCGTCATGCACGACATCGACCCCCGCGTGCCGCTGCCGCTCATGAAGCTGCCCGACCTCCTCGCGCCGGCGCTGCCGCTCTTCGACCGCCTGAACCACCTCACGTTGCGCACGCCGCGCACGGCCTCGCCGGAGCTGATCGGCATGATGAAGGGCAAGGTCTTCAACATCAGCAACCGCCGCGCCAAGGAAGCCCTCAGCTGGCAGCAGACGATCAGCCTGGAGCAGACCCTGCGCGACACGATGGCTGCGCTTCGATCCGCTTGAAGCGATTCTTGTAGCGCTGCGTTTCGGCGAGATCCCCTTGAGGCCATTGCCTCATTCGACATGCCCCCTGTGCGGAGCGCCCAACGAATGCGCGCCGGCGGCGGCGGGCTCGCTGGAAGCCGCGTGCTGGTGCGCGGGCGTCGACGTGAGCGCCGAGGCGCTGGCGCGGGTGCCCGAGCATCTCAAGGGCAAGGCGTGCCTTTGCCGCCGCTGCGCGACACTGGCGCCAACGGATAAGCGCTGACACGAAGCGCCGCCCTCCTGACGCCGCTCTTCATCCTCAAGCTCCTGGTGGTCCCGATCCTTCTCGGGCTCATCTCGCTCGCCGGGCGGCGCTGGGGGCCGCGCGTCGCCGGGTGGCTCGCCGGCTTCCCGGTGATCACCGGACCGATCCTCGTCTTCCTTGCGCTCGAGCGCGGCGCGCCGTTCGCGGCGCAGGCGGCGAGCGCCTCGCTCGCCGCGGTGTTCGCTTCGACGAGCTTCAACGTCGCCTACGCGCACGTCTGCCGGCGGGCGCGGTGGCCGCTCGCGCTCGCCGCCGGCCTCGCCGCGTGGTTGCTGGCCGCGGTGCTGCTCGAGCAGCTCTCGGTGCTCGTCTGGAGCTCGCTTGCGCTCGCGCTCCTCGCGCTGGCGGCGGCGCCGCGCCTTTTTCCGGTGATGCCGCTGCCACCGGCGTTCAAGCCGCTGCCGCGATCGGAGCTCTTCCTGCGCATGATCGCGGCGGCAGTGCTTACGGTGCTTGTCACGGCGCTCGCCGAGCAGCTCGGGCCTTCGTGGAGCGGGCTCTTCGCCGTGTTCCCGCTCCTCGGCATCGTGCTCGCCGCCTTTTCGCACGCGTCGAACGGCGCGGCTTTCGTGATCCCGCTCTTTCGCGGGATGGTGGCCGGCCACTACAGCTTCAGCGCGTTCTGCCTCTGCGCCGCCCTGCTCGTGCCCGTCTGGGGTCTGCTCGCCGGCTTCGCGACGGCGCTTGCCGCCGCGCTCGTGGTGCAGGCCGCGGTGCAGCCTGTCACGCGCCTGGCGCGCCGCTACCTCCTCCGGCGCGCCGCTTCGTAGGCCTCAGCCGGCGCTCTTGCCGTTCTCGCGGCCCGCGGAGCCGATCGAGACATCGGCGAGCCCCGAGCGCATCATGAACCAGAAGAGAATCACGCCCGGCAGGGCGACGAGGGTGGTGAGGATGTAGAACTGGACGTAGCCGATGCCCTCGATCAGCGCGCCCACCGTCGTGCCGGTCAGCACGCGGCCCGCAATGCTCGCGAGCGCCGATAGGAGCGCGTACTGGCTCGCGGTGAAGCGCAGGTTGCAGAGCGCCGAGAGGTAGGCCACCACGGTGACCCCGCCGATGCCGCTCGCGAAGTTCTCGAAGCCGACCGCCGCCGCCATGCCGAGGTTCGTATGCCCGGCGGCGGCGAGCAGCGCAAAGCTGAAATTCGACACCGCCATCAGCACCAGGCTCACGAAGACGGAGCGCTTCATGCCGAGCTTCGCGTAGAGGATGCCGCCGACGAAGACGCCGAGGAGCAGCGCGGCGAAGCCGATGCCGACGTCGTAGAAGGCCACCTCGTCGTTCGTGAAGCCGAGGTCCTCGAAGAGCAGGCGCAGCGTCAGGTTGGCGAGCGTGTCGCCGATCTTGTGGATGAGCACGAAGACGAGCACCACCACCGCCCCCTGGCGCTGCAGGAACTCCAGGAGCGGGCTGAAGTAGGCGACGAGCGCCTCGCCGAGCGCGTGCGGCTTCGCCGGCTGGCGGTGCCGGCGCGGCTCGCCCATCACGAGGCCCACCAGCATGGCCGGCAACGCGAACGCCGCGCACGCGATGTAGGCCGCCGTCCAGCCGAACCGCGAGGCGAGGACGAGCGCCAGCGCGCCGGCGGCCGCCGCGCCGATGCGCCACCCGTACTGCGACATGCCGGACCCCGCGCCGAGCTGCCGCGGCTCGAGGAGCTCGATGCGGTAGGCATCGATGATGATGTCGAAGGTCGCCCCGGCGGCGCCGACCGCGATCGCGGCGACCGCGACGAGGTAAAGCGAGCTGTCCGGGTCGGCGACGCCGAGGAAGGCGACCGCCGCCATGACGAGCACGCCGACCAGCCACAGCCAGCTGCGGCGCTGGCCCCAGCGGCCGATGAAGGGCAGGCGCACGTGGTCCACGATCGGCGCCCACAGGAACTTGAAGTTGTAGGCGAGGAAGGTGAGCGCGAACGCGGTGACGGCGCTTTTCGTCACGCCGTGCTGGGCGAGGCGCGTGGTGAGCGTGGCGCCGATCATGGCGAACGCGAAGCCCGACGAGATGCCAAGGAAGAGCGCCGCGAGGGGCGCCGGCTCGAGATACGGGCGAAGGCCTTCGGCCAGCCGGCTCGGGATTCGGCTACCCGAGCCGGTGGTCATACTCGATCGTCAGCGGCGCGTGGTCGGAGAACCGGGCGCGCTTGTAGATCGATTCCCGCACCGCCTTCCTGGCGAGGCCCGGCGTGGCGATCTGGTAGTCGATGCGCCAGCCCACGTTCTTCGCCCAGGCCTGGCCGCGGTTCGACCACCAGGTGTACTGGTCGGGCTTGTCGTTCAGGCGGCGGAAGACGTCGACGAAGCCGAGCTCGTCGAAGACCCGCGTGAGCCAGGCGCGCTCCTCGGGAAGAAAGCCCGAGTTCTTCTGGTTGGAGCGCCAGTTCCTGAGGTCGATCTCCTTGTGGGCGATGTTCCAGTCGCCGCAGAGGAGGATCTCGCAGTTGCGCTTCTTCAGGTCCTTCAAATGGGCAAGGAACTTCTTGAGGAAGCGGAACTTGGACGCCTGCCGGTGCGGTCCGGCCGAGCCCGAGGGGAGATACACCGAGATGATCCACAGGGATCCGAAGCGCGCCTCGATGTAGCGGCCTTCGGCGTCGAACTCCCTGGCGCCGAAGCCCACGCGCACCTCGTCGGGCTCCCGGCGGCTATAGAGGGCGACCCCGCTGTAGCCCTTCTTCAGCGCGAAGGCGTGGCAGCTCTTGTAGGCCTTCAGGCCGTGGAGCTTCGGGTCGAGGTCCGTCTCGTGGCACTTGATCTCCTGCAGGCACACCACGTCGGCCTTCTGCGCGGCGAGCCAGCGGAACAATCCCTTCTTCGCCGCCGAGCGGATGCCGTTGACGTTGAGGGTAATGACCTTCAAGAAGACGACAGGGACGAAGCGCCGCCGTGCGCCGCCGACCACTTGGCCGGCTCGTGGAGGAACTTCTCGACTTCGCCGATCTGCCCGGGCTTGAGGTAGGCGTCCTTCTTCACGACGTTCAGCACGTCCCACCAGGTGGCGAGGTAGTGAAGCTTCACGCCGATGTCGGCGAGGATCTGCTTCGAATCGGGGAAGATGTCGTAGTAGAAGTTGACGAAGACGTGCTCGACGATGGCGCCCGCGTCGCGCAGCGCCTTGCAGAAGTTGATCTTCGAGCGCCCGTCGGTGGTGAGGTCCTCGACGAGGAGCGTGCGGGCGCCCTCGCGGATGTCGCCCTCGATCTGCGCGTTGCGGCCGAAGCCCTTGGCCTTCTTGCGCACGTACTGCATGGGCAGGTGGAAGCGCTGCGCGATCCAGGCGGCGTAGGGGATCCCGGCCGTCTCGCCCCCCGCCACGACGTCGAACTGCTCGTAGCCGACGTTGCGCACGAGCGTGGATTCGGCGAAATCGACGAGCTGCTCGCGCACGCGCGGATAGAAAATCAGCTTCCGGCAGTCGATGTAGACGGGGCTCGCCCAGCCGGAGGTGAAGATGAAGGGCTTCTCTTCGTAGAAGAGCACCGCCTTCACCTCGAGGAGCATCCGGGCGGTGGTCTCGGCGATGAAGGCCTGGTCGGTGGCGTGCATGGGCTCGGCGTCGGAGCGGAAAGCGGGCCGTCGGCAAGCGTCAGCGGCCTCGGGCCGCGCGCATTCTAGCGTTAAAATGCCTCGCACAGCTTTTGCGCAGCGCAGCTTTCAAACTTCGAACGGGGGGAAGCGATGGAGAGAAGCTGGAGACTGGCCGGCGCCATGCTGGTCCTCGCGCCGCTCATCGTGCCGGGCGTCGCGGAGGCGCAGTCCTACCGCTGCGTCGACAAGAACGGCCGCAAGCACTACAGCTCCACGATTCCGCGCGAGTGCGTCGGCATGCCGATCGAGCAGCTGAGCCCGCAGGGCACGGTCATGCGCCGCATCGACCCGGCGGGCGAGGCCAAGGCCCGCGAGGCCCGGGAGGCGGAGCTCGCGCGTAAGCGCGAGGAGGACGCCGCGGCGAAGGAGCTCGCGCGCCGCAACCGGGCGCTCCTCGCCACGTACACGAGCGTCCAGGAAATCGAGGACGCGCGCCAGCGCGCGCTCGGCGACAACACCAAGCGCATCAAGGAAGTGGAGCAGCGCATCGCCGAGATCCGCAAGCGCCAGGCGCGCTACCAGAAGGAGATGGAGTTCTATCGCGACGGCGGCGGCAAGAAGAAGGCCACGCCGCCGGCGAAGCTCCTCGAGGACATCCGCGCCGCCGAGCTCGACCTCGAGCTGCAGGAGCAGGCGCTGCAGGCGCGCCAGAAGGAAGCCGAGACCATCAACGCGCGCTACGACGAGGAAAAGCGCCGCTTCCAGGAGCTCGTGGGCCCCGCGTCGCGGGGCACGCGCTGAAGCCCCCCTCGCGGGGCTCGAGCTCAAGCCCTCCTCGCAGCGCTCGCGCTGAAGCCCTCCTCGCAGTGCTCGCGCTGAAGATTTGTCGCCCCCGCGAAGGCGGGGGCCCAGTTTCAATTTGCGGAAACGGGGTTCCCGCCTTCGCGGGAACGACGATTGACGCGCTCCTAGCGGGAGAGCTTGCGGCGCAGGATTTCGTTGACCTGCGCGGGATTGGCCTTGCCCTTGGTGGCCTTCATCGCCTGGCCGACGAGG
>Ga0079224_100014622_pt1 | contig 10968 bp, 11 predicted proteins | sample Stecom2015_FD_80414 | JGI IMG/M metagenome (GOLD analysis project Ga0079224, IMG submission 80414) | Agricultural soil microbial communities from Utah to study Nitrogen management - Steer compost 2015 | ecosystem: Environmental > Terrestrial > Soil > Agricultural land | place: USA: Utah...
GAATATCCGGTCAGTGTGACGGTCAGTGATCCATCCGGCAACCGCGCAGTGTCAAATACCACGATGGTTTATGCAGGTAATGAGGAGCCGGTCGTTGAAATTTTGCTGTCGAATACTTCTGGTCGGTATTCGCCGGGAGAACGTATTGAATATGAGGTAAAAGTAGACGATCACGGACGAGAAATCGATCCGTCCAATCTGGTTGTATCTGTGGATTATGTCAAGGGCACGGATATGGCGGGGGCGTCGTTAGGTCACCAGCAGGTTTCCGAGCTGATTCTCGGAAGAAGTTTGATGATGGCGTCCGATTGCCAATCGTGCCACAAACTGTCAGAAAAGAGTGTAGGGCCTGCATTTACGCAGGTAGCCTCCAAGTATAAAAATCAGAAGGATGCGGTCAGTTATCTAGTGGATAAAGTTCTAAACGGCGGTAGCGGTGTTTGGGGAGAAGTGGCCATGGCCGCGCATCCGGGGATGAAAGAAGGAGAGGCCAAGCAGATTGTTCAATGGGTTCTTTCGCTCGCCGATGACGCGGCAGCTCGGAAATCGTTGCCTGCAAAAGGCGTCGTTGTTGCCAAGAACGCCGGAGACGAACAGACTGTACTGCGCTTCCACGCCCATTATACAAATGCGCCGGGCGCGGGAATACGCCCGTTATCCGGATCGAAGACGGTGGACTTAAAGTTGGCTGCTAAGACGGACTAGCGGGGTAGCGGAATACCTCATTCCGCACGATAGCAGTAAAGTGTGTGCTGATTACCGCAGAGCAGGTAATCCTCTTCGTCATCCCGCAGAGGGCCAACGTAAAACAGCGAGTCACAAACAACTGTAAATCGGTCGGTTGAACCGCGGAGCGTTGTTTCGTCGTCCCTGTTAGCATAGAGCGTGTCTTCGCGGTGGTAATTCCGTGTTTGTAGGCGTTTGCCCGTACCATCGTATGTATGGATACGGTCGCCTGTCTGGACATCGATACGGATATGCTGCTTATCCTCTATGGGGTATGCCCCGATTCCCGTCGCTCTTTGAGTAAGTCGCAGGGAAAAGCCCCGAAATGGGTCACCATCTTTATCAATCCGGTATAATCTTTCAGGGGTCGTGAAAACCAAACTGCTATCCGCGAGCTGGTGGATGCTGCCAACAATTTCTCCGGACAGTTGGGCGTTCCATAGTTTCTCTCCATCGTCCGATACGGCATACAGGATATGATAGGCATCCTGTAACAGGATAAACCGTTGCGTATGGTTTAGCCAAAATACAGCAGGCTTTCCTATGGGATCGGCATTCAACTCGAAGGTCCATACAGGCGCGTGCTGCGGTTCTTGGGATTCGTTGTCGGCGAGCACGTCCATGTGCGGGTCAGGTGGATGATCACCTGACGGCATCCTCTTCAGATTTGAAAAGTACAGGTACGACAGAGCGATAACGGCAATGAATACTACCGAAATGATGATAATCAGATTTCTCATCGTCACAAACTTACTATAAATACAGGAAAAGGTGAACCTTGGGGACTAACTATTTTATTGTATATGCTCGTAAATATCGTTATGTTTGGCAAAACATTACACATGAACTGGCCTTCGATAATTGATGAAAATACCGTTAAAACCTGTAACGTATTCAAATTATTAACGAATGAATAAACGGATCATACTTACCGCTTCCTTTTTTGGACTGGCAGCTGTTATATTGGGGGCTTTTGGCGCTCACGCGCTGGAGGGAAAAATCAGCGACCATCAGATAGAAACGTGGGAAACGGCTGTGGATTACCAATTTTACCATACAGTAGCCCTACTCTTTTTATCTACTTTTTCCAGAGCCAAAAATTCGTATATTAAGTTTTCTTATATCACCTTTACGCTGGGTATTTTGTTGTTTTCGGGCTCGTTGTATCTGCTAAGTACCCGGTCCGTTACGGACTTCGGATCCCCGGCTATCCTGGGCCCCGTGACACCCATAGGCGGTGTATGCTTTGTTCTGGGATGGCTCGGATTGTTTATAGCTACGATTAAAAACAAGGGGTAACCATAACCCGTTTGGCATGCTTGAGTTTACCGAGGGTACTACCAATATACGTACAACGTTGTTCGTAGAGGTGGTTTTACCCTTAGCGATCGCTAAGACGTATACGTATCGGGTTCCTGCTGAGTGGAATAACTCGATTGGTGTTGGCAAACGTGTGATCGTACAGTTTGGAAAAAACAAGGTGTATTCAGCTATCGTATATCGGGTGTCTGAACAAGCTCCGGAACGTTATGAAGCCAAATATATCCTGGATATTCTGGATGAAAAACCTGTCGTGGATGAGGTACAACTTCGTCTGTGGGAATGGATTTCATCGTACTATTTGTGTACACTTGGAGAGGTCATGCAAGCCGCATTACCTGCAGCGCTGAAATTAGCGAGCGAAACTCGAATAATTGCGTCGAATCTGGATGCCGTGGACCGGTCGAGCCTCAGTGATAAAGAGTTTCTTATTCTGAATGCCCTTGAGATTACACCGGAGCTGCAGGTTAGCGATATCGTTAAATTGCTGGGACAAAAGACCGTTTTCCCGATTTTAAAGCGCCTGTTTGATAAAGGGATGATCTTGATATCGGAAGAAGTTGTTCCCGGTTTCAAGCCGAAGGTAAAGTCGTTTATCTCCTTGCACGAAGATTATACCGACGAGTTGGGACGGAAGGAGATGCTGGATATGCTTGCACAGGCTCCCAAGCAACAGGATGCGGTACTTGCATATCTTCAATTGGGACGAACACAGTCCAAAATTACGAAGGCGGATCTTCTGGAAGTCAGCGGCTGCGGCGCTGCCAGCATCGCTGCACTTGTCAAAAAGGGAATTTTTGTTGTTAAAAAGCAAGTGGTCAGTCGTTTGGCAGACGAGGACGTCGAACTTACGGCGGATTTCACGTTGAGTACAGACCAGTCATCGGCCCTTGCCGGTATTGAGAAACTATTTGTAGAGAAGGAAGTGGTACTTCTTCATGGCGTGACCGCTTCAGGTAAGACGCAGGTTTATATCCGTCTCATCGAACAGGTGGTGGCGAAAGGAAAATCCGTACTTTACCTACTGCCGGAGATCGCGTTGACCACCCAGATAACCGAACGTCTCCGGCTGCATTTCGGTAATAGACTGGGCGTGTATCACTCACGCTTTAACAATAACGAGCGGGCGGAGGTTTGGCATAAGGTGCTGAATAACGAATATCAGGTGATTGTGGGGGCCCGTTCCGCGGTGTTTTTACCATTCACCGATCTGGGGCTGATTATTGTTGATGAGGAGCATGAAATCTCGTATAAACAGTTTGACCCGGCACCGCGCTACCACGCGCGCGATACGGCAATTTACCTGGGACATCTCCACGGGGCGAACGTACTGTTGGGGTCTGCAACGCCTGCGGTGGAAAGTTATTACAATGCAAAATCAGGCAAATATGGATTGGTAGAGTTGAAACAGCGATTCGGAGAGGCCACGCTTCCCGAAGTTGTAACGGTACATATTGGAGAAGAAAGTCGGAAAGGTGCCATGTCATCCTACTTCAGCGTTACGTTACTACAGGAAATGGAACGTGCAATCGCCATGAAGCAACAGGTGATACTTTTTCAGAACAGGCGCGGTCACACGCCGTTGTTGCAGTGCAAAACGTGCGGATATGTTGCAAAATGTATCCATTGTGACGTCAGCCTTACCTATCACAAAAGCAGCGGAAAGCTACACTGTCATTATTGTGGGTTTACGGAAGATCCGTTGGCGGTATGCCCGGCCTGCGGGTCGCCGCATATTGAAAGTAAAGGTTTTGGTACCGAGCGGGTGGAATAAGAGTTGGAGTCTTTGCTGCCAAATGCTCGGATCGGACGGTTGGATTTGGATTCCACACGCGGTAAGCATGGGGTTGCTCGGGTGTTGAGTGCTTTTGATGACCGCATTTATGATGTTTTGGTTGGGACGCAGATGGTGGCGAAGGGATTGGATTTTGGCAATGTGAGCGTGATCGGCATTATTCAGGCGGACGGACTGCTTAATTATCCTGATTTCAGGGCGCACGAACGGGCCTACTCGCTGCTTGCTCAGGTGAGCGGCAGAGCGGGCCGACGTGATGGAAACGGAAAAGTTATCATACAGACTTATACGCCGCATCATCGGATCATCCAACAGGTGATCAATAACGACTATGCAGGGATGTTCAGGGACGAAATCACTGAACGCAAAAACTATAGTTATCCGCCATTTTATCGGTTATTCCGGATGGATGTGAAACATAAAGACCAATCAATTGCTCATGATGCATCTCATCGGCTAGCCCTACTGTTACGGGAAGTCCTGGGACATCGGGTCGTAGGTCCGGAAGTTCCTTTGGTCAGCCGCGTCCGGAATCACTACATTTTCAGTATTCTCCTTAAAGTCGAACGTGCCGGAACCAGTGTAAGCAAAGTGAAGGAACTGGTAAAGGCGATCCTGCTGCAATTTGAAGCAAACAAGGTAAATCGAGGTGTCCGCGTTCAAATTGACGTAGACCCCTACTGATTTATCATCCCAAAGCTGTATTGCACGGAGATCGCTGCCACGGGGCCGAAAAAGTATTCCCAGCGGTAACGTTTAGTTTGGTGGGGGGCACCCGTAAACGACTCGTCGCTGTAATTATTTACTTTTTGGTAGGTATACGCAATGTTGAAAGAGGCCTCTGCGGCTACCGCTACGCGGGCAACCACGTAAAGTTTGGTGCCGATGAAGGGCGAAAACAGCAGGGCGTTTTTATTGTCTTCTGCGAATACGGCATTATTTGCAAATCCCTTGGTGCTCAAACGTTGCACCATGAACCCCAGATCACCTCCGAAATAAGGTTGGAAGCGTGAATAGTTTATGTTTTTTTCTGCTCCGATCTTTAAGGCTGTGTTTTGGAGTTTGCCATTCACGTTCGGAGTGCATCCCTCACATTCGTTATCGAAGGCAATATGATCGTTGAAATGAGCAGCCTGCAACCGGTAACTGATCTGATTGTCATTAATTTTAAACAACAGTCCGTTCATATACGACGTGTAAAACGGCTGTCCGGACGGCTGATTCAGGAGTTGCGGAAACTGCTCGTATGCATAGGCTCGCAAGGCTATCGTATACCAATAATCCGTGTTAAAGTGATATCGTTTTTTTTTAGGGATTACCAGCGGAGCGTATTGTACTGTGTCGATTTTCGTGACCTGTGCCGACAATTGGTCGGCGCCGATACACAATAAGACAACCAAAAATATATACTTCATCCGCAGTCGCATTAGTCTTGTGCGAAAGTAAAAATTTTTCACCTAATCTCCGTATTTTTGGAACATAATGGCGTATAAGTTTATTGACAACTATCGGGAGCGCGGGGCGAGGAAACAGTTGGTGGAGTTATTGAAACGGCGTGGCATTGAGGATAAAAACGTGTTGGCCGCCATCGGCAAAGTTCCCCGACATTACTTTTTTGACGAAACGTTCTGGAGTCAGGCCTATAAAGATATAGCCTTTCCGATCGGGGATGGACAGACCATCTCTCAACCTTATACCGTAGCGTATCAAACCGAATTGCTGCACATACAGCCCGGCGACAAGGTACTGGAAATAGGTACTGGATCGGGGTACCAGACCTGTATATTACTCGAGTTGGGAGCAACCGTATACACCATCGAGCGGCAGCCAAACCTATATAGCCGGACCACTAAGGTGTTGCCTTATATGGGATATAAACCCCATTTTTTTCTCGGTGACGGTTCGAAAGGGATACCGGCACATGCACCTTACGACAAAATTTTGGTTACGGCAGGGGCCCCGTTTGTACCTGATGTGATGCTTAAGCAACTCCGCATCGGCGGGGTGATGGTGATTCCGGTGGGAAACGAAAAGGAACAGAAAATGATCACCGTTCTCAGGGTAGGGGAGCAGGATTACGAGCGGATCGAACTGGACACGTTCCGGTTTGTTCCCCTGGTAGGGGACCAGGCGTGGTAACCAAGGAGGACGGATGGAAAAAATCTTTGATCAGTATCGCAGGAACGTTATCGAAACCGAATCGGAACTGGAGCGGTTGCGGCATGCCATCAACATCAATGCCTTGTTGCGCCTAGGGGCGATCGTTGGTGGTGGAACGGCAATGTTTGTTGCCGCTCAGTCGGAACACCTGGGGTGGGTTGCCAGTGCCTTTTTTACGATCGTTCTGCTTTTTAGCGGCTTGGTTTGGCGACAGAGCAAGCTGGAAAGGCGAAAGACAGAGGCTACCTGTTTATGGGCGATAAACCTTAATGAGTTAGACATCGCTGAGGGTAAGGCCAACCGCTATCCAGATGGAAGCGCGTTTGTTCAAGCCAAACATCCATACAGCGGGGATCTCGATGTGTTCGGCCTTTCGTCTTTATACGCGCTGATAAATCGGGCGGCCACGCCGCAGGCTAATACTCTCTTAGCGGATTGGTTGTCTGCACCGGCCAACGCCACCGTTATAACCCAGAGGCAAGAGGTGGTCCGGGAACTGGCGGATGACCTTTCCTGGTGTCAGGAGTTTCAGGCGCGTCTGTGGTTTAATTTAGGTCACCCCGTTGATTTCAAAGCACAATTTTCACAGTTCCTATCTAATTCGGAACGGTCTTTCGGTAGCAACGTCTTCCGGCTATACGTGCGGGCCTCCCCCTGGCTGATGTTTATGTTCATCGGCGCTTCCTTTTTTCTGCCTTACTTTTCGGGAATATCCATCCTCTTTGCCGTTGGTCATTTCATGGCGGCTATGGGATATGGCAGAAGGATAAATCAGTTGTCAGGGCTTACCGACAAGGCCGGCAAGCTATTGAGTGCTTTCGCCGCGGCGTTTGAGTTGATAGAAAAAAGGGAATGGAAAAGTCAACGAGGGCGCGAGTTGTTTTTGTTCCTGAGGTCGTCCCGTGGTGATACCCCCGTCTCCGAGATCTTCCGGAAGTTATCGCGGGTCATTGAACGGTTAGACTATCGGCTGAATGTGTTGGTGGGCATCGTGCTTAATATGGTAGCGTTATGGGATTTCCGACAGGCGTACGCCCTCATTGAATGGCGTAAGACCTACGGGGATGATGTTCTCCACGCTTTTGATGCCGTAGCCGAACTAGAGGCGACCATAGGATTGGCAACCTTACGGAGGAACCATCCTCATTGGGTATTCCCTTCCATCGAGGAATCTGAGCGGCCTTTGTTTTCCGGCGAAGCCATCGCCCACCCGTTGATTGCAGCCGACCGTTCGGTAGCCAATAATTATCATATGGGCCAACATCGTATAGCATTGGTTACCGGTTCCAACATGGCCGGAAAAAGTACATTTCTCCGTACGGTAGGAGCCAATGCCGTACTGGCCTTTTGCGGGGCACCCGTATGCGCTGCCGCCATGCATCTATCCGTGTTTCAATTGGTCACGTATATGCGCATTACCGATTCTCTGGCGGAAAGTACTTCAACTTTTAAAGCGGAGTTAAACCGTATTCAGCATGTATTGCGTACGGTAGAAGAACACAGCAATGCGTTTTTTCTTATTGATGAAATGTTGCGTGGAACCAATTCGGTTGATAAATACCGGGGGTCGAAGGCTATTATAAAGAAACTTATTGACCTCCATGGGGTAGGCATGGTGGCGACACATGACTTGCAACTGGCTACGTTGGCGGACGAGTATCCCGGGCTGGTGAGCAATTACCATTTTGACATCCAGGTGCGCAATGGAGAGATGTTTTTTGATTACAAACTGAAATCGGGGCCTTGCACGGTTTTCAACGCCTCTCAATTGCTCAAAGGAATTGGCGTGGATGTAGATGGATAGTCACCTGTCAATTATCGTTTCAGTACCCGTGCCAATTCCCGTTTCGTATCACGTTCTTTGATTGACTCCCGCTTATCAAAGTCTTTTTTCCCTTGGGCTAGGGCAATTTCCAGTTTCGCAAATCCACGTTCGCTGATAAACATCCGTAATGGAATGATCGTGAACCCCCGCTCCTCACTCTTGGTTTTCAGTTTCTTGAGTTCTTTTTTATTCAGGAGCAGTTGCCGGTCCCGCTTGGCCTCATGATTGTAAAATGATCCATGAGAATATTCAGCAATATGCATATTGCGGATATACAGGCCGTCATCAAAAAAAGAACAGAACGAGTCGTTGATGTTTGCTTTTCCTTCCCGAATGGATTTGATTTCCGTGCCCAGAAGCCGCACACCGGCAATGTAGGTGTCAAGAATATGGTATTCGAAGTGGGCCTTTTTATTTTTTATATTAATGTTTGACGATAGTGCCATACGGATTGGTATGCTTATGAGGGTCTGCAATAAATATTCTGCGCCACCTTGTCTGATATGTTAAATGTTTTTCCATCGATACGCAGTGCCATAGAATGGTCGAATGAATATTTGTGAAGGACTTCGACACGACTATGTATGGATATGCCCATCTCACTTACAAACTGCAGGAACGAGGGGGTATTATCTCTGACCGCCACGACCCGGTACGATTGTCCTTCCACTGCTTCCGCCAACGTGACCCGGGCTTCGTCGAAATAACTGCCGTCTGCTGTCGGAATGGCGTCTCCATGTGGATCAAACTGCGGAAATCCGAGAAATTTATCCAATCGTTCGACCAGCTTGTCGGATTTTATATGTTCCAATTGCTCAGCGATGTCGTGCACTTCGTCCCAGCTGAACCCCAGTTTGTCAAACAGAAAGGTCTCCCAAAGCCGGTGCTTACGGATGATGGCGACGGCCAGGTCGCGCCCTGTATCGGTTAACGAGATTTTGCCGTATCGTTCGTAATTTACGAGCTGTTTTTCACGGAGCTTCTTAAGCATATCGGTAGCCGTTGCCGGCCGAACATTGAGTCTTCCCGCCAGTTGGTTGGTTCCCGCTTCGCCGCCATTGCCCTGCTCGCCGGTAATCCGTAGCAATGCCTTCAGGTAGTTTTCCTCAGTATCGGATAGCATAAACACAAACTTAGGTAACTCGCCCTTTATATACAAGTTGGTGGGCGCTCCCTCCAAATAGAAAAGGCACCTGGTTAGGCGCCTTCGACCGTTTTTTAAGTATAAGGACTTATGAGTTTACTCCCAACTCTTCTGCGATGGCTTTGCCAATTTCCGCAGGAGACTCCACAACCCGTATTCCACATTCGCGCATAATTTTCATCTTGGCTGCTGCGGTATCGTCTGCCCCGCCTACTATGGCACCCGCGTGACCCATGCGGCGTCCCGGAGGCGCTGTCTGCCCGGCGATGAAGCCTACCACGGGTTTGGTACCATGTCCTTTGATCCATCGGGCGGCTTCGGCTTCCATGCCGCCCCCGATTTCGCCGATGACGATGATTCCTTCGGTTTCGGGGTCATTCATTAACAACTCAACAGCTTCCTTGGTAGTGGTTCCGATGATGGGATCACCGCCGATGCCGATTGCAGTGGTAATGCCCAAACCGGCTTTTACGGTCTGGTCCACCGCCTCATAAGTCAACGTGCCTGATTTTGATACAACGCCAACGGTTCCCTTTTTAAAGATGAACCCCGGCATGATGCCAATCTTTGCTTCGTCGGCCGTGATGATGCCTGGACAGTTGGGGCCGATAAGCCGCGATTTTTTGTCGCTCAAATACGATTTAACCTGGATCATGTCTTTTGTAGGAATACCTTCCGTGATGCAGACGATGACTTCAATTCCTGCAGCAGCAGCTTCCATGATCGCATCCGCAGCAAATGCTGGAGGAACGAAGATAATGGATACATTAGCGCCAGTTTGGTCCACAGCGTCTTGAACGGTATTGAACACTGGGCGATCCAAATGGGTTTGTCCACCCTTTCCCGGGGTGACCCCGCCCACCACCTGCGTTCCATATTCGATCATTTGGGACGCATGGTAGGTGCCTTCGTTGCCCGTAAAACCTTGTACGATTACTTTTGAATCTTTATTTACTAATACGCTCATGGTTCTGTTTTTTTGCACCGCAAAGCTAACGTTTTACTAACAAAAGTGGAAACTTTGCACGGCATTAAGCTATTTTTCTTTTTAACCTTTGGCAGGCAAATACCACTTGGCATAAACACTCCATAACACAATACCGATGGACACAGCCACGTTCAGTGAATGTTTCGTCCCTGATTGTGGGATTTCAATGCAGGCATCCACACTTTCCATGACTTCGTCGGACACCCCATGCACCTCATTGCCGAAAACCAGGGCATATTTTTCGTTATCTGCCGGGATAAACTGCTGAAGTTGCGTGCTGTCTTTTGCCTGCTCAATGGCGATAATCCGATACCCTTGTTCGCGAAGACGCTGAATGGCCGAAAACGTTTGGGCTTCATAATGCCATACGACGGACTTTGTCGCCCCTAAAGCGGTCTTTTCGATTTCGCGATGAGGAGGTGTACCCGTAATACCACATAGTATGATTTGTTCAACCGCAAACGCATCAGACGTGCGAAATGCGGAACCTACATTATGCATGCTTCGGACGTTATCGAGTACCAACGTAACCGGAAGCTTGGGTTGTGTCCGGAATTTTTCGACCGAAGGTCGGCCCAGTTGATCCATTGATAATTTTTGCATGGGGGCAAAGGTACAACTATCGGTTCAGGGGTAGTTAAAATTTTCAGATTTTTGTTTTGGATATTCGAATGAAGGTGGTATCTTTGCGGACTGAAAAAATTGAAGAAAAAATTAGCTATAAATGGCAAATCATAAATCAGCACTTAAAAGAATCCGTGCGAACGCTGCGAAGCGTCTGCGGAACCGTTACCAAGCTAAAACAACCCGTAATGCAATTAAGAAATTGAGAAGCACTTCTTCTCCAGAAGAGGCGAAGGCTTTGTTGCCGCGGGTAATTTCTATGCTTGATCGTTTGGCGAAGAAGAACGTTATTCATAAGAACAAAGCTTCTAACAACAAATCGAAGCTGACCAAATATGTAAATAGCTTGTCATAATAAATACTACAGCATATAATAGAAAAGCCGC
>Ga0079224_100014623_pt1 | contig 10968 bp, 9 predicted proteins | sample Stecom2015_FD_80414 | JGI IMG/M metagenome (GOLD analysis project Ga0079224, IMG submission 80414) | Agricultural soil microbial communities from Utah to study Nitrogen management - Steer compost 2015 | ecosystem: Environmental > Terrestrial > Soil > Agricultural land | place: USA: Utah...
CATGCGTTTGGAGAGCTGTCCCACAAAACCCTTGGGGAACAGGAAGATCACGATGATGAGCGTGAGGCCGAGGATGAACTGCCAGAGGTGCGGGAAGTAGGCTGACGAGGTGAGCTTCACGGCTTCGAACACCAGAGCGCCCAGGAAGGCACCGATGGCATGGCCGGCGCCGCCGAGAATCGCGATGAACACGTATTCGCCGGAACGCAGCCACAAGCCAAGCTCAGGTGTGACCAGACCCTGAATGAGCGCCAGCAGACTGCCCGAAAAACCCACCACCGTGGCGGACAGCAGGTAGCCGCGCCACATGACCACGTAGGCCGAGAACCCCAAGTACTCCAGACGGGTTTCGTTGGTCTTGATGGCTGCCAGGGCTGCGCCATTGCCGGAACGGAAATAGCGCTGTACCCACCACGCCAGCCCGAAGGAGATGATCAGGGCGAGGCCGAGCAGCAGGAATTCAAAGGATTCGCGTTCCAGTGTCATGCCCAGGAAGGGAGGACGGGGAATGCGCAGGCCGTCAGTACCGCCGGTGATGTGGTAGAGCTTGCTCAACAGTGCGAACAGCACCATGCTGAGCGCAAGGTTCAGCATGCCGAAGAAGATGCCACGGTAACGCACCATGAACACACCGATGATGGCGCTGGCCAGAACTGACACCAGCACACCTGCGATAATCAGGGTAATGGCGTCGGTGCCGGGGTAGGCGCGCGCGATGAAAGCCACAGTGTAGGCAGAGATACACGCATACATGGCGTGGCCGAAGGACACCTGGCCGGCGCGCATCATGACGGATACGCCCAGTGCGGCGATGGCATATGTCAGACCAATGACGATAGGCGTAATGGTCCAGGGCAGGAAGTGACCGGCGGCCAGGATGAGTGCCGCCCCAATTGCGCTGATGGCGTACATCATCAGATCGTCCTCGCTTGTGCAACAGTGAACAGGCCGTGCGGACGAACCAGCAGAACCAGGCCCATGATGATGTAAGGTACGGCGACCTCGACTTCAGGCGCCATATAGACGGCGATCGAACGCAAGATGCCGATCATCAGGGCGGCGATGAGCGCACCGGTGATCTGGCCCAGGCCGGCAGTCGCCACCACGGCGAAGGACAGCACGATCATGTCCGCGCCAGCGCCCGGCACGAGCGAGGTCGTGGGGGAGGCAAGCGCTCCACCGAGCACACCCAGAATGGCACCGATGATGAAGGTGATCAGGCCGATCTTGCCGGCATTGATGCCCAGAGATGTGGCGACTTCGCGGTTGTGAGTGACCGCCACCATTTGTTTGCCCAGGTTGGTGTAGCGGAGGAAATACTCCAGGCCCACGTAGGCAATCAGCGCAGTGGCAGGCACCACCACCAACTGGTAAGTTGTGTAGGTGATGTCGCCCAGCTCGATGTTGCCCAGGCGGCCCACCACTTCGCTTGCGCTGTAGGGTTGGGCACCCCAGATGAAACGCTGAACGTCTTCCAGCATCAGCAGGGCGCCGAAAGTGAGCAGCAGCTTGAGAATGGGGTCGTATGCCTGGGCGCGGCGGATGAGCACCAGTTCCATGATGCCGCCAAGCAATGTGCCGACGACAATGGCGACCAGGAAGAGGGACACGAGGGGAACCCACGCAGACTCCGTTGCGGGAGCCAGCATCATGATGAACGATGCTGCGGAGTAGCCCCCGAAGGCATAGAAGGCTCCATGTGCGACGTTAAGAATGCCCATTACGCCGAAAATCAGCGTCAGGCCCATCGACACAAGGAACAGTAGGCATGCATAGGCGATGCCATCGACCAATGCAAGTGGCAATATATCGAAAAACACGAACCGTCCTTTGGATTGGCATTGCCCACCACAGCAGTGGCGGGCCGGGTATTTACAACTGCTTTTTTGTATCCAGGCTTTGGAGGGATGCAGGCCGGATGGCATGCATTGAGCCTGTCTTGCAAAAGAGTGTATGGAAAGCCAGCCGGTTACGCCATTTCGATTTAAAAAAGAAGATCTTCTGTACTTACGTAATCTAGGGAAAGTCCCTAGTTGAGGAGTAGTGAATGAGCACGATTACAGCTTATGGAGCGCTGGCAGGCGACCAGCCACTGAAACCACTGCAGATCACCCGGCGCGCACCAGGCCCTCATGATGTGCAGATCGCCATCGCATACTGCGGAATCTGCCATTCGGATCTTCACCAGGTGCGTTCGGAGTGGGCGGGCACCCGCTACCCCTGCGTTCCCGGCCACGAGATCGTCGGGCGAGTGACTGCCGTCGGTGCGCACGTCAGCGGGTTCAAGGAAGGGGACCTCGTCGGTGTGGGCTGCATTGTTGACAGCTGCCAGCACTGCGAGGAATGCGAAGAGGGCTACGAAAATTATTGCGACGGCATGGTGCCCACCTATAACGGGCCCACGGAAGATGAACCCGGGCACACCTTGGGTGGCTATGCGCAGCAAATTGTCGTACACGAACGTTATGTGCTGCGCATCCGTCATCCGGAGTCGCAGCTGGCTGCCGTTGCGCCATTGCTTTGCGCTGGAATCACCACCTATTCGCCCCTGCGGCATTGGCGGGTGGGGCCGGGCAGGAAGGTTGGGGTTGTCGGTATCGGTGGCCTGGGGCATATGGGCATCAAGCTGGCCCGTGCGATGGGGGCGGATGTGGTGGCCTTCACCACATCAGAATCCAAGCGTGATGCGGCCACTGCGCTGGGGGCGCATGAGGTCGTCGTGTCACGCCACCCGCATGAAATGGCCACCCACCGAGGCAGCTTCGACTTCATCCTGAACACGGTGGCTGCGCCGCACCAGCTGGATGACTATCTAGTGCTACTCAAGCGTGATGGAGTGCTGGGCCTGGTGGGAGCACCTTCCAGCCCCCACCCTTCCCCCAATGTGTTCAACCTGATCATGAAGCGCCGCAGTATCGCCGGTTCGCTCATTGGCGGCATTCCGGAAACTCAGGAAATGCTGGATTTTTGTGCAGAGCATGGCATCGTGGCTGACATCGAGCTCATACGCGCAGAACAGATCAACGAAGCCTACGAGCGTATGTTGCAGGGCAAGGTGAAATACCGCTTCGTGATCGACATTGCCACCATGGGCTCTTAGGCCTTCATTCCCGGATTTCCTCCACGGTGCTGAGCTGGTCACCAGTGAAGTGCAGGTTAAACCCAATCAGCCCCGTGGGTGGGTGAAGATCCAGTTCGAGCAGGCTTCCGTGCAACCTCGTGTGCCTAACCTTCGCCGGCCTGCCGTTCATCCACGCTCGCGCCGTCACCTTCTGGAATTTTTGCGTGAGTTCAGCACGCACCAGTGTGCCATCCACGGCTTCCCATTCCCAGGTGCCAGCCACCTTGGCGGGAACTACCCACTTGTAGATCTTGATTCCGCCCACTTCCAGCACCTCATCAGCCTTCCAGTCTCCCATGCTGAAAGCGTGGGAAACGATGCGGCTGCCAGGGCGCAATTCGGCAAGGAGCCGGGGGCGCAACTGAAGGTTGATGGAGTCCAGCAGGTAAAGGGTGACCACGGTGGCTTCGCTGAACTCCGCCGTGAAGATGTCGCCCTCGATGAAGTCGACCAGATACTCCACGCCAGCGTCACCGGCGTATTCCATGGCGTCCGCAATGCGCAGTGGATCAATCTCTACGCCCACCGACCGGCAGTGGTATTCCCTTGCTGCAGCCACGACAATTCGCCCGTCTCCGGCACCGAGGTCATACAGAATGTCTTCAGAGCCAATCTTGGCCAACCCTAGCATGGCCGAGACGACGGCGTCATCACTGGGAACAAAGGGCACGTCAAGAAACATGCCCGACTGGCTGGAGTAATTGTCGAAGTCGTCAATCAAGTCGCGAAACACGGAGACACCTGTACGAAGGGGCAGGAAGGGGACCCGAAAACGAACCGCAGAACCGATCAAGTCGGGAAGGCCCGGAAATGTTTGATCACTCCCGGGCCTTCCTATACTAGCCTTTCAACACCGCACCCGCTTAATCAGTGTCGGTGACGGTGCTTGCCATGGTGGTTTCGATGGCCGCGATACTTGGCATTGTGCGATCGGCCACCGCGCTCCCAGCCACGTGACCTGCGGTCGTCGTCAGTCAGGATGTGGCCCAGCAGGCCACCTGCGGCCGCACCACCTATTGCATAGACCGGGTCACCCTGGGAGACAACGGCACCGGCGGCGGCCCCAAGGCCAGCGCCAATCATGGCATTGTTCGTTTTTCTGTCGTAGTGCGAGGCACAACCTGCAAGCGCGAGGGCGGCCACGCCTGCAATGGCAAATCGGGCAAGTCGATGAGTCAGCATTTCTCCACTCCTGAAGCTAGAGTATGGTTCCAGCTTAGGCAGCGAACTGGACCTGAGCCAGCGAAATTCCGGTTTTTGCAGGCGGCTGAAATAAATGGCGCCGGCCGCTCCGTTTTCGTAACAGTTTCGAAGCAGATTGAGACCGCAGTGTGACAGTTCTGTGGTCAGGCAGCCTCACGCAAATCGGCCTTGCAGGCCGACAGAATCTGGTTCTGCAAGGTTTCGAGCAGCTTGATGTCGGTGCCCGGCTGAATGTTTGCCCAGCTGCCCCAGGGGCGTCGACCGCGCAAAGAATGGAGGTTGGGCCGGAAATCGACGATGAACCGCCCCGTGCCGGAGTGGAAGATCTGTACTCGCGCCGCATCCGGGGCAATGCGCCCGATGTAGGTTTCCCCGTGAAGATGAAATTGGTAAGCCATGCTGATTCCTTTTTAGCTCTTTGGCACCATGCCGGGCGAGCAAGTCGGAGTAAAAAGCCCATAAAAAAATGCCCGCAATCGCGGGCATCACCATTCCCACTAATTGCTTTTGAAAAAAGCCGCATCATCGTTCCACCTTGTGTGGGTTACAGGTTGGCATGGGCGCTAGGACCCAACTCTTGATGCAAGGTCTTATTCTAAACTGAAACTTCCTTCCCGTCTTTGAAGCCGCCCGCAGCCAGTTCCAGATTTGGTCTACGGAATTCTTCTGTGGTGGGCGTCAGACTTTTTCCAGCCTGCCCAGCACAGCTTCTTTGGTTTCCTGCATGGGGGCTTCCAGCTCGGTCAGGTCATACCCTTGCGTGGCGACTTCCGGAAAGAGTTCGTCCTCTTCCTCTTCGATGTGGTGCTCGGTATATTCGCCGAGCACGGTGAACCTGGCATCGTAAAGAGGGTCTTCCGGGCTCATCGCCATGAGCTGTTGAACCAGATCTTTGGCGCTGGTGTGCTCGACTTCGGCTTCGTCCAGAAGATCGCCGAATTTTTCGGGGTCAGCATCGCGCAGAAACGGGTAGAAATGCTGTTCTTCGATTTCGGCGTGTGCAGTCAGCTCCATACAGGCTTCCATCACCATTTCCTGCTTGCGGATCGGGTCTTCCACACTTTCAAAATCCTTGAAGATTTTCTGCACCTTGCGGTGGTCATCGATCAACATGCCGATGACCCCTTTTTGAACCTTGGTCAGGTGTGATTTGTTCATTGCCATTTTATGTCTCCCTATTCAAATATCGACATGGACACTGCCATAGCAGTAAACGTGCCAGCCCATGGAAAATAAGCCCTGCACATGCCTCCAAGCCCGCTTTCCGGCAGTATGATTAGCGGGCTACCTGCATTAGGTAATGCAACATCTGTTCAGGAGACACTCAAAATGAAATTCATTATGCGGGGCCTTCTTGGCCTGGGTATGGCGCTCAGCTTGGGTCTGACAGCAACGGCAAATGCCGGCCCGAGGCTGGATCGCATCATGGAAAGCAAAGTCTTGCGCGTGGGTACGCCCGGCGACTATCGCCCCTTTGCAATCAAGAAGGACGGCGGTGGTTATGAAGGCCACGATATTGATGTCATCGAGGCAATGGCCAAGCAACTGGGGGTGAAAATCGAATGGGTTCAAACGTCCTGGCCCAACCTCATGCCCGACTTGAAGGCAGACAAATACGACATTGCCGTGGGCGGAATCACGCGCAATGTGGCGCGTATCAGTCAGGCCGAAATGCTGCCAGGTTACGCTCCATTTGGAAAGGTTGCCCTGGTACGAAAGGAGGAAGCTTCCAAATATCGCAGTGTTGACGACCTCAACCAGCCTTCCGTGCACGTCATCAAGAACCCTGGGGGCACCAACGAAGTTTTCGTGCTGGAAAACCTTAAGAACGCCAAGGTCAGCACACACGAAAAGAACGCTGAGATCCCGGCGCTCATTGCGGAGGGCAAGGGGGATCTAATGATCACCGAAACATACGAAGCGCTGCACTACAGTAAGGCAGACCCGCGGCTTGCGGCACTCTTCATCGACAACCCCCTTACGCCCAAGAATTACCTGGGCTTCCTCATGCCGGCTGACGACGCCGATTACGTGCGCGTGATGAATTTTGTATGGGATCTGCTCGATGAGCGCGACGTACTGGACGATGCTGCCAAACGCTGGCTGGAGTAAGTGAGTCGTTCATGAATTCCCCATCTGCCCGGTTGTTGAACCGCAATCTGCTACTGCTGATTCTTTGTCAGGGGCTGTTTCTCACCAACAATGTGACCTTCATTGCGGTCAACGGGCTGGTGGGTTTTCAACTCACCCCCATCGCGTGGATGGCTACTCTGCCCGTCATGGGCTATGTGGTTGGCGGCGCCGTTTCCACGGCTATTGTGGCGAGCACCCAGGCGCGCTACGGGCGGCGCCGCTCCTTCCAGCTTGGGTTGTTGATGGCGCTGGTTTCCGCCTTGCTCTGTGCGCTGGCGGTGCGGGTCGAAAGCTTTGCGCTACTGGTTTGCTCTACATTTCTGGCCGGCTACTACAGCGCCAACGGGCAACTCTACCGCTTTGCTGCGGCGGAGCTGGTGGATGCCGGTTTCAAGGAAAAGGCCATTTCCCTGGTTCTGGCAGGTGGCCTGATCGGGGCGATCATTGGGCCGAACCTCGCCCGCCACACCAAGGACGCGGCAGCCCACCCGTTTATGGGGGCCTATCTGGCGCTGGCCGGGGTGGCCGTACTGGGGCTTGCTTTGATGAGTTTCATCCGTTTCCCGGACGATGTGCGTGAGGGCGGTGCCGGCGGAAAGGGGCGGGGCCTGGCTGTCATTGCTCGTCAGCCCGTCTTCATCGTGGCGGCACTGGCGGCATCGCTGGGCTACGGTGTCATGAATCTACTCATGGCGGCAACCCCGCTTGCGATGGAAATGGCGGGTTTCGAGTTTGCCAGCACAGCCACGGTATTGCAGTGGCATGTCATCGGCATGTTTGCGCCCGGGTTTGTCACTGGCTCACTGATCAAGCGCTACGGGGTGCTGCAGGTGATGTCTGCCGGACTCGTGCTGAACGTGGTCTGCATTTTCGTCGCCCTGGCGGGGCATGGCTATGCACATTTCCTGGTGTCCTTGTTCCTGCTGGGCGTGGGCTGGAACTTTCTGTTCACTGGAGCCACTGCGTTGGCGACTCAGTCGCATACTGCGCAGGAAAGAGACAAAGCGCAGGGGGCAATCAATTTCGCCGTGTTTTTCGTAATGGCCATTTCATCTTTCAGCTCCGGCGCCCTCGTCACGACCAGCGGCTGGTACTGGTTGAATGTGGGCTCCCTGGCCATTTGCGGGGTGTTGTTCTGTGCATTGCTGGCGCTCTTTGTACACCAGCGCCGGGCTCTCGCCGTCTCGGGGGAATGAAACAAGAAGCGTCAGTTTCCCGTTACCTGGTATTTGGGCGTAACATGGGTGAACGCGCCTGCGGGTGACGATAAAAAATACAAATATCAGTTACAAAACTGGAATAAATTTTCGTTCGAGGCATTTCCCCAGGGGCCGCGCGTCAGTGCGCGCTGCCCGCGCCACGGACCCATGTCTACTGAACGGATCATTCGCATGTCTTCACAAAACGCAGAATTCGCCTCTTCGGAGCAAGGCGCTTTTCTAGAACACGTTCCAGCCGGCTTTGTGAAAGCTGTCCGCGGTTGTGTATTGCTTCTACTGGATCAGTCCGGCCAGCTCATTGTCTCGAATCGCGGCGCCAGGGAATTGACCGGCTATGAAGAGGATGAGCTTCGCGGCAAACTTTATTCCGACGTCTTCGTCGAGGCCGGCCAGAACCCCAGGCCTCTGAAAGAATGCCTCGCCCTAGCTGAAGCGCAGGGGACCTACGATGCCCAAGGTTGGCTCCACCGCAAGGATGGCACACAGCTCTGGGCCTCCCTTGCCCTGAATCCGGTGGTAGACAACCACGGCGTTCTGCAAGGGTATGCAGCCCTGATTCGTGACGCGGGTGAGGTGCGAAGAAACGGTGGCGGCCTCAGCAGCACAGAGCGCGAATTCCGCATGCTGGTGCAGGGGGTGCGTGACTACGCCATTTACATGCTGGACCCCGATGGCCATATCACTAACTGGAATGCCGGAGCGGAACTCATAAAGGGTTATACGGCCGACGAGATCATCGGCCGGCACTTCTCCACCTTCTATACTGAAGAGGACCAGTTGCGCGGCGAGCCGCAGCGCAGCCTGGAAGCAGCAGTACGCGAGAACACCTTTCAGAACGAAGCCTGGCGTGTCCGGAAAGATGGTTCCCTGTTCTGGGCCAGCGTAGTCATCGACCCCATTTACGATGAACACGGCACATTGCTGGGCTTTGCAAAAATCACCCGTGACATCACGGAAAAACGGCGCAGCCAGGAAAAGGCTGACCACAAGCGTGAATCCGTGCATCAGGCGCAGAAGCTTGAAGCTCTGGGGCGCCTGACGGGCAGTGTGGCACACGATTTCAACAACATGTTGTCGGTCATCCGCACCGCTGCTGAAATGCTGGGCAGTGGCATGCAACTGCAGCACGATACCGCGCATTACGTGAACATGATCACCGATGCCAGTGAACGGGCGGCCCGACTCACCGACCAACTGCTGACATTTGCGCGTCAGCGCCCCCTTCGGCTGGAAGTGTTCAACCCGGCAGACCGCGTACAGAGCATGCTCCAGGTCATGCAGACTTCGCTGGGCTCGCGCCATGAACTGTTGCTCGATCTGGCCCCTGATCTTGGCACAATAGAATCAGACACCAGTCAGTTCGACACTGCCTTGCTCAACCTAGTGATCAACGCCCGGGACGCTATGGACGAGGGCGGCACAGTCAGCATCAGCGGTGTGAATGTTCGCGCCGCCTTGAATGAAGGTGACGAACTGCGTGACTGGGTTGCCATCACGGTGCGGGATACCGGCAGCGGCATCGACCCGGAAGTCTTGCCCAAGATCTTTGAACCCTTCTTCACGACCAAGGATGTCTCCAAAGGGACGGGCTTGGGGCTGAGCCAGGTTTATGGTTTTGTTCGGCAGTCCGGGGGGGACATCAAGGTGGAAAGCCAACGCAATAAGGGTACTGCCTTCACACTTTACCTTCCCCTGGCGAATAAGGCACCGGAAGATTCCTGGGGCGATTTGCTCACCCCTTCTGCCGAAAGCGAGCTGGCCAATACATTGAAATCCGCGAACAGGTGGGCTGGAAACTGATTTCTTAGTTCGTGGTCCTGGTAAGGCCGGCCAGGGCCGGTGTCACACTTCCATAACAATGGAACGCACCTGATTCCGGCCCTTTTCCTTGGCAAGGTAAAGCTGCTCGTCGGCGCGCTCGAAAAGCCCGTGCAGGCCGGGGTCGCCTTTGCGCAGTGTGGCCACCCCGATACTCACGGTCACCCATGGGGGGGTGGCCTTTATATTTGGCAAGCGCGTAGTTTCCACCGCCTTGCGCATGCGTTCGGCAATTTCCAGGGCCTCCTCGGGGCCTGTGTTGGACAGCAGGCAGATGAACTCCTCCCCCCCGTAACGGGCGACGACATCTTCCTGCCGTCTGAGGGCGCTCTTCAGAATCGTGGCAATCGTCCGAAGGTATTCGTCGCCCGTTGCATGGCCGTAGGTGTCATTCACACGCTTGAAGTGGTCGATATCAATGATGAGCAGGCTGAGACAGGAGCTGGAAATGATGTGGCGCGCATATTTGATCTTTGCCCTGTCGTCAAAATGGCGACGATTCGGGACATTGGTCAGAGGGTCGGTGCGGCTCAGGTCTTCGAAGCGCTGTTTCTCTTCTTTGAGTACACGCTTTTCGTGCTCGAATTCTTTGCTGCGTCGTTTGAGCCGACGCAACTGCCGACGGTGCCGCCAAAGTAGCAGCGACGTGGTCAAAATCAGTACCCCTGCGACCACACTGATAATCAGGAGCAGGGTTTTCTGCTGGCGCTGGGCTTCATATCTTTCGAGAAAAGTGCGCTCGCCATCCTGGTGCGCCACTACGGAAGCAGAAATGTCCAGCGCAGCCAGATACTGGTCAAGCGCCGACACCAGTTTTTCGTGAGCTGGGCTGCGACTGAAGTAAAAACTGTAAATGCGCGGGTATTCGTAGAGGGTGTACTTGATTTCGAGGTCCAGCAGGCGGTTCATGAACCGCAGTTCGTTGAACACATGCTGGTTGTAAACCACCAGGTCGACCTCACCTTGCTGAACTGCACGGAAGATTGCACCGTTCTGCCAGTCTGAGATTGGAACCAGCTTGTCACCGGGCAAACGAGTTCGTAGTGCACGCTCTATGGAGGCGCCGGGTACGTAGCCGACGCGGTATTGGGCCAAGTCTTCCACCGTGCGCAGGACAATCTGCGCATCTCGCCTGCCGACGGCTGCATAATGGCTGCGCGCAAATTCCGCACTGTAGATGCCGAGTTTGGCCCGTTCCGGCACATAGCTCACCGGCAAGAAAAGGTCTGCAGTGCCTTGCGCTATGGCGTTGAGCTTGTCGGCCAGGGTCTCGGCAGGGTTCGGAGCGACGATTTCGAATTCCACGCCCAGCCGGGGCAGCACGAAGCACAGAATGTCAACGCCTATGCCTTCGTAAACACCGAGTTCCTGGTTGTAGTGCGCGAGCGGTTTGGCGTCGACTGCAAGGGCGCGCAGGGGAGGCAGGGTGCGAAGTTCCGCTGCAAGGGAAGGATCCAGCTGAACGTCTTTGAC
>Ga0079224_100014624_pt1 | contig 10968 bp, 7 predicted proteins | sample Stecom2015_FD_80414 | JGI IMG/M metagenome (GOLD analysis project Ga0079224, IMG submission 80414) | Agricultural soil microbial communities from Utah to study Nitrogen management - Steer compost 2015 | ecosystem: Environmental > Terrestrial > Soil > Agricultural land | place: USA: Utah...
TACATTTGGATTTTCGAGGTAAAGCGACTTACCCAAGGATTTAATTCCATCCCCTTTTTGTATAATGACTACTCTTTGGGGTTCACTGCTTTTCTGAAGTTCTTTTATAAGCTTCCAGATCATTGTTTTATCGGTAGGGTCTTCAAGGTATACTAAAATCCCTTTTCCGATATTGCGCTTATTTAATTGCCTTGTAACTTTTAATGCCAAATCGTTATTTGAAACAGAAGTCCATTCACCTTCGCCCTTTTTAATTACCTGGTTTGCAAGTGGCTTACCTTTCCATTTAACTTCAAATGAATGGATCCAAGAATCAACACCAGGATATTCATCAATATTACTTTCTACCTCGCTTTTACTACTATCTTCAAAATAATTACTAATCTCTTTTACGGTCGCATTTGCAAAATCAGTTGGCGAGATTGGTGGCACTTTTCCTAAGCTTTTGGCAGTTTCAACAACAATTTGACTTACTGAAATTGAATTTAGATGCAAATCATCAAGCATACGGGAATCTTCATTAATTGAACTTATTGGCAACTCAGTCTTCATTGAAATAAGTTTCATTATTGTTTCAATTGTGGTTTTACCTTGTTCATCTAAATTTGAAGCAATAATCTCTTTAGTATCATCATCTTGGATTTCTTCTGCTATAACTCGTGATGACTCCTCTACTGTTTCACAAGGATTCCCAAAAAAACTATATGCTTTTTTATAACTACTTACCTTTCTCTTAGAAATAATAGATGAAAGATTAATTTCTTTACCCAATACTATGGAAGCAGCAATAATATTCAACAAGTTACGCACACTATTAGATCCTATATTTAAGGATAAACATGGTTTCTTTGTTATCCTGTTTGCAATACCTGTTAATGTGTTACCAACACCAATTTCTATGAATAAATCTACTTCATTCTCAATCGACTTTAAGGCCTTTTGAAACAATACTGGGTCTGTTAGCTGCTTTACTAATAGTGACCGAATATCTGCAGGTTCTTTTACTACATTTCCAGAGACTGTTGAAATGATTTGCTTTGTTGGTTGTTTAATCTGCGTTCCCTTTAGGGTGTCTTCAAATTTTTCACTAATTCCCTTCATTAGTCGAGAGTGGAATGCCCTAGTAACTTTTAGTAATGTGCTAGAGTATCCTTTGCTCTCAAGAGTTTCCATTACACTGAGTCCGATATCTTTGTTTCCAGATAAAATAATTTGTTCTTGGTGATTTATAGCTGCTATATCTATTTGTTTTTTGTTGATTACTTTCTCCACTATATTAAGAGGAGCATTGGTAGAAAACATGATACCTGGAGGTGTACTCTCCATTAATTTTCCTCGTTCCTTTGATAGCTGGTAAAGGGAGTCTCTAGATATACTGTTCCCCCACGACAATGCAGTTAATTCTCCCAAGCTATGTCCCAGTCCATATTCCCCATCTAATCCAAGATTATTGAGAAACCGAGTCCCCTCTATTCCGAGCGTTGTGATTAGTGGTTGCGCTAATTCAGTATTTTCTCTAGCTTTAGGGAGGAAATATTTATCTAATTTTTCAAACTTTAAAGTAGAATCAAGTTCACCAATAATTCCAAGATCAGTTGCTACTGGTGAGCCTTGACCAGGATATAAAAATGCTATTTTGTGCTCTTCTTGAAGTCTCGAACTAAAATATATTTCTTTGTCGGGTGAAAGAAAAATATCTCCATTTTTCATTTTTTCAACTGCTATTAACAGTTTTTCCAGTAAATCTTCAGGATTTTTAGCTACTACGGCAAGAATATAATCCCCACTCTTGTAACCTTGAAGTTGGTGAACGGAAAATTCAGTGAATTCAGCTAAGGACATATATTCTATTTCATTTAGCGAGGAAGTGACTTCCTCAATTAGCATATCTTTATTACTATTTGTAAAAACAAAAATTTCTTGGTCAAAAGTTAGTACATTATTTTTCAAATCTAGCTCTTTCCTTCTTAGACCCGTTTGATTTTCCAAAGTTACATGTGTATTAATCCCACCAAAGCCCATTGCACTTACACCAGCACGTAAAGGCTGATTTTGCGGCCATACAATTGGGGTTGGTGTTATTTTTAAGTTAGACTCTTCATTTATAAACTCAGGATTTGGAATCTCACAGCCGGTAGCTGGTGGGATAACCTGATGGGAAAGTGCCATAACGGCTTTAATTAAACCAGCAACTCCCGAAGCAGCTTTGGTATGGCCAATGTTAGCTTTCACTGAACCAATATAGGTTAAATTTTTGTTATTCTTTTTTAAAGTCGAAACAGTTCTAAGTTCAGTTTTATCACCCAAATTTGTACCTGTTCCATGACCTTCAATATAAGAAACACTGTCTAGATCATATCCAGCTTTCTTATACGCCCGATGAAGGGCAAGAGCTTGCCCTTCAACCTCTGGTCTAGTAATACCGCCTTTACCATCTGAAGAAATTCCCCATCCCTTAATCACTGCGTAAGGGTTAAAACCGTTATTGATAGCATCTTCTGCTCTCATTAAAACAACAATGCCACAGCCTTCACCAGGCCAGAAACCATTTGAGTTTTTATCGTATACAAGCATATTGTCTTTAGCCAAAGCACCATTACGTGCAAAACCTAATATCTCAAAAGGATCAATACTTAGGTCAACTCCACCTGCAATAGCTAGGTCTAATTCATTATTTTCGAGAGCTGAACACGCTTTTGCAATTGCAAGTAAGGAAGAACTACACGCACCATCTACTGTGTACCCGCCACCTTTAAGATCAAAATAGTTGCATATCCTTCCTGCAATCGTATTGGAAAGACCTCCTGCTAAAGTATCCTCATTAATCGTTGGAAATGGTCTTAGGTATTCTTTCTTAATATATCCAAGAACTTCATCTAAACGTTCTTTAAAAGGACTCTCTTTTTCTAATATGCTTTCTATTACTCTTTGAACATATGGCCATCTAAGACCCATAACATTGGCTCTAGAAAACTCTCCTGTCAGAGAGTTACCTATTAGTACTCCTGTCCTTTCTTTTGGAATGTTAGTGTCATTATATCCAGCATCTCTTATTGCACGTTCGGAGACATCTAGTGCCAACCAATGTGTGAGGTCAGTATTTTTATAGGTTTGCCCCGATATTTTAAACTTCACTCTATCAAATGAATAATTTTTAATTACTGCTGCCTTATTAGAATAGGTTTTTTCTATTTGACTTTTATCTGGTGAATAGTAATCTTTTAAACTAAAACGTTCTTTTGGGATTTTACGAAAAGACCTCCTTTTAGATATTACATTCTCCCATAACTCTTTTGGACTACTGGCATCTGGATATTCACAAGCCATTCCTACAATGGCAATTCCTTTGCACATACTCTACACTCCTTTAATTTCTCTTTTTTATGATTAAGTAGTGATTTAATGAAGTGGTAACAACCTCTTAATAGACAAACAACAAACAATGAAAAGAAAAGAGTAAATACAACATGTAAATTCATAAGTATTCCGTATACAATAGCAACGGAGAAACCAAAAATTATTTGGTTGCTAGTTTTGACTGGCGTTGTACCAGGATCTGTTATCATATAGAAGGTAAATAATAGGAATGCCATTCCTGTCATTGGTAATAAAGCACCTATCAAAGAAATATCAGTAAAGATACTTCGTATTAGGGCTTGAATAACAAATCCACCAAGCCAAGCAATAATAAGTGGCCCTTTTTTAGTTAACCGTATGTTTAGCATTGAACCCAGCATCAATATAATTAGAGGAAGAATAATGTCCCACTCATCCTGAATATTCTCTGCAAAATGATAAGGCGGTGCTATAGATATCCATGGAAAAAGCAGTAAAGTTACAGCTATTCCAGTATTAGAAGGATTAAGAAAGTGCTTTTTCTTTCCTTGAATATTAACCTGGAAAATAGTTTTAGTTACGATTGCTAATGATGCTGCAAAAGCAAATGGTAGGACTTCATTATTAGCAAACAAAAGCATCCCTATAGCAAGGCCAGAAATATGAGCTGGTATGAGAAAATCTATTTTGTTAATCAGCCCTCCATGGTAAGCTGGTTTTCTTTTATTCACTTTTGAATCGACAAATTCAATAATTAGCTCAACTAAATATGCTGTAAATACAGCTGTAAATACTTGGGCGAGGGACTGCTCAAATCCCAATATGGTATGACCCAAAATGTTTAAGATAGTTATTGCAGTTCCAAAGGCTCTTAATGCTTTTATACGTTGATTCATCAATTTTTCCCCCTCTCCAATGGTAACCATATGGTTTGCCAACCTGGCGTAACTTCAATATTTCTTTCTTGAATCTCCCCATTAAGATCTCTCCATTTAATAAGAGCTGGAAATTTTGTTATCTTTGTCTCTCCAATTCCGAAATGGATTTCATGGCTTCTTTTTCCAGAATGTCCGCTTCCACCATCGACCTCAGCAAGAAGTATCTCATTATTAGGCAAGTAGACTTCTACAGAAGCTCCAACTGCATATCTTTTATTAGTCGAATCTTTACCTTTTGTAATTTCTATAGAATCTTGATTTTGTTCTGTAGTATAAGCAATATCTAAACCAATAAAATTACCTACATTCTTTGACTTGTTAAGATAAAATGAAGATTGATCCCATTGATTAGCTAAAGTAAAGTCCAATCTTCCATCACCATTAACGTCTGCAATCGAAATACCTCGACCAACTTTCAATTCACTATTTCCAAATATTGTTGATTGATTCTTATATCTATCTTGGGAACCTAGAATGAAAAAGGCATTTTTGGTTTTTCCGCTTATGTCTATACCAGGTGAAAAATTTGGCCATGAAGCAGGAAATTTTAAAAGTTCATCATTGATAGTTGCTAATTCTTGTAGCTCATGCCACTTTTTCCTCTCTCCCTGGATAAAACCAGTTGCTTGTATTACTTCGTTTCTACCGTCATTGTCAAAATCTCCAGATTTAATGTCCCATCCCCAAGAACTTTTATTTAGACCTAGCTCAACGCTACTTTGTTCAAATGGAGCAATACCTTTCTCAGCGTTTTCCCACTTGCCAGTATTTATAAAGGCATAGTGAGTTTCCATGAGTGCATATTCTTCTGCTATGTTACTGACCAAGATATCTAACCATCCATCACGATTTAAATCTACGAATTCTACACCCATACCTTTAAAGGAATCCATTCCTAAAACTTGTGACTTAGGAGTTTTCCAATCCTTTTTCCCTGTCAATGATGAAAATGTTACTTTTCCAGGCTCAGATTTGTTTAGTAATAATCTATCTGGACCAAAATCGTTAGCAACATAGATATCAGGTAGGCCATCTTTATTTAAATCTGCAGCTCCAATCCCTAGTGTCCATCCATTTAATAATTCATCAGGTACTTGGTCTGTAACATCTTTATAAATATACTCACTTTGATTATCTGACCATAAATAAATCCTATTTTTCCCAGCGTTATATGCTTGTGACATAGAGTCCTGCATTTGTGGTTTTTTAATACTATTTTTATTTAGTACCTCTGAATTATCAGGAAAATAGTTTCCAACCAGCATATCTAGGTGCCCATCCCCATCTACGTCAGCAAATGTAAGAGCATTTGAGTACATTTCAACATTCTCCACAATTTCTTGTTCTATAAAAGATTCACTTGAAAGTGTATTGTTCTGCTCCTTTTGAATAAAGGCTTTGGGGGATCGTCCCCAATAGTACACAACTAAATCCTGTAGACCATCATTGTTAATATCCGCGGGGACACAACCCATTGGTGCAATATTGGTATTATGAGTTGTACTTTCGAGCTCGAATTTCTCATATTTATCCATTGCTGATTGAATTGTCACGTTGTTAAAACGGGTATCAACCAAACACAAGTCATTAGACAATCCATCGCCATCTATATCGTTTAGTGCTACCCCTGCGCCGACTGACGATATCCACGATTGAATATTGCGATAATTCGGGTTAACTTCACGAGTTAATTTAGGATCATCTACTCCCATGTCTCCATTAATGACCTTTTCTTCAAATTCAATTTTATTTTCAATGACTCCACTATTATTAGAAAAATAGACTGCAAGCATTAACGTCGTACTAATCGTAATAGCTATAATTTTTTTAATGGCTGAATTTGTATTATGCATTTAATTTGTACTCCCTTTCTAATTTATTCTGTAGTGTAGTTCTCCAATTTTGATAAGTAGGAATTTGATTTTGCATATTTTTAGCTTCCTTAAGAGACTCGTAAGTTAAATTTGTTATTTGAACGGGGTTCATATTGCACATTGCTAAACTAGTCATAGCTGTGTGTACTGCTGGAGTACGAGCTTCTTTCCTGGCAGTATTTGCGAAGGCTACACCTTGTAAATAAGCCGCCAGGTTATCCCCTGCAAAATTTCTAATATCACTGTAGCTTGCAGGCTTTAAACCTCCTGCATAAGCTGAAGCAAGTCCTACTCCACTCCACAAATCATTATGAAAATTGGAAGGAAAGTCTTTAATTGAAGTAGAAACTGCCTCAAGATCAGCCCCAAAAACAAACCAAAGACTTCTGCCTAACCCTTGATAAAAAGCATTTTCCATATATGAGCCTGCTTTAATCTTTCTAGGAGGTTTAGTTCTATTTCTAATACTTTCCCAGTGAAAATAACCATAATAAAATCCAATTCCATCCACAATGAGCCATTTATAAACAGGATGTTGTCTCTGAAAGTCTCTTTTAGGAAAAACTGGAAGCTTTGCATAACTCCACCCAGCACCGATATGTACCATATACGAATGGGCTTCCCCCTCATGCTGGGTGAAATATTGAAAACTATTTCTTCCATTAAATCGAAAGAAATCTAATAGTTTTACAGCCATTCCAACACCTTCATATGCGAATCCTCTAAATTCAAGGGGGACTAACTCTAACTGACTGATGAAGTTTACTGGATCCTTTAAAACAGCATGATATCCATCTAAGAATGTCGTTCCAATTTGTTCTAGTAACTCTTTAACCCCATTATCTCTAACTTGAAATCCCCTATTCTTTACTAAAACGGCATCATAGGAAATTTTTAAAACCTGACTAATCATCAACTCAACCTCCCAATTTTTATGCATTCTTTACAAGGTAAATAAGCTCTGTCTGCAATGATTGAACAGCCTCCTCTCTAGGTATTCTTAAAAAACTCGATAAATATTGGATTTCTTCATCGAAAAGGAATAAAATACTCTCCATTGCACTTTTATCACCTTGTTTAGCCAGTTTTAACAGTCGATTAAATGGCAGATGTATTTCTTCATGTCCTCGATAGCTTTCCTTTTGCATTTGTTCACCGCCTGTTGACTAATATTTAGCTCACTAGCTACTTCTTTTTCTGTATATCCCTCTAAAATAACTTTTCTAATAATTCCTCTGTTTCTTTCATTTGGTATCGAATTTAGAAGCTCCTCGATAAAGATTTTTGAAATTACTTCCTCTTCAAAATTAGGAGTAATACCATAAGGGATACTTTCCTCCATTTCTATCTCTTTGTTTTTAACAGTCTTTATCCTATATTGGATCCTCCAAGCTGCTCTTTTTAGGAGTCTGGAAAAGGTTTCTTTATCCGTTAGTTCAACAGATTGAGTCATTCTAACACCCCTCTAAAGCCTTTCTATTAATCTAGGAAAATATAAATCCCAAAAAACAACCAAAATTTCCAATATTTTTAAAAGTTGTATTTTACTTCCGTTTTTTTCCCTATTGATAAGAGAGGAGGTGCACAAAATGGAGGATATACAGGCTTGGATAACAATGATGGGTAACTTTGGATTTCCAGTAGTTGTTTCTATTTATCTATTAGTTAGGTTTGAAAAAAAGATAGAAACTTTGGGAGAAACCATTCAGGAATTAGGGGAAATCATAAAAAGTACCAGATCTTAGTATTTAATAGGAACGTATGTTCTTATATTTTACAAAAAAAAGAGAACAAGTTCTATAAGATTCTAAAAAAGTTTTAATAGGGTTTAATGTAATGAGTGAATTGCATTAGACCCTACACGAACTTTAAGCCAATCTATCCTCAATCCTAAGTGTCACCAATCCTCTAAATTAACACGCTATAAAAACAGGATGTAGAATTAATCAACATCCTGTTTTTTAGTTTTTGAACGTAATTTTAAATCTATTAGGGGATTAAACAAAACGGTATTTATGTTATAGCTCCGAATTATTACAAGTTACAGTAGTATAAACCATTGTTTATTCACCCTTTCCTAAATACTTCACTAGTTGGGGCCATCGTAATAGTCAAACTGAACCAGTATAACGCAAGTAGAACAACAAGCTCCAGACCTTACTCATGTTCTAAAAAGTAATAATAATGCAGGTTTGGTAAAATTAAAGCCTTTATAGGTCCTCTACTTTTTTGTTATACAATTTTCCAAATAAGTAGGAATTTATATTCTTTTTTTTTAAAAAATTTTTTATTGTTTTTTGTTTGTATTTTAGCCCCTCTTTTTTCCTAGTAAGTATAACGAATAAGGAGGAATTCTTATGCATGGAACTTTGTCCAAATGTGATGAATTTGTTATTAAAGTTTTACAGGAAGAAGAGAATTTGAATAAAAAAGTAAAGCTATTAGTTGAAGTAAAGAAAGAGGAAGTAGTAAGTGCTAGAAATTTTTTAGTAAGTTGCGGCTGTGATGTAAAAATGCACTTTAGTGCGATTAATACTTATCTAATTGAAACAGACTTTAATGCATTAACTGACCTTATTAATAGCCATTCTATTGTGAGGATTAGTTATGATAGAGAAGTTTGGACTCTTTTAGATGTAGCAGTAAAATCCATTGGTGTGCAAAGAGATTTAGTCAATAATCTTACAGAAAATACTGGATCTGGTATAACAGTAGGAATTTTAGATACTGGAGTTTACCCTCACAAAGATTTAATAGCACCAAAAAACAGAGTTATCGCATTTAAAGATTTTATTAATGGGAAAAAAGAACCGTACGATGATAATGGACATGGAACTCATGTTGCAGGATGTGCTCTTGGGAATGGATATGCAAGTGATGGAAAATACCAAGGAACTGCACCGAAGGCAAATTTAGTAGCAGCTAAAGTCCTTGATTCCATGGGAAGAGGACATGTATCGAACATAATTTCTGGGGTTCAATGGATGATAGACAATAAAGAGAAATACAATATTAGGATTATTTCACTATCATTAGGATCAACCGCACTTAAGTCATATAAAGAAGATCCGCTTTGCTTGATTTTAGAAAAAGCTTGGGATTTAGGAATCACTGTATTTGTAGCAGCAGGCAATAGTGGACCAAGTAAAAATACAATAGGAAGCCCAGCAGTTCATCCTAAATTAATTGCAGTAGGCGCAATTGACGATAAAAATACAATTGACAATACTGATGATCATGTCGCGGATTTCTCGAGTAGAGGACCAACCATTTTTGGGGAAGATAAACCAGATATTGTTGCTCCTGGGGCTAATATTATTGCCTTGCGTGCTCCAAACTCCTATACAGATAGAATGAAACCAGATTTCCGTATAGGTGACCAATATTTTACGTTATCTGGCACTTCTATGGCTACTCCTATAGCTGCAGGAATGGCCGCGTTGCTTCTTGAGCAAAAAAATGATTTGAAACCTGATGAAATAAAACACCTAATGATGGAAGGTGCTTTAAATATAGATGAAGATAAATATGCTTATGGGAAAGGTTTAATAAATTATATTAAATCACTAAAATTGCTTGGTGGAGATAAAGAAAAACCAAATACTGGTACTGTCCCTGGTGAAACTTCCTTACAAATAAATTGGGGCTCTGATATTCCTAAACTTTTTGAAAAAGAAATTAGAGAATTAAAGAATAGTATTTTTATTGCTACACCAGTAATAACAGATATAAGTTTAATTAAATTACTATGTGAAGCTAGTTTGAAGAAAATATCGGTAAATATTGCCCTAGATTTGAGCATTAGAGTAAATCAACAAATAGCTCAATATTTTTCTAAGTATGGAGTTAAAGTCTTTCAATTAGGCAAATCATCGTCATCTGATTTACAAGGAGATACTTCATTTGCAATTGTTGATAACAGAAAAGTTTTGCTTTCTAGTTCAGCATGGAGATATTTATCCTATTCTGGGCAGAGAGAATTTGTAATAAATCTGGAGGATACCAGCTTGGTTTTATATTTCATGGATCTTTTCGAACAATTAAAAGGAAATAATGTTTATACCTTTTAATTAGTCATCTGTTATACCTTTATACCAATCTGGAACAACGAAAAACTACAAATTAACTACGATAGAAAACATTCACAACACGAACTATACGAAATTTAATCCAAAATTTAACAGTACGTCATCCTGGGGAATCTTGTCTCATAATACGAACTTTTGGACATTTGAGGTTTCACTATATTTTGCTTCTTTCAACTGTATAATTTCAAGAAGAATAATAGATCTGATAGAAGCAAGATGATATACAAAGCTCTAAATGAGTATTGAAAGAAGCAAATAATATCCAACCCCAGGGTGTACTTATAGCGAAGTATAATTTTAAAAATTAGATGTAATAACATTTCCTTTTCTGGGTCAATCTGTATATTATTTTTAGGAAGAAATTATGCAATTAAGAGTATCTTCGAATATATATTTAACTTTTATATCTACAAAGTTTGGGGGAACTTTAGATGTTTAAAAAAGTAAATGAAATAAGCGAAATTTTAAATGGCTTAACAAATGTAATAAATAAGAATCCTATTTATATTGTAGGGATTAATGAAATTTACCAATTTGATTTTCAAGATATAAAAGAAGTTTTTAATATGCATTTAAAAAATAGTACCGCTAAAATTTCACATGGTGAAAATGAGGAAAGTGATTGTACATTAATACTGACTACAGATAATTTTAGTCAGTTACTAAAAGGAGATTTAAGTGGAGTAAAGGCAGTAATGTCAGGAAAAATAAAAGTTAAGGGCAATATAGGAA
>Ga0079224_100014625_pt1 | contig 10968 bp, 6 predicted proteins | sample Stecom2015_FD_80414 | JGI IMG/M metagenome (GOLD analysis project Ga0079224, IMG submission 80414) | Agricultural soil microbial communities from Utah to study Nitrogen management - Steer compost 2015 | ecosystem: Environmental > Terrestrial > Soil > Agricultural land | place: USA: Utah...
CCTGAGGTGGAGCGGTGGTGCGTATCGACTCGAGTGAGCGTTGCCCGCTCCTGCCGCGCGGCGATCAGGGACGCTCGCGGCCCGACAGATAGGTGAGCCAGCGCTGCGCCAGCAGCGGCACGGGCCGTCGTGCGTCCTCGTACCGCAACGTCAGCGAGCGGAGGTTCGCGACCGCCTCGGCACGATTCCCCGGCGGGCGGCTGGCGAGATCGGCGAGCGCCAGGCGCATCGCCAGGTCGAGCGCGTCGGAATCGGCCTCGGGACGGTCGAGCCACGGGCGCAGCCGCTGCAGCGCGTCGTGCGGGTTGCCCGCCGCCGCGCGCGCCAGCGTCGACCGGATCACGAAGCGGTAGTCGTCCGGCCACTTCTGCGCCGCCTCCTCGACGATGTCGATCGCGGCGTCGGTGTCGCCGAGCCGGAGGTAGCCGTCGACCAGCAACTCGTACGTCTCGGGCAGCGCATCGTCTCCCGCGAGTGACGTCTGCCACGCGCCGACAGCCTCACGACCGCGGCCGCCTGCCGCATAACACGCGCCGAGATAGAAGACGCCCGGCATGAAGTCCGGCGAGAGACGCACTGCCGCGCGCATCTGCTGCGCCGCCGCCTCGAGGTCGCCGGCCCTGTAGAGCGCGAGGCCGCGCAGGAAGGTCGCGAGCAGGGACGCGCGTGCTTCGGGTGTACCGCGGTCGAGCGACTCCAGTTGTCCCTCGGCGACCGCATCCGCCACCGCGCGGACCGCGTCCGGCACATCGGCGTCGAGCGCCCTGGCCTGTTCGATGGCGGGCGCGAGCAGCTCCGGCCGAAGCACCGTGTCCCGCGAGAACCCGCCGACGTGGGCCGCGAGCTCGCGCCGGAACTCGTGGCCGCTCGGCACGACCTGGATCAGGCGGAACGGACGCGCCCGGATGGTGGGACGCCCGCTGTTCGAGACCACGGCCCGCGCCCAGTAATCACCCGGCGGCAGAAGATCGATCGGCAGCGGCGCCTGCGCAGCCAGTCGCCCCGGCTCCTTCGTCTCGACCACCGTCGCGTCGACGGAGGCAATCGCCGGGCCGGTCCGGGACTCGGCGACCTCAATCCGCACCTGCGCCGCCTTCCCCGCGTCACGGTTCTCGGGATACAGCTCCAGATAGGCGCCGAAGCGTTCGCGGGCGATCGACGCATTCGCCACCAGCCGGACCGACGAGGGGCTGTCAGTGGCGGGCGTCAGCATCAGATCCGCGACGCCGAGAGTGCCGGTGCTGGCGATGGCCGCCTCGAGGCGGTGCTCGACGCTGCCGCTGCGCCCGGCCGCGTCGATGGCTGCAAGGCGCAGCCGGTAGCGGCCAGGCGGCACCTGCGCCGTCGTCGACACCCCGAGCGGCGACGGCTCATCGTTGGCGAGCGGCCTGGCGATGTACTGCTCGAAGGAGCTCGTGGCGACCCGCCCCCGTTCGTCGAGCAGCACGTAGCCGAGCGCGACCTGTTCGGCATCGGTGGCGCCGCGTCCGAGCTCGGACGTGATCACCAGCCGCACGTCAGGCGAGTGCGGTGTGCGCAGATTGTACGTGGCGACCTTCAGCGGCAGCTCCGTCGCGAAGAGCGGCTGACGAATCAGCTCGGCCAGCTGCTCCTCCGGCGCGAGCGGGCGGCGCGGCGTGCGGTCCATCGTGAAGGAGCTGCGGGCGCGCACGCTGACGTCGGGCCGCCGCACGCGGACCTCGATGGGGTGCGGCTTGCCGTCGCGGTCGCGCTCGGTGGGCTCTGCGCTCAGCAGGTAGTAGGCCGCCATCTCGCGGGCGATGCGCGCGAAGCCATCGCTGCCGGCGCCGATTGAGGTGAACAGGGAGCCGCGGGTCGCGCCGGCCATGTTCGCAAGGCCGTCGCGCAGGAGATTGCGGTCCTGCATCATGCTCGGCGAGGCGCGCTGCCGCGACGCGTCGCCGAGGATCGACTGGTCCAGGTGGAGCGCATACAGGGTCGTCCGCGCCGACGCGGCAAGCCGGGCAATCTCCGGTATCTCGGGCCCGTGCTCGGGCATCGGCAGCCCCTCGGAGATCCACACCACGGTCTTCGGCGCGTCCACCCGACGGAACGCGATGAGGAGGTTGCGGAGCACCCGCAGGGAGTTCTCGGCGTGCTGCCGGTACAGGACCGTGTCCATGCGGGCCTGACTCAGGATGCCGGCCCGGCACAGCTCGCGCCCGAGATCGTCCCGCTCGTCGGCGCACTCCCGGAGGAAGACGCGGCTCAGGGCGCCTTCGTCGTGCTGGTCGATTGCGTACGCCTCGGCGATGCCGATGTTGTACTCGCCGCGTGGCCGCAGATCGCCGCGCCCGGTGACCTGCCTGAGGGCGGTGCGCACCGGCTCGCGGTCGTGCGTGAAGTCGATATGAACGCCGTTCGGGAAGGCGAGCACGCCGACCTGGTCGGCGTCGCTCAGCTCATCGAGGAACTGCTCGGCGGCGTGGCTCGCCTCGCGTCCGGCTCCTGACCCGATGCCGTCGAGGTCGAAGACGATCAGGACCAGACGGCCGCCGACAAGCGTCTCGTTCGTCGAGTACGGCAGCTCGGGCTCCCGTTCCGCGACGAGCCTCCTCTCGCGCGGCAGCTGCCGGATGAACTCGGCCGAGACGACCGTCCGTGGCTCGCCGTCGACCAGCAGCTCGAAGTCCGCGGCCGTGAGATCCGCGACCGGGTTGCCGGTGTCGTCGACGACCGTCGCGTCGATCGCGATGAGCTCGGTCGACGCCCGGAAGATCGGCGGCGCCTGGTCCTGGCCGGATGGCTGCGCCGATTCCTGCGCCGCCGGAGAGACGCCGGTGAGAAGCAGGAGGACAACGGCCGTCAGGATCTTCTGCATGGCGCGCCTCGTCGAATGAGCGACGGCAACCCGCAGGGACCGGCTGGAGGCCCGGACGTGCCGGGCCCGTCAGCGGCGCGGGACCACCAGTCGGAACGGACGTGCTCGAACCACGGATCGTCCGCCTGCCGTCACGACGGCCCTGGCGACATAGTCGCCCGGAGAGAGCCCGTCGAGCGGGAGCAGGCCCTGGGCGGCCAGGCGGCCCTGTTCCCGTGCCGGCATCACGCGCGCGTCGGCGCCGGCCAGCGCGGGACCGGATTCGGTTTCGGCAACCTCGAACCGGACCTGCACGTTCTGTGCGGCGGCGTCGGTTCGCGGGTACAGCTCGAGGTACGCCCCGAAGGGATGCGTCGTCACGGCCACGTCGGCGCGCACCTGGACCGAACGGTTGGCGCCGCCAACCGGCGACAGCACGAGGTCGGCGACCTCGATGTCGCCGGCCGCCGCGAGTCTCGCACTGACCGGGTGTTCGACGCTGCCCGCACGCCCGTCGGTATCCAGCACCGCCAGGCGCAGGCGGTACTCGCCCGAGGGCACCTGCGCCGCGGTCGAGATCTGGAGCGGCGCCGGGACCGCCGTCCCGACGGGCGCGGCGCGGTACTGCTGGAACGAACTGGCGACCACCTTGTCGTCGCGGTCGAGCAGCACGAACCCCATCGCGGCGGGCTGTGGCTCGCTTCCGCTGCCGAACTCGGCCGCGATGACCAGGCGGATGTCGCGCGATTCCGGCGCCCGCGTGCAGTAGGTCGCCACCTTGACCGGCAGCTCGACGGCCGGAGCCGGCTGGCGGATGATGGCCGCAAGCCGCTGCTCCGGGGTCGCCGCCGTCGCCGCGCCATCAATCGTGAATTCCTGGCGCGACCGCACGGTCACGCCCGGCCGGCGCACGCGGACGTCGATGCGATGTGACCTGCCGTCCCGGTCGCCGCGTTCCGGTTCGACGGTGAGCAGGTAGTAGGCGCTCATCTCGCGCGCGATCCGGGCGGCCGCGTCGGACTGGCCGATGGCGCTGAACAGCGCGCCACGCGCCGCGCTCACGATCGTCGCCATGCCGTCCCGCAGCACGTTGCGGTCGCTGAGGACCCGTACCGACGGCCGTTCGCTTGCGGCATCGCCGCCAGCGGCGCCTTCGAGATGCAGCGCGTACAGCGTGGTCCGCGATGCCGCCGCCAGACGGGCGATTTCGATCGTCTCCGTGCGCTGCTCCTCGAGCGTCACGCCGCTGGAGATCCAGACAACGGTCTTGGGCGCCTCGATCTGCGCGAAGGCGCCGAGAAGGCTCCGCAGCGTGGCGAAGAGCGCGTCGGTGCGTGCGCGGATGGTGACGGCCGTGGCCCGGGCCAGCTGCTCGACTTCGGCCTGGCAGGCCTGGAAGCCGAACGCGTTGCGCTTGAAGCTCTCGCATTCCCGGTCGACGACGAGCCGCAACGTCTCGGGCTCGCCCCGTTCGATCTCCATGGCCTCGTGAAGACCGACGGAGAACTCGCTCCGGAACACCGGCGTGCGCCGTGGCGAGATCGAACTCACCGCCTCACGGACCTGTCTGCGGTCCGTCGTGAAATCGACCCGCGGGCCGTTCGGATAGGCCAGCACGCCGACGCGATCGTTCTCGCTCAGCTGGTCGAGCAGGCGCAATGCCGCCTGCCGGGCCTCGCGGATGCTGTCGCCGCCGATGCCCTCGAGGTCGAACATGAGCAGCACCAGCCGCCCGCCGCCCCCACCTTCGTTCGTGCTGTAGCCGAGGCGCTGGACCGTGCTCCTCGTTGCCGGACCCGGATCCGCCGGCGTCAGACGGATGAGCTCCGCCGAGACAATCCGGCGCGGCCTGCCGTCCACGCTCACCTCGAAGTCCTCGGCCGTGAGTCCGGGGACGGGATATCCGCGGTCGTCGACGACCGCCGCATCGATGGCGATCAGCTCGACGCCGGCGCGGAACGTCGGTTGCGGGGAAGAGGGTGGCGTCTGGCCTGCGATGGGCGCGAACGCCCACGCGACCAGGCCAGCCGCCATCAGGGCGCGGCGCAGCACCGCGCGCGGCCGCGGCCCTGCGACGCGGGTCGCGGTCAGCGGTGACGGCGACGGCCGGTCGCCGCTGCCATCTCTGGTCGCGATCGCGCCGGACAGGCGTCGGCGCGCTGATCCTGAACCCGACGTGCAGTACTCGTCAACTCTCATCAATCGTGATCCCTGCGCGATGTACCCGGACCGGAAGCCGAACCGGAACTGTCTCTCGCGGCGCGATACCCCTGTCGATGCCGCACGTTGTAGGACCCGCCGGTGACGTCGACCTGGATGCGGCGCCAGGTGCCGTCGCGGCGGTCGTTCGAGGAGGCATACGACAGCAGGTACTGGTTCGACAGCTCCTCGACGATGTCGCCGAAGACCGCTTCGAGCTCGTCCACGCGATCGATCAGGAACGAGCGGCCGCCGCTCATCGCCGACATCTGCGCCAGGATCTCCGCGAGCGCGCGATCCCGGACGCTCCGGCCCAGCCCGATCGTGTAAATGGTCGCATCACTCTGCTCCAGCCGGCTCCGCACCCGCGCCAGCGTGGCGACCGAGTTCTGATCCTCGCCGTCGCTGAAGACGACCAGCGCACGGCGGCCGGGCTGACGGCCGACCATGTTCAGGCCATGGAGGATCGCGTCGTAGAGCGCGGTGCCTCCCCAGGGAGCGAGCCGATCGACGGCCTTCACGCGGGCGGCCGGGTCGACCGACCGCCGGGCGAGTGTGAAAATGATGTCATTGAATGCGAGCAGGCTGACCTGGTCGGTCGGCCGCAGCGCCTGGAGGAACGCCCGTACCGCCGCCTTCAGCGTCGGCATCGCGGCCGTCATGCTCTGGCTGACGTCGATGGCCACGACCAGCTCGAGGGGCGCGTTCTCGCCGGCGAAGGCGGTGAGGCGCTGAACCACGCCGTCCTCACGGACACGGAACCGGTCGCGCGTGAGCCCCTTCACGAACCGCCCCTGGGTGTCGGTGACCGTCGCCGTGACCTGGACGACCTCCACCTCCACCGACTCGGTGTAGCCGGCGCTCCGCGTCCGCGTGGTCGCGACGAGCCGCTCGCCGTTCATCAGCGTGGCGACCGCGCGAACCACGTGCTCGCGGATGCCGGAACCGGCGTCCCACGGGCATTCGAACGGCGGACTGACGATGGTGCAGACGCTGCGGCCGTCGGCGAAGAACGTGACCTGGCGGACCTGGTCGGGGCGCCCGGTTCGGACACTGAGCTGCACGGTGCCGGTGACGTAGCTGTCGGGCGCCGGAGAGGTAATGACCAGGTAGGGACCGTCCTGCGCGCCTGCTGCCGCCGGCCGGTTGAGCGCCAGCAGGAGCAGTCCCGCCAGACACGCCGACGCGCGTTGCGATACGACCGCTGCCGTGCGCCGGTGTGTCATGGCTGCAGGGCTCCCGATGGCTCGGGCGCCGGGATGAGCGGACCGCCCGCCGTCTGCGCCGCGACATAGTCCTCGAAGCGGTCCGTCTCCAGCGTCCGCGCGAAGCGCGCGAGCGCGTGCCAGTCGTGGAGATGCGCGGGATGCGTGTGATCGAGCGCGTCCTGCATGGCGGCGGCGAGGACGGCGCGCGTGAGCGCGACCGGCAGCCCATATTGCACCAGGAGCTCGACGATCCGGAGCTTGAGGTCCGGGAGCCGCGTCGGCAGCAGCCCCGCGCCGGCGCGGCCCATGTAGCGCTCCAGCGCCGGCGGCACCGGAAGATCCAGCCGCAGCGCGCCCGTGAGCGGCGTCTCGGCAGATCCCCAGCCGTCGGACAGCTGACCGTCGCGATCCCGACCGAGCAGCAACAACTCGGTGATCAACAGCAGCTCCGTGGTTTCGCGAGGCGCGTGCGCCGCGGCCCACAGTACCGCTTCGCGCCGGACCCCTTCGAGGCCGAGCTCGTCGACGCGGTCGGCAATGGCCGGCGTCGACGCGACGGCGCGTCCCTTCGCGATCCAGCTGGCCACCCGCACCCCGTCCTCCTGTGCGAGCGACGCCGGATCGGTCAGGGCGAGCGTGGCCAGGAACGCCTGGCGATCGGCGTCGACGAGCGTCGGCTGACGCTCCGGGAGGTCCATGCGGATGCGGCGCAGGGCGAATCGCCCGAGGCCGATGTCGAGCGCCAGCAGCGAACCGGCCATGTGCCATGGGTTGCCGCCGCCGGACGTCTCGACGGCCAGCGTCCATGGCAGGCGCGTGCGGTCGGCGGCCGAGCGCCGGGCGAGGCCGTAGTCGTGGCGCCGCGCGACGTTGCCCGCCAGGAAGATCGTCCCGTCGGGATCGCCGAGGTACAGCGCATACACGATCGACGTCAGCACATCGGCCAGTGCCGCGGTGCCGGCCGTCTGCAGCCGTTCGGCGATGGCGCGCGCGTCGCGGATTCGCGAGGCGGTCGTGATGCGGCGTGTGTGCTGGAGCGCGTCGCGCACGAGCGCCTCGATCGGGACGGGCGGCAACGTGCCGCGCCGCTCGCCGAACTCGATCGGCTGCAGCACCTCGAGAACCGCCGACAGCGCGGCTTCGGCGTCCCGTACCGCGTCCGGATCGGCAGCGGCCTCGAGCGAGTGCGCCACGCGTCCCAGGGCGAGCGCCGTGTCGAGCGTGTTGCCGCCCTGCCGCTCGCGCACCTCCGTCAGCCGCTGCAGCTCGGGCGCAGCCGTGTCGACGCGATAGCGATGCCCTTCCCAGGCGATGGGCCGCGGCGTGACCACCGGCGGCGCGCCGAGTCCGGCCAGCGCTTCGAGGAGCGCGACTTCGGCAGGCGCCCCCGCGTCGGCGTCGAAACCGGTCGCCGGCAGCAGCCGCTCCTGGAGCCAGTCCGCGATCTCGCGGCCGTATCGCGGGGAGTTCGGGTCCAGGCGCGCCAGCGCGCGGAGCAGCTCTTCCGCCGTCCCGAGATCCACGGCCTGCACCCGCGCCAGGTGATCGACCAGGGCGATCGACGCCTGGAACAGCGCGAGCCGGTTCTCGGTGTCGACGTCGTTCGCCAGGCGCAGACCGGTGGCGCGGCCCACGAGATCGCGGATGACCCCGAAGTCGCGGATCGCCATCCGCTCGAGCACGAGCAGCAGCGCCGGGTAGCGCTGGAACGCCTTCGTGGCCCACAGCGCTTCACGCTCATCGGGCAGCCACGTGCCCGTCCGCGTGGCGAACGCGAAGACGGGCACGCGCGCCTGCCGTTCCGGCACAGGTCCGCCGGCGACGGTGCGCAGCAGCCACGCGGTCTCCGGCGGGGGACTCAGTTGCAGCAGACGCCAGCCGGGCCGGACGTCCGCGGGCAGTTCGTGGTCGTTGAACAGCACGTCCCAGAACCGCTGCGTGCGCCTCGAGGCCTCATCGATCTGCGCCAGCGTGGAGAGCAGCAGGGACGCGTCGGCGGCTGGACGCTGGAACGGGTAGTCACGCGGGCGCCAGCCGCGGTCCGTGCCCACGAAGACCCGGTACACGGTATCCGCCGCCGTCGCGGCGGCCGCAGGCGAGCGGTCGGGCCCGAACACGAGCCGCAGGTCACGCTTGCCGAGACGGGAGACCGCCTCGACGAAGTACGCGAAGCGCCCATCGTCCTTGCCGAGCAGAGCGTCGACGGCGCGTTCGATGTCGGCGAGCGGTGCGCCCAGCAGCCGCTCCCACGCGCCGGCCAGGTCGCTGTCGCCCGGCAGCTGCAGACGGCCGTCACGAATCACGACCGCCGCACCGAAGGCGGCGAAGACGCCCGCGTGGCGATTGCGGATGCGTTCCAGCAATGAGGGATTGGCCTGCAGCGCGCGACGCGTTCCCGCGTCCACCGAGGCCAGCCCGTAGCAGAGCAGGGCGGTACGCCGATCGCGCAGGAACGCGAACAAGAGGCGGTCGTCGGACGTGTTGCGGCCGACCAGCTCTCGCAGCGATCGGCCATCGAGCGGGACCGGGATGCGCTCCGATGCTCCGGCCGGTGGCTCGGCGGCCAGCTGCCGGAGCAGTCTCGCTGCGGCCGGGTCGAGCTGCGGTCCGGCATGCAGCACCCGGACCAGCTCCGGAACGACCAGCGCCCGCGGCAGGTCGGCGGCCATGCCCAGCATCGGCAGCAGGGTCGCACGTCCTCCCGGGAGCGGCAGTTCGCTCCAGCTGTCCGTTGCCGGTTGCGCAGCCGACGCGCTCGCCAGGAGGAGGACGAACAGTGCCGCGCCGCAGGTCGCCGCCCGTTCTCTTGTCCGGCCCATTCGCTGCCACTATAAGCGTGACCGCCCGTGAATCGGCATCCGGGCGTTCCGACCTCTGCTAAGCTCCCCGACATGACCATGACCCGACGAACGCTTCTCGGCACAGGCCTCGCGGCGCTGGCACCGGCGGTCCTGCCGGGGCCGGCCCTTGCAGCACAGCCGGCGCCGGCGGCCTCGCGGCAGACCGGCGGACGCATCCGGCTGGCCGTCTCGACCTACTCGTACTGGCACTTCCGCGGCAGGCCGTATCCGGTCGAGCGGGTGATCGAGGACGCCGCGCGGCTCGGCTTCGACGGCGTCGAGATCCTGCACCGGCAGATGACCGACGAGAGCCGGCCGGCGCTGAACCGCCTGAAGCAGATCGCCTTCCGCAACACGGTCGATCTGGTGATGCTGTCGATCCACCAGGACTTCGTCACGCCCGATCCGGCCGAGCGCCAGAAGGATGTCGAGCACACCATCCGCTGTCTGCAGCTCGCCTCGCAGCTCGGGATTCCCTGCATCCGCCTGAACTCCGGACGCTGGAACACGATCCGCTCCTTCGACGACCTGATGAAGGTCAAGGGCGAGGAACCCCCGATCGAGGGCTACACCGACGACGACGCATTCCGCTGGGTGATCGAGTCGATCGAGAAGTGCCTGCCGGTGGCGGAGCGTGAAGGCGTCGTGATGATGATCGAGAACCACTGGGGCCTGACGACGAAGCCGGAGAACGTGCTGCGGATTCACAAGGCCGTCAACTCGCCGTGGCTCGGCATCAATCTGGACACCGGCAACTACGCCGGCGATCCGTACGAGGGCATCGCGATGCTGGCGCCGCATGCGTCGATCGTGCAGGCGAAGACGTACTACGGCGGCGGCGAGTGGTACACGCTCGATCTGGACTACCCGCGCATTGCGAAGATTCTCCGCGACGCCGGCTTCAGCGGGTGGGTCTCGCTGGAGATGGAAGGAAAAGAGGCGCCGGAGACGGCAGTGCCGAAGAGCCTCGAAGTCCTGCGCAACGCGTTGGCATGAGGGCTCGGCGCGCCCGGCCGCGGCCCTGACGGCCGACGCCGGGCCCGTCATTCCGCATCCAGGAGGAGAACGATGCTGCGCGAGTTCAGAGAGTTCGCCGTTCGTGGCAATGTCGTCGACATCGCGGTCGGCCTGGTCATCGGTGCGGCGTTCGGCGCAATCGCGACGTCGCTCGTGTCCGACGTCATCATGCCGCCGATCGGGCTCCTGCTCGGCGGGGTCGACTTCTCGAATCTGTTTCTCGTCCTGAAGGAAGGCGCGCAGCCGGGGCCCTATGCCTCGCTGGAAGAGGCGAAGGCGGCCGGCGCGGTGACGATCAACATCGGCCTCTTCCTGAACACCGTCGTCAGCTTCCTCGTCATCGCGTTCGCGATGTTCCTCGTGGTGAAATCGGTGAACCGGCTGCGTCGTGAGGAGCCGGTCGAGGCTGCGCCGCCCGAGCCGACGCCGCAGGAGAAGCTGCTGACGGAGATCCGCGATCTCCTGAAGGCGTCTCTCGCACGCTGAACGTCCCGTCCTCAGCCGCCCGCGCCGGCGTCCAGCCACCACCGGATGTCCGACGCGCGGGCGGCGACGATCGCCGCCGGCAGCTGCGACGCCGGGTTGCCGCGCAGCTCGGCGACGACGGGGGCCTTCGCTGCGCCGAAGGCGGCCAACCAGATCCGGCGGGCCGTCGCGAGTGTCTCGAGGCCGAGCGAGAGGCGCGTCGGCGGCGGCTTCGGCGCGTCCTCGACGGGCACGACCCAGGCGGAATCCCGGAGGGCAGCGTGGCCTGGAAACAGCGAGGCCACGTGACCATCCTCGCCCACGCCGAGCAGCACCAGATCAAGTCGCGGTGGCGTCCCGACGGTCGTCGTGAGATCGCGCTCTGCGCGCGCGGCCGCTTCCGCGAGCGCGACACCCG
>Ga0079224_100014626_pt1 | contig 10968 bp, 9 predicted proteins | sample Stecom2015_FD_80414 | JGI IMG/M metagenome (GOLD analysis project Ga0079224, IMG submission 80414) | Agricultural soil microbial communities from Utah to study Nitrogen management - Steer compost 2015 | ecosystem: Environmental > Terrestrial > Soil > Agricultural land | place: USA: Utah...
CCGGGCCCGGCCTCAGGGCCGGACCACGACCTTGCCGAACTGATTGCCCTCCGCGAGGCGGGTCAGAGCGTCGGCCGCGCGGTCCAGCGGCAGCTCCGCGTCGATGAGCGGCCGGACGCCCGTGCGGGCGCAGAACCGGGCCAGCGCCGCGAGGTCCTCACGCGTGCCCATGGTCACGCCCTGCACCCGGATCTCCTGGAAGAAGATGCGCGTGAGCTCGGCCGGCGTGGCGTCGCCCGACGTCGCGCCGCAGACCAGCACGGTGCCGCCCGGCCGGACCGACCGGATCGAGTGCGACCACGTCGCCTGCCCCACCGACTCGAGGACGGCGTCCACGCGCGCGGGCAGCCGCGCTCCGGTCTCGACCGCGCCCGCTGCGCCCAGCGCGACCGCCCGGTCGCGCTTCTCGGCCGAGCGGGACGTGACCCAGACCTCCAGGCCCGCCGCGGCGCCGAGCAGCACGGCCGCGGTCGCGAGCCCGCCGCCCGCGCCCTGCACGAGCACGCGGTCGCCCGGCGCGAGGCCGCCCTGCGTGAACAGCATCGAGTAGGCGGTGAGCCACGCGGTCGGCAGGCAGGCGGCCTCCTCGAACGACAGCTCGGCCGGCTTCGGCACGAGGTTCGCCGTGGGCACGGCGACCCGCTCGGCGAGCGTGCCGGGGTAGCGCTCGGACAGCAGCGAGCGCGGCTCCTTCGGCCCGACGCCGTGCCCGTCGGCACCGATCACGCCGTGCACGAGCACCTCGGTGCCGTCAGCGGTCACACCGGCGGCGTCGGTGCCGAGCACCATCGGGAGCTGCTCCTCGCGCAGGCCGACGCCGCGCAGCGACCACAGGTCGTGGTGGTTGAGGCTCGCTGCCCGCACGTCCACGGTCGTCCAGTGCTCCGTGGCCGCGGGCTCCGGCCGGTCTCCCACCTCCAGTCCCTCCAGCGGGCTGTCGGGCGAGAACCGGGCGACGTAGGCGGCAAGCATGCGCCCGACCCTAACCGACGCCGGACCAGCCGGCCGGTACGGTGCCGAGCCGCACGCGCTGCGGGTGGTCGCCGACCGGCACGGACGTGATCTTCTCGCCGGTCGCGAAGTCGATCGACGTCACCTGGTCGGCGCCCGACTCGGAGACCACGCACGCGGACCCGTCGCCGGTCACGGTGGCCCAGTACGGCTTGTCGACGTCGACGAGCGGTCCCTCGGCGAGCGTCGCCCGGTCGACGACGACGGCGTAGTCGTCCATCGTGCCGGCGACGCACAGGTGCTCGCCGGTGGGCTGCATCGTCAGGCCGTGGTGGCGCGAGTCGTTGACCATGCCGGTGCGTGGGCCGTCGTACACGCGGGGCAGGGTCGCGACGCGTGTGATGCGGTCGCCCGCGACGTCGTACTCGAGGAACCCGCCGAAGAACGACACCTGGAAGTAGAGCCGCGACCCGTCGGGGCTGAACGCGGCGGGGCGCACGGCGTCGGAGAGGTGGTCGAGGCCCGCGGCGTCGAGCCGGTCGCGCATGTCGATCTCGCGGACCACCTCGAACGTCTCGGCGTCGGCCACGGTGATGACGCGGTCGCCCTTGAGGAAGTCGAGGGCCGGGTCGTCGAGGTCGTTGTTCACCTCGCCGATCGACATGTTCCAGATGAGGCCGTCCGCCGTGTAGACGTTCTCGTGGGGCTTGTCGCCCGTCGGGAACGAGCCGAGCTCGGCGCCGGTCTCGATGTCGAGCACGTGCACCCGGTTGCCGGTCGACGCCGAGACAGCCACCTGCGTGCCGTCCGGGGAGGCCGCCATGTGGTCGGCGCGGAAGCCGGACACCCGGAACCGCCACTCGACCTCGCCGGTGAGCAGGCTGATCGAGACGACGTCGGCGAAGCTGGGCCGCGAGACGACGAGCGAGGTGCCGTCGGGCGTGGTGTACAGGTCGTCGGCGAGCTGGTCGTGCCCCTCGCCGACGGTCTCGCGGACGACCAGGAACGCGGCGAGCCGGATCGGGTCGCGGTAGATCTCGCGCATCCGCTGGTCGCGGTCCGGCACGACGTCGACCCGGCCGACGGGGGTCAGGTCAGGGCCGGAGGACAGCACCGAGGCCGTGCCGTCCCAGTTGTCGGCGACGAACAGCACCTCGCGGGGCGGTGGGTCGGCGTGCGCGGGAGCGGTCGCGGCGGCGGTGAGCGCGAGCGTGGTGGCGATCGAGAGTGCGGTGGAGAGTGCACGGCGCTGTGTCACGGGACGCTCCTTCTCGTCGGGCCGGTCGGCGGTGACCGGCCCGACGAGGCTACTGGAGCCGGGTTCAGTAACGGAAGGTCACCCGGCGGCACCGCCCTCCGTCCCGATGTCGAACATCCACGTGATGCCGTAGCGGTCGGTGAGCGACCCGTACCAGTCGCCCCACGGCGCGAGCTCGAGCGGCTGGCCCGGCGTCGCGCCGTCCGACAGCTTCTCGTAGGCACCCGCGATGTAGTCGTGGTCCTCGGGGCCGCCGGTCAGGGCGACCGTCACGCCGGAGGTCGGCGCCACGTACTCCATGAACGACGGCGTGTCCGCCGCCATGATCGTCAGGCCGCCCGGGGTGTCGAGCTGGCCGTGCATGACGAGGTCCTTGTCCTCGTCGGGTGTGGTCATCCCCTCCATCGGGAACCCACCGAACGTGCTGATGTCGAGCTCGCCGCCGAGCGCGGACCGGTAGAAGGCGAGAGCGTCCTTGGCCTCCGACCTGAAGCTGAGGTAAGGGTTGAGCTTGGCCATACGGCCACGCTAGACCCGGCCGACGCACCGCGCAGGGCGGTCAGCCCAGGAACTCGCCCACCATGGGACCCATCTGGTCGGCCTCGACGAGGAACCCGTCGTGGCCCACGTCGCTCGTGACGATCCGCAGCGGCTCGGCGCGGGGCAGCCACTGCGCGAGCCGGGCGGACTGCGCGGGCGGGAACAGCCGGTCGCTGTCGACGGCGACCACGAGCGCGCGGGACGTGACCTGGCTCAGCGCGGCCTCGACCCCGCCGCGGTCCCGGCCCAGGTCGTGGGACAGCATCGACTCGGTGAGCACCACATACGAGTTGGCGTCGAACCGGCGGGCCAGCTTGTCCCCGTGGTGGTCGAGGTACGACTGCACGGCGAACCGGCCGCCCGAGAACGGGTCCTCGCCGCCCTGCGGCAGCCGGCCGAACCGCCGGTCGAGCTCGTAGCCGGTGCGGTACGTCGTGTGCGCGATCTGGCGCGCGATGCCGAGCCCGGTGTGCGGGCCGTCGTCGTCCGCCGCGTCGTAGTAGTCGCCGTCGCGGAACCGCGGGTCCACGCGGATCGCCGCGAGCTGCGGGCTGGCCCACGCGATCTGGTCCCCGCCGGTCTGGGCCGTCGTCGCGATGGCCGCGAGGTTGCGCACCTCGATCCCGGCCTCCGGTCCGAGCAGGGCCCACTCGAGCACGCGCAGCCCGCCCATCGACGCGCCGATGACGAGCTGCCACGAGTCGATCCCGAGCTCCCGGGCCAGGGCGATCTCGACGGCGACCTGGTCCCGCGTCGTCACGTACGGGAAACGGCCGCCCCAGGGGCGACCGTCCTGCGCGGTCGACGCCGGACCGGTCGTGCCCTGGCATCCGCCGAGCACGTTGGGGGCCACGACGAAGTACCGGTCGGTGTCGATGGGGCGGCCCGGACCGACCATCTGCGACCACCAGCCCGCCGTCACGTGGCCCGGCCCGGCGTCGCCGGTCACGTGCGAGTCGCCGGTCAGGGCGTGCAGCACGAGGACCGCGTTCGAGCCGTCGGCCGCCAGGGTGCCCCAGGTCTCGTAGGCGACGCGGACAGCGGGCAGGTGGCCGCCTGCCTCGAGGTCGAACGCGCCGAGGTCGGCGAACTGCCGGTGGCCCGGGTCGTCGCCCTCACGCCAGGCGCCGCTGGCGGGGACGGGCGGCTTCGAGCGGGAGCGCGAGGTCTCGACGGCGCTGTGCGGGGCCTCGGGGAGCGTGACGGCCATGGGATCTCCTGCGGCTCTGGTCGGTGAGCCCGGGGTGCCGGGTTCCTGGTGGGCGCCTCGCGGGCACCCGCTGCGGACACGCCCGGGGCGGGCACCGGGTTCACCGGTGCCCGCCCCGGGCGTCGACGCCTCGATCAGCTCGCCTGGTCGCCGAGGAGGTTCTTGGCCGCCGTGAAGCCCAGCTCGAGGTCCGCCAGGATGTCCTCCACGTGCTCGAGGCCCACCGCGAGGCGGACGAGGCCCGGCGTGACCCCGGACAGCGCCTGCTCCTCGGGGGTGAGCTGCGAGTGCGTGGTGGACGCCGGGTGGATCACGAGCGAGCGGACGTCACCGATGTTCGCCACGTTCGAGTGCAGCTCGAGGGCCGACACGAACGCCTGACCGGCCTCGGCCCCGCCGTCGATCTCGAACGCGAGCACGGCGCCCGCGCCGCGCGGCGCGTACTTCTGCGCGTTCGCGTGCCACGGCGAGCTCGGCAGGCCCGCGTAGTGGACGACGCGGACGTCGTCGCGCGCCTCGAGCCACTGCGCGACGTGCTGCGCGTTGGCCACGTGCCGGTCGAGCCGCAGCGACAGCGTCTCGAGGCCCTGCGCGAGCAGGAACGCGTTGAACGGCGAGATCGCGGCACCCAGGTCGCGCAGCAGCTGCACGCGCGCCTTGAGCACGAACGCGAGGTTGGCGCCGAGTGCGCCGTCGACGCCGAGGTCACGGGCGAAGACGAGCCCGTTGTAGCTCGGGTCCGGGGTGTTGAAGCCCGGGAACTTCTCCGGGTCGGCACCGAAGTCGAACCGGCCGCCGTCGACGATCACACCGCCGATCGCGCTGCCGTGCCCGCCGAGGTACTTGGTCGCGGAGTGCACCACGATGTCGGCGCCGTGCTCGAACGGGCGGATGAGGTACGGCGTCGCGACGGTGTTGTCCACGACGAGCGGCACGCCCGCCGCGTGCGCCACGGCGGCGACGCCCTCGATGTCGAGCACGTCGGACCGCGGGTTCGGGATGGTCTCGCCGAAGAACGCCTTCGTGTTCGGGCGGACGGCGGCGCGCCACGCCTCGAGGTCGTGCGGGTCGTCCACGAACGTGGTCTCGATGCCGAACTTGGGCAGCGTGTGGTGGAGCAGGTTGTACGTGCCGCCGTAGAGGCTGGCGGACGCGACGACGTGGTCACCCGCCTGGGCGAGGTTGAGGATGGCGAGCGACTCGGCCGCCTGGCCGGACGCCACGAGCAGCGCGCCGACGCCGCCCTCGAGGCTGGCGATGCGGTCCTCGACCACCTGCTGCGTCGGGTTGCCGATGCGGGTGTAGATCGGGCCCAGGTCCTTCAGGGCGAACCGGTCGGCCGCGACCCCGGCGTCGGGGAACACGAACGACGTGGTCTGGTAGATCGGCAGCGCGCGGGCGCCGGTGGCCGGGTCGGGCTCCTGGCCTGCGTGGATCTGGCGGGTCTCGAAGGACCAGTGGGGCTGCTGCGTCATGGCTTTCCTGCTTCCTGTCGGGGTGCTTGTCGGGCGATCTGGCGAAGACGTGCCGCGGCGTGCCCCCGAGGGGCCTGCGCATCAGGAGGTGGGTCCGCGGCGGGACGGTGCGCACGCGGAGATCCGGCCGGACGGCCGAGGGCAGGCGAACGTGCGCGAGGTCAGTGGCAACACATTCGACAAGTCATGGGTGTGACCGTAGACGGCGGCCCGCGACCCCGAAACCCGTGTCTTGCATCCTGAGATTCGAATTTGAGACAACCCGGTCAACGCGCGGTCTTGAGGGTTGGTTTGCCTTCCGGTCGCGCGATCTCGGGGGGCGGGTCACAGTGGTGCGGTGACACCGGAGTGATTCACAGGATCTGCGCAAGGCGACACGCCGTCCCGGCGCGGATCGGGAGGGGGATCATGAGGCAGGTTCGACACGGCCACCACGACGGCCACGGGTTCGGCGTGGTGCTCGCGCTGCGCGCGCTCGCGGCGGCGCTGCTCGCGCTCGGGCTGGTGATCCCCTGGGGTCCTGTCGCGAAGGCCGACCCGCCGCCCCCGCCGGCGACGGGCGCCCCCTCCGAGCAGGACGCGCGGGCGGCGCTGGACGCCGTCGAGGCGGGTGCCCTGGACGTCCGGGCCGCCGAGGCGGAGCTCGCGGCCCTGCGGGCGGGGCTCGAGGCGGCGCAGGTGGCGGCCCAGGTCGCCGCCGCCGACCACGCCGAGGCGCAGCAGGCGGTCGAGGAGGCGGGGCGGGCGGTCGCCGAGGCGCGCCGGGCGGCCCGGGCCGCCCGGGCCGGTGAGGTGGAGGCGCGGTCCGGTCTCGCGGAGGTCTACCGGGCGTCGTCGCGTGACGACGGGCTCGGTCCGCTCGGTGTCGCGCTCGAGGCCGAGTCGGTGTCCGACCTGGTGGGGCGAAGCGTGGCCGAGCGCGCCGTGCAGCGCAAGCTCGGTGGGTCGCTCACCGCCTACCAGGAGGCGCGGGCGGCGTCGGAGGCGGCCGACGCGCGCTGGACCGCCGCGCGGGAGCACCTCGACGAGGCCGCGGCGCGGGCGGAGCAGGCGTACACGGCGGCGCAGGCGGCGGCGGACGAGCTCGCGGAGCGCACACGGAGCGCCGAGGACCGCCGCGAGGCCCTCGTCGAGCGCCTCGCGCAGCTCCGGAGCACGAGCGTGCAGATCGAGCGGGAGCGGGAGGCCGCGCGGGCGGCGGCGGAGGCTGCGGCCAGGGAGGCTGCCGCGCAGGAGCGGCTCGAGCGGCAGCAGGCGGCACAGCAGGCGGCACAGCAGGCGGCACGCGAGGACGTGGCCGCCGCTCCGGCGTCGGACCGGTCGGGATCGGGACCCGGGTCCGGCACCGGGGCAGGGTCAGGCGGAGCGGCCGAGCCGCCGCCGTCGGGCGACCGGCCCCGGCGGCCCGCCGCGCCGGAGCCGCCGGTCGTGCCGCCGCCGACGTCGGGCGTGAGCTCGGGGTCGGCCGCCCGCGGCGTGAGCGCGGTGGCCTGGGCGCGGGCCCGGCTCGGCGCGCCCTACCGTCTCGGGTCCGCGGGCCCGACGCACTACGACTGCTCAGGTCTGACGATGATGTCCTGGGCGAGCCAGGGGGTGGACATCACGCGCACCTCCCGGTCGCAGTACCTGGCCGTCGGCAAGGTGGGCTACGACGCGCTGCGCGCGGGCGACCTGATCTTCTACGGCACCGACCCGGCCGACCCGTCGTCGATCTACCACGTCGCGATGTACACGGGCGGCGGCATGATGATCGAGGCCACGCTGCCCGGCCGGCCCGTCTCCGAGAACCCGCTGCGGCTCGCGAACGCCATGCCGTTCGCGGGGCGGCCCTAGTCCCGGACGCACGGCGCCCGGGCCACCTGCGGCGGTGGCCCGGGCGTCCGTCGGTGGCTCAGTGCTTGTCGTAGTAGCCGGTGTCCTTGGCGCGCTGGATCGAGCGGGCGATCTCGGCCTCGGCGTCGGCGCGGCCCACCCAGTGGGCACCCTCGACCGACTTGCCGGGCTCGAGGTCCTTGTAGACCTCGAAGAAGTGCTGGATCTCCAGGCGGTGGAAGTCCGAGACGTCGTCGATGTCCTGGCGCCACGCGGCGCGCTGGTCACCCGTCGGCACGCAGAGCACCTTGTCGTCGCCGCCGGCCTCGTCGCGCATGCGGAACATGCCCAGCGCGCGGCACTTGATCAGGCAGCCGGGGAAGGTCGGCTCCTCGAGCAGCACGAGCGCGTCGAGCGGGTCGCCGTCCTCGCCGAGCGTGCCCTCGATGAAGCCGTAGTCGTCGGGGTAGCGCGTCGAGGTGAAGAGCATGCGGTCGAGGCGGATGCGTCCGGTCTCGTGATCCACCTCGTACTTGTTCCGCTGACCCTTGGGGATCTCGATCGTGACGTCGAACTCCACGCCGATGTGCTCCAGTTCTCTGATGTGCGGGCGCCTGCTGTGCCTGCGCCCACGTGTGGTACCGCGAGGGCGGCCGTGCGCCCGTCCAGTGTGCCATGCGAGCGGTGCCACGACCCCGGGCTGTGGTCAGCACCACTGTGCGGGTTCGGCATAATGCGCAGCGTGCGTGGCACGCGCGGGACCCGCGCCGGAGCGGGTGAAATCTGCGCGGATCGGGGCCGCGGTGCAGGTCGCCGGGTTTGCCGCGACTAGAGTTGGTGATGGCTCTTACGTGACGATCGAGAGGATGCCCATGGAGTGGGGGTTGCGCTCCGGCGCTGCCGTCGCCGCGGTCGTCGCCCTGTTCGGTGGGTACCTGGTCGCCGACGCGTACGACGTCGTGCCCGGCATGCTCACCACGGCCGAGCCGTGGCCCGAGGCGGCCCCGTTCCCGACGGCGCCGGGCGCCGTCGAGGGTCCGGCGCCCGCGGCCGTCCTCGAGGGCCTGCCCGAGGACGCGCCCGTGCCCGACAGCGTGGAGATCCAGCGGCTGGTCCGGGACCTGGCCAAGGACAAGCGGCTCGGCTCGCGCGTCGGCGTCACGGTGGCCGACGCCGCGACCGGACAGGTGCTCGGCTCCGCCGGCCCCGACCGCCTCATGACCCCCGCCTCCACCCAGAAGCTGTTCACGGGCGTCGCGGCGCTCCTGGCCTCGCCGGCCGACCGCACGCTGGACACGCGCGCCGTGCTCGCGGACGACGACACGGTCGTCCTGGTCGGCGGCGGCGACATGATGCTCTCGGCGGGGCACGGCGACCCCGACGCCGTCAACGGGCGCGCCGGCCTGGCCGACCTCGCGCAGCAGGTCGCCGCGAAGGTGAAGATCACGGGCCGGACGCACGTGCGCGTCGCGCTCGACGACACGCTGTTCACCGGGGACGACATCGCGCCCACCGTGGCCAGCCCGGACATCGCGGCCGGCTACGTCGCGCCGGTGGCCTCGCTCGGGGTCAACGTCGGTCTCCTCTCGGACGAGTACAGCGACAACGGGCCCCGCGCGTCCGACCCGGGCAGGTACGCGGCGGAGGCCTTCGCCGCCGCGCTCGAGGAGGAGGGCCTGGAGACCGCGGGCGCCGTGGTCGACCAGACGGCACCGGACGGCGCGCGCGTGCTCGGCGAGGTGTCCTCCGCGCCGCTCGGCGAGGTGGTCGGCTTCGCGATGCAGTACTCCGACAACACGATCACCGAGGTGCTCGGGCGGCTCGTCGCCGTCGCGAAGGGCCTGCCGGGCTCGAACGACGGGGCGACGCAGGCCGTGCTCGGCACCGCGCGCGACCTGGGCATCGACATGACGGGCGCGCGGCTGCGCGACTGCTCCGGCCTCGGGGACGGCTCGTACCTCAGCGCCCAGCAGCTCACCGACCTCCTCACCGTCATGGTCGATCCGGCCCGGCCGGCGCTGCGCAGCGAGGCCGTCAGCATGCCGGTCGCCGGCCTGAACGGCACGCTCGCCGACAGCCACGGCCGGTTCACGGGCGACAACCCGGCGCGCGGGCTGGCCCGCGCCAAGACCGGCAGCCTGCCGCAGGTGCGGGCGCTCGCGGGCACGGTGCTCACCGCCGACGACCGGCTGCTCGTGTTCTCGGTCCTCGCCGACGCGATCCCTGCCGACCGCACCGTGGGGGCGACCTGGATCTACGACGACTTCGTCGGCCGGCTGGCCTCGTACAGCGCCGTCGCACCGCAGGGCGGCTGACAGGGCGGCTGACACGGCGCCGCCCGTGCCCGTTACGGTGGTGAGGTGACCCAGGCCCCCCTCGCTCCGCAGGTCGTCGACTGGACGGCCGCAGCACAGATCGCAGGCCGTCTCGCGCCGCCCGGGCCGCAGGCGCCGCGCGACGAGCTGGACGCCCTGGTGAGCGGGCTGCGCACCGCGGCGGGCGACGCCGTCGAGCACGTGCTCGCCACCACCCGCATGGTGCCCGTCGGCGGCGCGGGCGACGCGCTGAGCCCCGTCTCGGTCGTCGACCGCGCGACGTGGGCCCGGGCCAACACGCGGTCGATGGCGGCGATGACCGACGGCGTCGGCGAGATCGTCGCCGAGGTGTCGAAGGCCGCGACGTCGACCGGAGCGCAGCTCGCGGGGGCCGCCGAGATCGGTGCGGTGCTCGCCCTGCTCAGCGGGCGGGTGCTCGGGCAGTTCGACCCGTACTCGGCGCCCGGCAGGCTGCTGCTCGTCGCACCCAACGTGCTCCAGGCCGAGCGCGCGCTCGGCGTCCCCGTGCGCGACTTCCGGCTCTGGGTGTGCCTGCACGAGCAGACGCACGCCCTGCAGTTCGCGGCCGCGCCGTGGCTGGCCGGGCACCTCAGCGGCCGCACGCGGCACCTCGTCGGCGGCATGGCGCGCACGTCCGCCGAGCTGGCCAGGGCGCGGTTCGACAAGAAGTTCGTCGCGATCGGCCGCTCCGTGCGCGACGCCCTGCGGGGCGAGGGCGGCACCCTCGTCGACGGCGTGCTCACGCACGAGCAGAAGGCGGAGCTGGCGGACATCACCGCAGTCATGGCCCTCCTGGAGGGCCACGCCGACGTGATGATGGACGCCGTCGGGCCGCGCGTGGTGCCGTCCGTGCGTCGCATCCGTGCCCGGTTCGAGCGTCGGCGCGACGGCGAGGGCCGTGCGGGGTTCGACGTCGTGGTGCAGAAGCTGCTCGGCATGGAGGCCAAGCTCGCCCAGTACCGCGACGGTGCGGCGTTCGTGCGTGCCGTCGAGCGGTCGGTCGGGCGCGACGGGCTCAACGCCGTGTGGGCGGCGCCCGAGAACCTGCCGACAGCCCGCGAGATCTCCGACGCCCGCGCCTGGGTGCGCCGGGTCCACGGATGACCGGCGGGCCGGTGGCGCCGATCACGGCGCCGAGGGGCTGACGTGGCCCGGGTCGACCCCGCGGTCGCGGCCGCCCGGACCGCCGTCCGCGCGGTGCTCGCGGACCTGGACCCGGGCGACCTCGTGCTCGTCGCCTGCTCCGGCGGCGCGGACAGCCTCGCGCTCGCGGCGGCGACCGCGTACGAGGCGCGCCGGGTCGGGCGGTCCGTGCGCTCGCGGGGGTACGCGGTCCGCGCGGGCGCCGTCGTGGTCGACCACGGCCTGCAGCCGGACTCCGCCGCC
>Ga0079224_100014628_pt1 | contig 10968 bp, 10 predicted proteins | sample Stecom2015_FD_80414 | JGI IMG/M metagenome (GOLD analysis project Ga0079224, IMG submission 80414) | Agricultural soil microbial communities from Utah to study Nitrogen management - Steer compost 2015 | ecosystem: Environmental > Terrestrial > Soil > Agricultural land | place: USA: Utah...
AGGAAGCCTTCCGAATGCCAGGTCCAGTGTGCCAATGGTGCGTAGATAAGGAGTGAAAACAGCACCAGAAACAAAATGTATGACTTGAAGCGGATACGCTCTGCAAAGGTTCCGGTAATAAGCGCCGGAGTAATGATTGCAAACTTCAACTGAAAGAAGGCGAATAATACAAGAGGAATCGTTCCCCAGGCCGGGGCATCAAGGACATTGTTAAACATGAAATAGGTGGCGGGGTTTCCGATGAGGCCACCGATTGAATCTCCGAAAGCGAGGCTGAATCCAACGACGATCCAGAGGACACTTATTACGCCCATCGCAATGAAACTTTGGAGCATCGTTGAAATGATGTTCTTCATGTCAATCATTCCACCGTAGAAAAAGGCAAGACCGGGGGTCATCAGCATAACCAGGGCAGCTGCGCACAGCATCCAGGCGACATCTCCTGAATCAATACCCTCGGTATTGATCTGCGTGGGGACCGCTGGCATGAAAACAGCCAGAACACTGATCGCCACGAGCAGGACAAGGAAGATTAGAGATTTTTTCATGGTTTGTAGTTTGTTATGGGTAATTTTTGAACTGTCTTACCGAATAACTGATACAATTTTCCGACAGGTAGGGTTAAAAAAGAACCACTTTAGAAAAAAAATTAACGAAATCGTTGTAGGTAGGGGTGCAAAATGACCCTATTGGTAATTTTTTTACGATATTTTCAAAAAGGAGGCTCTGTCCAGAATGATATTTTGTTATTTGCTCCCGATGGGAAATGAAATATGTGGTCGAATGGCCGATAACGAATTTTATAAGCACAAAAAAAAGGGCTACTCAAATGAGTAGCCCTTTTTATTAACCCTTGCTCCCTTTAGATAGATTTTGACCGGATATATTCCAGTTTTCTCTTAATCTCATCAGCGACTTTGGCCTCGTCCTGATGAGTAAGCATTGACACCTCGGCAATAAGGTTTTGCAATGATTCACTGTTCAGGGATTTGTCACCCAGTGCCGGATATTGTGCTTTGAGTTCTTTCTTAAGCGCTTCCTGTTTGTTTCTATCGATCGTCGTAACCATAGTCGTAAAAAGTTTAAATGGTGATTCTATATCATTAAACTACTAAAAAGACGATTCAGTTCTATGCTAACATATTGTGAAATAGATTGTTACAGGTCTTTCGGAAAACTTGCTTTTTGAGAACCGGCCTCTGAAAAGGCGGAATCAGCGAAAAAAACCGACGTTTTCGTCGATATAGGTTCCTCGCTCACCCTGAATCAGGCGAACGTTGGTTTTTTTTGGCGAGTTGAGGTGATATTTCATCCTGCAACAATCGATTGAAATAGCCCAAAACTTAACAATTTCTTAACATTGGATGAGGATTAAAGGAGGTTGGTGAATTCCCGGGAAGACCCGGCAGTGGACTCTATCGGCTGGCGAAATGTGTCCTGTATTAGCCCGCGCTAGAGTGTCACCCTCCACCATGTGGATTGTCCCATGGTAAGAAATATTGTTGCACCCAAGCGTTATGTTCACGCCTGGTAAGGATCGCCTTACGACGTGCCCCCAGCCAAACCCACCAAAAGAAGCAGCTGCATTTCCCGACACCCGACTGGAGGGAGACTGGACAAAGAGTGGACAAAGACTGGACAAAGACTGGACAAAGAGTGGACAAAGACTGGACAATGACCAGACAACAAACGGGGAATTCAGGGAGCATCCGACCCGGAAAAACCTCTTCATCATTAGTTATTCCGGACAGGACTTTCCACGGAAAGCCAGCCAGGAATGCCAGTTGCAAAAAAAAAGAGCCCGCTTTCGCAGACTCTTTTTCGGTTTAGGTAAATGAGTATCGTCTCAGTCTTCGTAGGTGATTGTGTAACCACGCATACCGTGTTCATGACTGTCGAGACCGGTGCGCTCGTGTTCAGCGGAAACACGGAGGCCCATCGTACTTTTGATAACGAACAATACCGCGAAAGACAGACCAAAAGCAGGGACAGCATATCCCACGATTCCAATGAGCTGGTTTACGAATTGCTCACCGCTGGCCAAATTTCCAAGAACGCCCACCGCGAGGGTTCCAATCATTCCGCACACCAGGTGAACTGAAATTGCACCAACCGGGTCATCGATTTTCAGTTTATCAAGGAAGATAACGGAATACACTACGACGAATCCGCAGAAAATACCAATAAGCATGGCTTCGTTAGGGCTCATTTGATCAGCACCTGCTGTAATTCCTACCAATCCGGCAAGGATTCCGTTTAGTACCATGCCAAGATCAAAGCGTTTAAAAGCAAGTAGTCCGGAGAAGACGGCGCCGATTCCACCTGTGGCAGCGGCCAGAGCTGTAGTTACGCATACCAGTGAAATCATTTCGGGATCTGCGGACAAAACTGAGCCTCCGTTAAATCCGAACCAGCCAAACCAGAGCAGAAACACACCGATCATTGCAAGCGGTGCTGAAGAGTTCGGGAACGTGTTCGATTTGCCGTTTTCGTATTTGCCGAGACGGGGTCCGAGCAAAATTACTGCAGCAAGTGCTGCCCATCCGCCAACAGAGTGTACCACTGTAGATCCGGCAAAGTCATAAAAACCGAGGTTATCTAACCAGCCACCACCCCACTTCCAGCTTCCAAGGATTGGATAGATAAAGCCGGTGAGGAAGAATGTGAAAAGGAAATAAGCACTGATCTTAATCCGCTCAGCAACTGCTCCTGATACGATCGTACCTGCAGTTGCGCAGAAGACAGCCTGGAAAAGAAAGTCGGTCCAGTATGTGTAACCGCCATCGGCATAACCAAATGGTGTATAATCAGAGCCGGTTGAAAGACCAAATTGTCCAAATCCGAACCACCCCTCAATCATAAATGCACCTGGATACATCAGGCCAAATCCGATCACTGCATAAACAACGAGTCCGATACAGGTATCGACTGTGTTTTTAAACAGGATATTTACAGTGTTTTTCGCCTGTGTGAATCCGGATTCCACACATCCGAATCCCAGTGACATCAGGAACACCAGCAGGGCTGATATAATCATCCAGACGTTGTTGGCGGTCAGAATTGTTGTGTTATTGAGCTCAGTCATTTGAGCCTGAACTGCCTTCACTGAATCGGCGAGGGCGAGTTCCGCACCGGCTAACACGGCCGCAGAGTCGGGTAGTACTTCCATCATAAAGTTAGGTTTAGTTAGGAATTAGTAGACGCAAGTAGTAACCCGGAGGTTAAAAAATAACCCACATTGCAAAAAAAATCGCAGAAAACGATTTAGGTAGGGTTAATTTTGAAGCAGTTCTTAAAAAAAATGACAAATTTTCAAGATATGTGGGTCGAATTGTAACTATGTTGATGAAAAACCCAATAATATTCGGGCATTCGGGTTTGAGGAGAAATTCTAATCTGCATAAGACAAAAAAGGGCTGACCCCTTTGGCCAACCCTCTCTGTCTATTAAATAAAGATTTTCGATTACTTGCGGCCACCGCCGAAGAAACCACCAAAGCGGATTCCGATGTAGCTGTTCTTGAAGCTAAAGTCAGTACCCTCAATTTCAGTTTTACCGATGAGGTTGTAGTCAAGCGAAAGCGTGAAGTGACCAGCGTCGAAACCAACACGGGGATAGAAACCGAACTTGGTTTCGTCCTGGAGACCAAGATCAAGTTCTTCGTCACCGTCGAACGAAGCCGCCTTAATTGAGTACATACCGAAACCAGCACCGACGAAAGGACGGAAACTGTTGTTGTTGAAGTAGTACTGAGCATTTAAAGTGTAAGAACCAGATGTGGAAACTTTGAACTCAGTATCTCCAACATCTTCAGAGAAACCTCTCGCCATAGCTGCGAACTCCATTCTCAGACCGATTTGAAGTTGGTCCTGAACTTTGTATGAAGGCTCAGCGTAGAAAAGAACGCCACCTTTTGCACCGTTTCCGCCCGGGATAGCGTAACCGGCTCCGACACCTACCTTGAATTTTTTGAACTCCTGCGCGTTAGCCGCAACGGTAAAGAGCATTGCAAGAGCAAAAAGCATTGATAATTTTTTCATTGTTTTTGAGATTTGGTTAAAAAATTATGGTTCAAAGTAACGGAATCGAAATCGCAGCCCGCCAACCACGCGGCGCGGAACTCTCTTGTTTGTAAGGTTCTGTTTAACTGTGTCGGAAACGTTAGCGGCTAATCCTTAAAATCAACCAGCAATCGGAATATCACGGGGTCGGACCGCTTACCATGAGCCATTATTTACGGGTCAGAAATAGCAGGCTGTTTGGAGTATCTGGTGTTATTCCGACTTAAACCGCCGGCGTTATTGCTTGAATTAGTTGCGGTTACGACTGAAATGTCCTTTTCCACCACCGCTGAAATACAATAAAAGCCCAGATCCTCGCGTGTATATCGCCGGGATTTGCCGAAAAAAGCTGATTTCGTAATGCGGCAATCTTTTCTGGTTTAAAGATACCCTGCTCTCTTATAAACGTGTCGTCCAGAACATCCTCCATAATCATTGTCTTCATCTCGCGCCTGAACCACTTCAACAACGGTACTTCGAATCCCTTTTTCGGTCGATTATACAACGCCTTTGGCAGCATCTCTCGGTAACTGTCCTGCAAAATGCGTTTTCGCATCTTTCCATTGATCTTAAACTCAGCAGGCAGACTGAAAACAAAGTTGACGACCTCGAAATCCAGGAAGGGCGGGCGCACTTCAAGCGAGTTGGCCATACTCATCAAATCTACCTTCGTCAACATGTCGTTAGCAAGTACAACTTTCATATCCGTGAGGAAGACGTCGTTCATGTCGCCTTTATCTGAAAGTGTTTCCAGTAGTTTCGACTTGCGTTCGATGTAGCTGCCGGATCTTGCCTTCAATATCTGGTCAGTAAACAGATCGGTAACTTCGTCCTCTCCGACGAAGCCTGCCCATTGCCAGTAGCGTTCTTTAGTATTAAGGCGACTGCCACGACTGAACCGGTTCAATTGACGAATGCGATTTCCCACGGCGCTGCTTCGTGACTGCGGTAATGCAGACCACAACGGTCCAAGTGCCGACACTGCCTTTTCTTTCCATCCCGGGTGCAGCATCCGGTAAAAGGCGGCGTGTTTGTTATAGCCTCCCAGCATTTCGTCTGCGCCATCGCCTGAAAGTGCTACCGTTGCATGTTTGCGTGTTTCACGACTTAAGATGTAAACCGCAAGCGCCGATGAATCAGCAAACGGTTCATCGATATACTTGATAACATCTTCGACGTGCGCATACAGGTCGTCGTTACTCAGCGAGAAAACAGTGTGACGTGTTCTGAAATGCTTCGCAACCATTTCAGCATAGTGGGTTTCATCAAAAAACTTTTCGTCGCGAAAGCCAATTGAGAATGTATGTATGTCCGGTTTGTAACGCGCAGCAAGACCCGTTATCACCGATGAATCAATACCGCCACTCAGAAACGCACCTAACGGAACGTCAGCAACGAGTCTCCGCTGTACAGCTTGTTCAAGTAATCTCGCAAATTCCCGGCACGCATCTTCATAAGACATGTTGCGCTTCACATCATCCGGATTGTGCGGAATATCATAATATTGCACGTGCGCGATCTCCTGCCTTTTAACAACGAGGTAATGCCCGGGAAGAAGCTTCTTGATATTTGTAAATACAGAATCCGGACCGGGAATGTAGTTCAACTGGAAATACATAAGCAGTGAATCGATATCGAGTTTCTTCTCAATACCGTACTGCATCATGGCCTTCATTTCAGACGCGAAAATAAATTTGTCCTCATCGAAGCAATAATACAGTGGCTTTATTCCGAATCGATCGCGTGCAACAAAAAGCGTCTGCTCAGCCTTGTCATAAATACAAAACGTAAAAAAACCATTCAGGCGAGCCAGGCATTTCTCCCGTTGATGAATAAATAACTTCAACAATACTTCCGTATCACCTTGTGAAAAAAAGGTGACGCCACGGTCCGTAAGTTCTTTGCGCAGCTCCCTGTAGTTAAATATCTCTCCATTAAATACAATACAATATCTGCCCGACTCATCCCACATGGGTTGATTCGCGTGTGAAGACGTATCTATTATAGAGAGGCGACGATGCCCGAGCGCTACCCATTCTTCCAGGTGAATGTCCTGAAAATCGGGACCCCGTTTGCTGATTGCCTGCGTTGCGTTAGTAACGTGGATCTTGTGGACTTTCCCGATCAGGTTAAACGCGAAGATTCCGGTAATGCCACACATTAATTATATTTCTAAAGCGGTTTGATCATGATGGACCTGAACCAAACTTCATTACCGTGGTCCTGAAGGTCGATATGGCCCTTTTTTGTCATGGCGTAGCCGGGAAAATCCTTCCATTTACTGGCTTCGCGTCTTTGATTCCAGTCGTCGGAATGAATATCGTATTCAACGACCTTTTCTCCGTTCAACCAGTGTTCAATATGGTTCCCTTTTGCGACAATCCTGCCTGTATTCCATTCTCCGGGAGGATTGGCGTTATCCTTTGAAGGAACGTGCATGTCGTAATTTGCACCGGCGTGTTGGGCAGGTTGCAGATCGCCGGGATATCCTTCATTGTCGATGATCTGATATTCGGGTCCCGAGGCATAGGGTTGTTCAAACTCTTCTGATACCCGAAATATAACTCCGCTATTACCCTGTGCAGAAATTTTCCATTCGAACGAAAGTTCAAAATCTTCCCAGGTTTCCCCGGTAACGAGGTCGGAACGATGATTTGTTGCATCATCGGCGAACGGTTTGCAGTGCAGCGTTCCGTCCACCACTTCCCAGCTGTTGTTTTCTGCATTTCGAAAGACACGCCATCCATTCATGGTTTTACCATCGAACAGAAGGCGCCAGCCTTCCTCAGCCTGTGCCGTACTCAGTGTGTTGGGCTGCGTTTCATCTGTCTCCGTGGATGTCTGTTCCGCTTTTTGTGTTCCGCATGAAAACCAGATTGCGGAAAAGATTACGATAAGTAAATTCTTGCTCATGGTGTATGGTTTAAGTTCAGGGTTCCCGGAAAATGACCACCTGGGTAAACGCGCCGGCCCCAATTACCTTGCGCTGGTCACCCCTAACGGAGTGGGTAAGCGAAAATATATAATAGTCATCCATCTCTACTTTCATACCTTCCATGTCGATGTTCTCTTTTTCGGCCATGCGCTCCACTGCCTGGTGGTGTGCTTCCAGAGGCGGGTTTGTTACAAACGCAATAAGCAGGAATGCAACGACAACAAGTAAACGAAGCACCCACTTGAATACTCTGAAAAGAATAATGAAGATGACAATGACAACAGCAATGGTAATGATCGTACTCCAGGTCATGAATGTAAATTAGGATTTATTCGCCAAAATCGACGTCACATCAAAATATCTTTCCGGGATTCAATATTCCCTGTGGGTCGAATACTTTTTTTATTCCGCGCATAAGCTCAAGGTTGATTTCCTTCATGGCCACGGGCATGTAGTCACGTTTCGCAATGCCAATGCCATGCTCGCCAGAGAGTGTTCCGCCGAGTTTAACTGCGAGCCGGAATATTTCACCGGCGCCATCCATCACGTCCGTTGCCCACTTTTCGTCGGGTATATTTTCTTTGAGGATGTTGATGTGCAGGTTGCCGTCGCCGAGGTGGCCATAACAAACACTGTTAAATCCAAATCGGTTTCCGATTTCTTTTATACCCTTAATCATTGCCGGAAGATTCCCGCGCGGTACAACCACATCTTCTGCCTCCGTCAGTGTATACGCATTAACTGCCGGTGAAATGTTCCTGCGTATCTTCCAGAGTTCCTCTTTTTGAGTGGCCGTATCAGCGAACAAGACTTCGCCGGTATTAAATTGTTGTACTACGTCCATGACGCTTTCTGCATCCTTCATCAGCACGTCGTCGTCGTTTCCGTCCAGTTCGCAGAGAAGGTAAGCATCCATGTTTTCGGGAAACGGAGTCGTAACGCGTGCATTATAGATCCGCTCACAATAAGCAATTGTTTTCATCGCCGCCTCACGTTCAAAGAACTCCATCCCGGAAGGATTAAGACCTGCGGTGAAAATGGCTGCAATGGCCTTGCATGCTTCCTCGCTGGTTGAGAAAGGAATAAGTAGCAGCACTGTTTTCCTGGGAAGGCCCCGAAGTTTGAAAACAATCTTTGTAATAATGCCCAACGTTCCCTCGCTGCCACACATCAGCTGCGTGAGATTGTATCCGGTTGAATTCTTCAGCACGTTGGCGCCGGTCCAGATGATGTCACCTGTTGGTAATACCACCTCGAGGTTGATGACGTAGTCGCGGGTAACGCCATACTTCACAGCTTTGGGGCCGCCGCTGTTTTCCGAGACGTTTCCGCCGATGAAACAAGAACCGCTGCTGGCAGGATCCGGTGGGTAGAACAGGCCCTTTTCCATCACGGCCTCCTGAAACACCTGGGTGATTACCCCGGGTTCGACCGTAGCCTGAAGGTTAAGTTCATCGATATCAAGAATCCTGTTGAACCGTTCCATGGAGAGGATCACGCCGCGAAAGACGGGCAGTGCGCCGCCGCTGAGACCGGTACCACCTCCACGCGGTGTCACGGCTATGCGATGTTTGCTGCACACCTTCATGATCACGCCGATTTCTTCCGCAGATGCGGGCTTCAGCACGACTTCAGGTAGAAAATGGAAGTCTTCGGTTTCGTCATGACCGTAAAAGTGTCGCTTCTCAGGGTCGGTGATCACGTAATCCGCCCCGATAATCGACCTAAACGCCTCAATGACATCGGGCGACACTTCTGTAAATGGCATGATTGTGTATATTTGGAATACTTTTTTTGAATCTGTATGACTACATTTTTTCAGCTACAAAGTAAAAAAAAGCTTTTCGTCCACGCAGGTATCGGCCTCACACTTTTTCTTGTTTCGTGTGCTTCAACACAGAAGGCAACGGTTCGCGATGAAAAAGTAAGCCGCGTAATCTCGAAAGCAAGAAGTTATATCGGTACGCCTTACAGGTACGGAGGCACGACGCGTTCTGGGATGGACTGCTCGGGTTTATTGCTCAATGCCTTCAAGGAAATCGACCTTGCCCTGCCCAGAAGTTCTGCTGATCAGGCTAAAGTTGGTGTGGAGGTTAAAATGAATGAACTTCAACCGGGCGATCTCGTCTTTTTTGCGACAGGGAGGAAGAAAAAACAAATAACGCATGTAGGTCTTGTTACGGAGGTACGTGGAAAGAATGACGTGAAGTTCATTCATGCGTCTTCCAAAATCGGCGTGTGCGAAGTGAACATCTTCTCTGATTACTACCAGAGGACTTACCGCAAGGCACGCCGCGTAATCGAATAATCCGCATCGATATTTTAAACTGCCCTTAACCCATGACTTCAAGAAGACGTTTCATCCAGTCGGTCACCGCAGGTGGCGCAGTGCTCGGAATTTCATCATCATCATTTGGTGCAAAGGCTGCTGCTGCCCGAAAACCTGTCGTGATTTCGACATGGGACTTCGGCATGGCGGCAAATGTTGCGGCGTGGAAGATACTCAACTCCGGTGGAGGCGCTCTCGACGCCGTCGAAGCAGGTGCCAAAGTTCCGGAAGCAGATCCAACGGAGTCCTCGGTAGGATATGGCGGTTTGCCCGACCGTGACGGATTTGTTACGCTTGACAGCTGCATCATGGATGAAAATGGAAACTGCGGATCCGTAGCTTTCCTTCAGGATATTGTTCACCCTGTTAGTGTTGCCAGGGCGGTAATGGAGAAAACTCCGCATGTGATGCTCGTAGGAGAGGGGGCCCTTCAGTTTGCACTTTCGCAGGGATTTGAAAAGAAAAAACTGCTCACACCGGAAGCAGAGAAAACGTGGAAGCAATGGTCGGAAAAGTCCGAATACAAACCGGTGATCAACATTGAGAATCACGATACCATAGGTATCCTCGCGTTGGACGCGAAGGGAAATCTCTCAGGTGCGTGTACCACATCCGGTATGGCATTCAAAATGCACGGACGCGTAGGTGACTCTCCCATCATTGGCGCGGGCCTGTACGTCGATAATGAAGTAGGAGCGGCGACTGCCACAGGTTTGGGAGAGGAGGTAATAAGAGTTGTCGGTTCGCATCTGGTTGTTGAGCTTATGAGACAAGGTCGGACACCCGAGGAGGCGTGCCGCGAAGCAGTTCTCCGTATTGTGAAAAAGAATCCTGAAAAATCGCGTAGCCTTCAGGTTGGATTTCTGGCCATTGACAAACAGGGAAACACCGGTGCCTTTTGTATTCAGCCGGGGTTCACATACGCACTGCATATTCCGTCGGGTAACAAACTGCACTCATCTAAAAGTCACTATTCATAGTCCCTGAATCAGATTCAATTGCTTACCATTGAAATTGTAGCTTATAACATTGAGTCGGCCCTGCGTGCTCAGGAAGGCGGCGCTGACCGGATTGAACTCTGTGCTGACCCGGGTGCGGGAGGAACCACTCCTTCATATGGTGTTGTCGAAGTTGTGCGGCAAAATATCAGTATCGATCTTTTTGCTATGATTCGCCCGCGGGGCGGTGACTTCGTATATAACAACTATGAGTTTCATGCGATGAAACGCGACCTCGCTCAGTTTCAAAGACTGAGCGCTGACGGTGTGGTGTTCGGTATACTCTCTCCCGATGGCAGGATTGATGTGAAGCGGTGTCGTGAGCTTATTGAGCGGGCTCGACCGATGAAGGTGACGTGTCATCGTGCGTTTGACAGAACACGCGATCCGCTTGAGGCGCTTGAAGACTGTATTGAAGCCGGATTTGACCGCATACTCACCTCAGGTCATAAACACAAGGCGTTTGAGGGCATTCCTCTGATTCGTTCACTTATTGAAAAGGCCGATAACCGGATTGCTATCATGCCCGGCTCAGGTATTAATCCGGACAATGCCGGGGAAATCATCCGGGAAACGAGAGCCCGCGAAATCCACTTTTCTGCAACGAAGTACCGCGAAAGTGTGATGAAATACACCGGATCTGAA
>Ga0079224_100014629_pt1 | contig 10968 bp, 10 predicted proteins | sample Stecom2015_FD_80414 | JGI IMG/M metagenome (GOLD analysis project Ga0079224, IMG submission 80414) | Agricultural soil microbial communities from Utah to study Nitrogen management - Steer compost 2015 | ecosystem: Environmental > Terrestrial > Soil > Agricultural land | place: USA: Utah...
ACAAAAGTGAAAGAAAGAATATTCCTCTCTTCACCACATATGAGTGATGAAGGTTATGAAATGCAATATGTTAAGGAAGCTTTTGATACAAACTGGATTGCTCCCCTTGGTGAAAACGTAAATGGATTTGAAAGAGAGCTTGCTGAGAAGGTTGGTTCCAAAGCGGCTGCGGCCCTATCCTCAGGAACAGCTGCTATTCACTTGGCTCTTAAAGCAGCAGGAGTTGGAGAAGGGGATATTGTATTCTGTCCAACACTTACTTTCTCAGCTACTGCAAATCCAATCATCTATCAAAATGCTATTCCTGTATTTATCGATAGTGATTATGAAACTTGGAATATGAGCCCAAAAGCATTAGAAGAAGCTTTTGAAAAGTATCCAGAAGTTAAGGCGGTAATTGTTGTTCATCTATATGGTTTATCCGCTGATATGGATAAGATCATGGAGATTTGTAAGAAACATAATGTAGCAGTTATAGAAGATGCTGCTGAGTCACTGGGTACTTACTATAAAGGTAAGCATACTGGAACTTTCGGTGACTATGGTATCTTCTCTTTTAATGGAAACAAGATTATCACAACTTCTGGTGGTGGGATGCTTGTTTCTAACAATGAAGAACGAATTGCCAAAGCTAGATTCTGGGCAACTCAATCTAGGGACCAAGCAAGACATTATCAACATAGCGAATTAGGGTTTAATTATCGGATGAGTAATGTTGTTGCTGGGATTGGTAGAGGGCAGCTTAAGGTATTAGATCAAAGAGTTGCAAAGAAGAATTATATTTTTGATTTTTATAAGAGAGAACTTGGTGAACTTGAAGGTGTTGAGTTTATGCCAAGTAATGAGTGGAATGAACCAAACTACTGGTTAAGCTCAATGACTTTAACAGACAAGGTAAGGCCAATCGATATTATGGATGCTCTTGAAAAGGAAAATATTGAATCAAGACCAGTTTGGAAGCCAATGCATATGCAGCCTTTCTTTGAGAAGTATGATTTTGTTGGAACGGGTGTATCAGAGAAGTTGTTTGAGAATGGTGTATGTTTGCCATCTGATACGAAGATGACTGATGAGGACTTAGAGAGAGTTGTGGAGACTATTAAGGGGTTGTTGTTTAAGTAATGAATAATCTCAAAGTTAGTATTTATAGGAGATTCATAAAAAGACCAATGGATTTAATACTATCATTAATTGCCATTATCGTTCTTAGCCCGATACTTCTAGTAGTTGCAATTCTTGTGAGAACAAAATTAGGTAGCCCTGTTCTTTTCAAGCAAAAGAGACCTGGTCTTAACGAGAAAATTTTTATGATGTATAAGTTTAGGACGATGACCGATGAGAGAGACCAAAATGGAAATCTCCTTCCTGATAGTATTAGATTGACAAAGTTTGGTAGGTTACTACGTTCTACATCTCTTGACGAACTCCCGGAACTTTTTAATATTTTGAAGGGTGATATGTCCATTATCGGTCCTAGGCCACTATTGGTACAATATTTACCATTGTATAACAATCATCAAAAACGACGTCATGATGTAAGACCAGGGCTATCTGGTTTGGCGCAGGTTAGTGGTAGAAATGCGATTAGTTGGGAAGATAAATTTAATCTTGATGTTGAGTATGTGGAAAACGTAAGTTTCATTGAGGATTGGAAGATAATACTTTTGACCATAAAAAAGGTTTTCGTAAGAGAGGGCATTAATTCAGAAACTGCTGCTACAATGGAACCTTTCAAAGGAAATATAGAAGGAAGTAAAGCAAAATGAAAAACAAACTAATTATTATAGGGGCCAGTGGACATGGGAAAGTGGTTGCAGATATTGCCCTAAAAATGAATAAGTGGAAAAACATTGCTTTTCTAGATGATAATACTACAATCAATTCGTCTATGGGTTTAAAAGTTATCGGTACATCTAGAGAAGTCTATAATTTTATAAGTGAATATGAGATATTTGTAGGTATTGGTTCTAATGCAATTAGATCAAAAATCCAAAAAAGTATTGAAATATTGGGTGGGAGTATTCCGGTGCTAGTACATCCTAATGCAGTAATTGGAAGCCAGGTAGAAATTGGAATTGGAACTGCTGTGATGGCAGGTGCTGTAATAAACAGTAGCACTAAGATAGGTAAAGGTTGCATTATAAATACAAGTTCAACGATAGATCACGACAATATTTTAGAGGATTTTGTCCATATATCACCAGGTACACATCTTGCTGGAACAGTAAAAGTTGGATATGGTTCGTGGTTAGGAATAGGATCTAATATTAGTAATAATGTTAATATTTCATGTAACACTATTATTGGTGCAGGCTCTGTTATCCTTAAAGATATAACTGACCCTGGAACATACGCGGGTGTTCCTGTAAGAAAGATTAATTAAATGTATAATAATAGACAGGGGAGTAAAAGTTGAGAATACTATATGTTACAACGATATCAAATACAGTAAATGCATTTTTAATTCCGCATATTAAGATGCTTATAGCACAAGGACATCAAGTGGATGTTGCTTTCAATATTGTTCAAGAGGTTAATAAGGAACTTGTTGATATGGGCTGTGAAATATATAATCTCGAATTCCAACGCTCACCTTTAAACAAAAAAAATATATTAGCATTTCAAAAATTAAAAGACATAATAAAAATTAATAAGTACGATTTAATTCATACCCACACACCGATTGCTTCTGCGTACACAAGAATAGCTTGTAGAAAACAAAAGAATATTACTGTAATCTACACAGCACATGGTTTTCATTTTTATAAAGGTGCATCATTTATAAATTGGTTATTGTTTTACCCTGTCGAGAAATGGTTATCGAATTATACGGATGTTTTGATTACTATTAATAAGGAAGATTATGAAAGAGCAAAGTCTTCATTTAATGCAAAAAAAGTCAAATATATTCCTGGTGTAGGTTTAAATATTTGTCAGTTTAACAATGTAGTAGTAAATAGAGAAAGTAAACGTAAAGAGCTAGGTATACCTAATAATGCATTTTTAGTTCTTTCTGTTGGGGAACTTAATAAAAATAAAAATCACGAAACAATAATTAAAGCTATAGCTAGGCTAAATAATCCTAAGATTTATTATGTAATTTGTGGTAATGGTCCGTTACACAACTATCTAGAGAATCTTTCAAAAAAATTGGGATTGGAAAAACAAGTTAAACTTCTAGGATATCGTAATGATATAGCTGAAATTTGTAAGGCTTCTGATGTTTTTGCGTTTCCCTCACAAAGAGAAGGTCTTGGGTTGGCGGCGCTTGAAGCAATGGCAACAGGTTTACCTATAGTAACCTCAAATGTTCATGGGATAGTGGATTACTCAGTAAATAAAAAAACAGGATATACTTGTAAACCTAGTGATGTTAAGGGGTTTTCAAAGGCTATATTTAATTTGATTAATGATAGAAAATTGATGGAAGAAATTTCAATCAACAATATTAACCTTGTTAAACGATATGATTTAAATAATATAACAGATCAATTAAGTGAGATATACAATGGTGCTAACAAATAAGTTTGAGTGCAATATTTTATTAGATAATTTTAATTCCATATTTACTAATCAGATAAAAAATCAAAAAGTGATATATAAAAGTAATGAATATTTTGGATATCATATATATTTTATTTTATCGATGATAACAATTTTTAAAGTGTATACCTTGGAATTGGGTTTTACGTAAAATTGCACATAGAAAAATAACACTGAAAGGACTAAGCTATGGAGAAACCAAAAGTTTCAGTGATAATGGGAATATATAATTGTGAATCTACATTAAATGAAAGTCTTAACTCATTATTGGATCAGACTTTTCAAGAATTTGAAGTGATTATGTGTGATGACGGTTCTATTGATGCTACCTACCTAATTGCGCAAAAGTTCTGTGAAAATTATCCGGAAAAGTTTTTCTTAATTAAAAATGAAAGGAACATGGGGTTAAATTATACATTAAATAAGTGTTTAAATATAGCTAAAGGAAAATATATAGCAAGAATGGATGGAGATGATATATCACTCCCTCAACGTTTCGAAATGCAGGTGGATTATTTAGATAATCATCCTGGAATTGCAATTGTAAGTTCTCCGATGGTTTATTTTGATGAATCAGGAGCTTGGGGAGTAGGGCATCCGAAACCTAAGCCGGAGAAAAAGGATTTAATTTTAGGCACGCCATTTGCCCATGCTCCATGTATGGTAAGAATAGAAGCGTACAAAGCTGTAAACGGTTATTCAGAAGATAAAAAATTATTAAGAGTAGAAGATTATCATTTATGGGTAAAGATGTTTGCAAAGGGTTTTATTGGGGTTAATTTACCAGAACCTCTATATAAAATGAGAGATGATCAAAATGCTTTTAAAAGGAGAAAATTCAGATATAGGTTTAATGAAGCATATGTAAAGCACCTTGCAATTAAGAATCTAAATTTACACTATTGGAATTATATATACTTATTAAGGCCGATATTGTTAGGTCTATTACCAACTAAATTATATATGTTTCTTCATAAAAATAGGATGAAGCAGATCAAATAAAAACAACCTTACAATAACTAAATTTGTACCATAACAATATTAATTATATTGATAAAATAATAAATCCTTAATATAAGTTGTAATCCAACAGTCCCAAGGCACACCTCGAAAATACTATTTATATCATAGTTGTAATTTCTCAAGATTTGTTCGACTGTGCCTATACTCCTAAAATAGAAGAAAGAATTTTATTTAGATTTAGATATTATAAAAAACAAGGATGTATTAAACAGAAATGGAAATTTATAATATTCATATTTTTATTTTAACCTTAGCCTTATTATTTATTAATATATTTTTAGTGAAGTTTCTAGTTGCTGAAATTTCACATAAGATATTAATTTATCTTTTTTTGATAGGTTTTACTTTTTATTCAGCCTTTGGATTGAGTTTATACAATATCCAAGATACCTGGTTACACCTATTTAATTATCAATTATTTTCATTGTGTTTTATTTTAATGGGCTCTATTAGTTCACGTTTAAAATCACCCAAGTATTTTGTTTTTGGTAAACAATTAAGTGCTATAATAGAAGGTCACCCTAAAATTTTCACAATAGGGAGCTTAGTATATATTTTTACTTACATTTTCCCATTAATCTACCCAACCTTCCGACTTGATGAAATATTCAGTATCTCACAATTTTTTTCTGACTTTAAAACAACTCCATTTTCATTAAGAGTGGAAAGAAAAGCTGATTTTTTATACACAATTATGATAAATCAAGTTAGAACAATAGCAATGCCATTTTTTTATATTAAGTTATATTCGTTGAGGAAAAAACCACTACTATTTATTTTGATCTTTGTATTACCATTTTATTTACAAGGAATTAGTGATTCATATTTGTCTAGAAATAAAATAGCCATTTTAATGGGTTTCATATTTCTTTATTTTGTATTAGAAAAATATATTAGTAAAAAAACAGCATATTTAATCTTGATATTTTCTTTACCTCTTGTATTAGTATTTTTTAATACCATCTTTTACATTAGGCAGGGAATGGATGTGCATAGTGGTCTGTCTATAATGGATGGTATCAGTGAGTTGTTAAAGAGTGAGGCCAATTTTGTAACTACATATGAGAGTGCAAGTATAGTTGGCCAAAATGTTAGTGTATTTGACTTTATTATCCACTTACTACTGTTACCAATACCGAGCCAAATTACCTCAAATTTAGGATTTACAGCAATCAATTTACCATATCTCCTTACAACTGAAATGATTGGTTTGGAATATGGAGAACCAGGTTATTATATTTTACTACCTTCGATATTGGGCGAAGGTATTATAGTATTTAATAAATATACTTCCTTTATGTATGTATTTATTTTTGGCACATTTATATTCTTGATTCTAAGATTATTAAATAAAAATAATTATCTAAAATATCTTTTACTATATTTTCTATTAGACTTTTTCCGTGAATTACGTGGTGGTGGTCAATATATAATAGCAACTTGGATTAATACTCTGGTTCCTTTTACTATAATAGTAATTTTGATATATTCATTTGGAATCAGAAGTAAAAATAAGTACTTAAAAAAGGATTGATAGTTTTGGATGAATTGGTATCAATAATAATTCCAACTTATAAAGGCAATGAAACAGTATTATTAGCAGTGTTGAGTTCTTTAAACCAAACATATAAAAATACAGAAATTATTGTAGTAGATGACAATGGAGTGGGAACTGTTGAACAGATTATGACAGAAAAAATTTTAAAACCTTATATATTAAAAGGGAAAATAAACTATATAACACATTCCCAAAATATAAACGGATCTGCAGCTAGAAATACTGGGATTATTCATTCCAATGGAGAGTATTTAGCATTTTTAGATGATGATGACTTTATTTATCCACAAAAAATAGAAAAGCAAGTTGAATTATTAAATAAACTTTCTAACGACTATGGCTTAGTTATTTGTGGAGGTTATTATGTTAAAGAAAATGGCAGCGGATATATAAAAGTTCCGAAACTCCCAAGAAAAAAGGAAGAAATATTGGTAAATTACATGACAGAAAAAATTTACTTTAATACTAGTACGATCCTAATTAAAAAAACTGTAGTAAAAGATTTAAATGGTTTTGATGAAAGCTTTAGAAGACACCAAGATTGGGAATTCTGTTCTAGGGTTATTGAAAAATATAACGTTGATTCTATTTCAGAACCACTAATAATTAAATATACGCTGGGGAGAAATTCACCCTCAAGCCCTGAATTAACAGCCCAATACAATGATCATTACCTAAATAAAATGAAACCTATTTTATTAAAAATGACAAGTAAAAGTTGTGGTAAGGTTCTAAATTATAATTTCCGCAGAGTAGCATTCACCTATTTTTTAAATAGGCAATTTTTAGCAGGCTTAAAATATTTAAAAGATAAGACTAAAAACCCTTTATTACAACTATTTATAGTTATATTACAAACAATTTCGCACGTACAAAAAAAAATATTTTCAGGTTCTAAGAAGAGGGTTTTACCCAAAAATGAAATGTTAATTAATTTGATACAAACTAAAAAGGATGAATAAAATGTCATTATACAATAGAGGGAAAACAAAACTAAAAATACATTTGAATTCCCAGTTTCCATACTTCATGACAAAATATTATTATAAAAAATTATTGAAGAGAAGTTTAAACATTAATAACCCAATTTTTTTTAACGAAAAAGTAAATTGGCTAAAGTTTAATTATTTACCTAATAATGAATTAGCAATAAAATGTGCAGATAAATATCTTGTACGTGATTATTTGTTGCAAAAAGGAATGGGTGAGTATTTAAACAACCTAATTGATGTTTGGGATAATGTTAACGAAATAAACTGGGATCAACTTCCGAATAAATTTGCTATAAAGTGTAATCATGGTGCTGGTATGAATATTATATGTACAGATAAAAGCAATTTAAGTGAAAAAAAGGTGCTTGAACAATTAGCTGAATGGATGGAAATAGACTATGGCAAGACACACATACAGCCTCATTACAGTAAAATTGAAAGAAAAATTATTTGTGAGTCTTTTATAGATAATCTAGAGGATACCAATAAATTACCTATTGACTACAAAATTCATTGTTTTCATGGAATACCAAAATTAATTACATGTTACTCTGATAGAGAAAATAGGATGACTGCAAATTTTTATGATTCCAACTGGAATATAATGGATATAGCGACGAAACCAAGTGATTATATTGAAAAACCATTATTCATAGATGAGATGTTAAATATCGCTAAAGTACTTTCAGAAGATTTTCCTTACGTAAGAGTTGATTTTTATGAGCAGAATAATAATGTTATTTTTGGTGAATTAACTTTTACACCTGCAAACGGTATGTCTGATTATATGACTGAAGAGGGAGATTTATTAATGGGAGAGTATTTAGATTTATCTTCTTATATGAATTAATCATTAACGTAACTTTAACTTGTAAGGAGTAAATAATGAAAAGTGTAATAATAAAGTTAACACAAAAATCATTTGTTAGGAATGTAACTGCAATTGCATCGGGTACTGCATTAGCACAGGTAATTACTTTTCTTTTTACACCAATTATTACAAGAATTTATGGGCCAGAGGCATTAGGTGTGTTGGGAGTGTTTAATTCGATAGTGAGTATTTTAACACCGCTTGCTGCGCTGTCCTACCCAGTCGCAATTGTGTTACCGGAGAGCAATGAAGAATCCAAAGGTATCGTTTATATTTCTATATATATATCATTATTTATTTCTATATCTCTTATTACTTTAATTTATTTATTTCAATCACAGATTGTTAATATCTTTCAAATAAGTGAAATGGAACAATATTTATATTTGATTCCATTAGTTATTATAGTTTCAACTATCTTACAAGTCTTAGAACAATGGTTAATTCGAACAAAACAATTTAAAACTATAGGTAAGGTAGCAGTTATTCAATCATTATTTATTAACTCTAGTAAAGTTGGTTTTGGGTATTTAGCACCACTTTCTTCTACTCTCGTAGCATTAACTAGTTTTGGTGGTATTTTCCATTCGCTTTTTTTGATAGTAGGAAATTACAAGAATAAGTTTAGATTCCCAAGGTTTGGATTTGATAAAAAGAAGTTAAAAGAACTTGCGTATAGATATCGGGATTTTCCACTATATAGAACTCCACAAGTTTTCTTAAATTCAATATCGTTAAGCTTGCCAATATTATTATTGTCAAGTTTTTTTGGCCCTGCATCTGCTGGATTCTATACAATTTCTAAAAGTGTACTAGGAGTACCTTCACAATTAATAGGAAAAGCAGTTGGAGATGTATTCTACCCTAGGTTTTCAAAAGCGGTGCATAACAATGAAGATTTTACAAGATTGCTGATAAACACAACTCATGGATTGGCATTAATAGGGATATTACCATTTGGTCTAATAGTAGCGTTTGGACCGTACATTTTTGAGTTTGTTTTTGGCCCGGAATGGATTATGGCTGGAGAATACGTAAGATGGATTGCTCTTTGGTCATTTTTTAGTTTTATTAACCGGCCAAGTGTTAATGCCATTCCTGTTTTGAAATTACAAGGTCAATTTTTAATTTATGAAATAATTAGCATTGTTACACGATTTTCGTCGTTATTTTTTGGATTTTATTTTCTTAAGAGTGATATTCATTCAATTATCGTTTTTAGTATAGTAAGTGCAGTACTAAATCTATCTTTGATAATTTTTACTATAACAAAAAGCAAAAAAAAATCTGCTATACTTTATAGCTGAATACATCTTTATTACTTAAGAATGGAATAGTTTATGAACCATGATAGCTGGTTAAGTGGTAATATTTCAAAAGAAAAAAGAGAACAGATGAAAAAGATAGGATTTATAGTTTGATAAAAATTGTTTAACTTTCAGACCATGTAATCAAACAAATTTCAGGAAAAAGTTAGTTTATGATAAAGAGCAGATATGAATTAAATAGTAGTAAGTGAGGAAGTGTATATTAAATGAGAATAACAATAGCTGGAACCGGCTATGTTGGACTATCAAATGCTATCTTACTAGCTCAACATAATGAAGTTATCGCAATAGATATTATCCAGGAAAAAGTGGATATGATTAATAATAAAAGGTCTCCAATTATTGATAATGAGATTGAAGAGTTTTTAGCAACAAAAGAACTAAATCTAACTGCAACAACTGATAATTATAAAGCATATAAAGATGCAGAGTACGTTATTATTTCTACACCAACAAATTATGATCCGGAGAAAAACTATTTTAATACTAGAACTGTTGAGGCAGTTATTGCCAATGTACTTTCTATTAACCCAGATGCGATAATGGTAATCAAATCTACAGTTCCAGTTGGTTATACAGAAAAGATTAAGGAAAAATTTGAAACAGATAATATTATTTTCTCCCCTGAGTTTTTACGAGAAGGAAAGGCACTGTACGATAACCTATATCCTTCACGTATTATTGTTGGTGAACAGTCTGATAGAGCTCAGGTGTTTGCTAACATGTTAACTCAAGGAGCGATTAAGGAAGATATTCCTGTATTATATACAAATTCAACAGAAGCAGAAGCTATTAAACTGTTTGCCAACACATACCTTGCGATGAGAGTCGCATTTTTTAATGAGCTCGATTCTTATGCTGAGGTAAGAGAATTGGATAGTAAGCAAATTATTGATGGAGTGGGCTTGGATCCACGTATTGGTAATCATTATAATAACCCATCATTTGGATATGGCGGTTACTGCCTACCTAAAGATACAAAACAGTTATTAGCTAATTATGCGGATGTTCCTAATAATATAATGACAGCTATTGTTGATGCAAATAGAACAAGAAAAGACCATGTTGCCGAAATGATTATTAAGAAGCAGCCTAAGATTGTTGGAATCTATAGGCTTACAATGAAAATGGACTCAGATAACTTTAGACAATCAGCTATCCAAGGTGTCATGAAGCGTATTAAGGCTAAGGGTATTGAAGTGGTTGTATATGAGCCCGCTCTTCAAGAAGAGAACTTCTATAATTCTAGAGTAATAAATGACTTTGATGAATTTAAGAGAGTATCAGATGTAATAGTAGCGAACCGTCTATCAGATGATCTACGGGAAGTAGAGTATAAGGTTTATACTCGGGATTTGTTTAGTAGAGACTAGTAAATCATTAAAGGTTTATAACCTAGCTGAAATAGGAAAGGAGGTTTTTATCCTGAACATACTTGTAACCGGCGGTGCCGGGTATATAGGATCACATACCTGTATTGCTCTTTTGGAAGCAGGACACTCAGTTATTATTGCTGATAATCTTTCTAACAGTAAGAGTGAGACTGTTATGAAAATCATGGATATAGCTGATAAAGAAGTAACTTTTTACGAGATTGATGTAACAGATGCAGAAGCTGTTGATATTATTTTCAGAAATTACAAGATTGATGGA
>Ga0079224_100014630_pt1 | contig 10968 bp, 12 predicted proteins | sample Stecom2015_FD_80414 | JGI IMG/M metagenome (GOLD analysis project Ga0079224, IMG submission 80414) | Agricultural soil microbial communities from Utah to study Nitrogen management - Steer compost 2015 | ecosystem: Environmental > Terrestrial > Soil > Agricultural land | place: USA: Utah...
CCTCGACCAGCGCCACCCCTTGTGGCCGTTTGTACCTTCGGGCGAATCCGTCCGACCGAGTGAGGGATGGTGAGTGTTGACCTACAACCCGAGGTACCTGCTGCGGCAGCCGCTGCATGCGATGTGGCGGAACCGCCGCCAGCCACCGGCCCCGTCCAGGGTCGCCGCCTCGTAGTACTCCTTGGGGATCTGCCGCAGCCCGGCCAGGAAGATGACCATCGTGGCGCCGAACGCCCACGTGTTGAGCGCCACCAGCGTGTACAGCGCGGTGGCCGGGTCGCCGACCCAACTGCCGTGCTCGACCCCGAAGGCGCCGATCGCGGCGTTGAAGATGCCGTCCTCGCCGAACACCTGCCGCCACACGATCGCCACCGCCACGCTGCCGCCCAGCAGCGACGGCACGTAGAACAGCGCCCGGTAGACCGACAGCAGCCGGATGCCCTTGTCCAGGAACATCGCCAGCAGCAGCGAGAACACCAGCACCAGCGGCACCGACAGTCCGACGTAGACCAGCGTCACCTTGGCCGAGCGCAGCCACCGCGGGTCGCCGGTGAACATCCGCACGTAGTTGTCCAGCCCGATCCACTCGGGCTCGCCGATCAGCTCGTAGCGGGTGAAGCTCAGGTACAGCGAGGCGAGCATCGGGCCGAGCACGATGATGACCAGCCCGAGCAGCCACGGGGTGAGGAACGCGTACGCGGGCAGGGCCCGCCGCCACCGGCCGGGCCGCCGGGGACGGTCGGCGGCCCAGCCGGCCGGTCCCGCCACGGTGGTGGCGGGCGGGGAGAGGTGGGGAGCGGTGGTCATGGCCGGTCAGCCCTCGTCGCGTTCGACCAGGCCCGGTACGAGCTGGGCGAGCAGCCCGGCGACCGGCAGGGACACCTCGGCCGCGCGGGCGGCGGCGACCACGTCCCACAGGTCCTTGCTCCACGGCCGGTACGCCACCGGGGTGCCCGCGGCGTCGTAGTCGGCCGCCAGCTTGTCGAAGAACCCCCAGGTGCGCGCCACCCACGAGTCCCCGGTGCTGGTGCCCAGCACCTTCAGCGCGGTGGCCGGGTCCACCCCGTACCGTCCCGCCAGCGTCAGCGCCTCGGTGGTGCCGGCCAAGGCGGCGAACATGGCGAGCTGGTTGGCGAGCTTCACCGCGGCGCCGGCCCCGGCCGGGCCGGCGTGGACCACGTCCGCGGCGAGCGCGGTCAGGACGGGGCGGACCCGGGCCAGCGCCGCCGCCGGCCCGCCGACCATGATGGTCAACGTGCCGGCGGCGGCCCGGTCCGCGCCCCCGCTGACCGGGGCGTCGAGGACGTCCACCCGGCCCGCGGCCCGTTCGGTGAGCGACTGCGCCGTGCGCGGCAGGATCGTGCTGTGGATCAGCACCGTGGCCGCGTCGGGCAGCCGGTCCAGCAGCCCGCCGCGTACCAGCACGTCCTCGACGGCCGCGTCGTCGGGGACGGCGAGCGCCACCACGTCGCAGTCGGCGAGGTCCGCCGGCTCGCCGGCGACCGTGGCGCCGGCGCGGCGCAGCTCCTCGGTCCGCTCCGGGCGCGGGTCGAGGACGGTGAGCGGGAACCCGGCGCCGCGCAGGCAGCGGGCCATCGGGGCGCCGATGTTGCCGAGTCCGGCGAAGCCGACCTTCATCCTTGGCCTCCCGTACCGGTGCGGGTCAGCGCACCGAGTCGTCGAGCTGCCAGCCGAGCTGCTCGTACATGCGGCGCCGGCCGGCCTTGTCGTTCTCGTACTCCTGCCGCGCGTACCGGGCGACCTGCTCGGCGTGCTCCAGCGGCACCACGATGACCCCGTCGCCGTCGGCGACCACGATGTCGCCGGGGCACACCTGCACCCCGCCGATTACCACCGGGACGTCGTACGTGTCGTACTCCACCCGGCCCTGGGTCATGCTCTGGTTGAGGTAGCGGGCGAAGATGGGGATGCCCTGCAGCTTCAGCTCGTCGGTGTCGCGCACGCCGCCGCTGGTGACGATCCCCTGGGCGCCCTTGGTGTGCCAGTCCAGCGAGTTGTAGGAGCCCACCTCGCCGACCCCGAGGTCCGGCGACTCCAGCACCACCACGTCGCCGGGCTGCAGCTCGCTGTCCCAGGGGGAGTGCAGGACCTCCCGGTACCAGTAGTCGCGCGCCCAGGTGGTGTACTCGTCGCCGACCACGCCCGGCGGGACGGCCTTCTGCGACGGCCGGGACCGCACGGTGAACGCCGGCCCGCACAGCTTCGTGCCGGCCACCCGGCGGATGTCGCGGGAGACGCTGCCCTTGGTCGGCATGCCCACCCAGTCCAGGCCGTCGCGGACGTCGGACACCCGCAGGCCCTTGAACAGGTTCACCAGTTCTGATCGGATCACGGTTCCTCCTCGGGACTCGGCTACCACTGCGTGGCGATGTAGGTGGGCTCCAGGTACTCCAGTAGGCCGGCGGCGCCGCCCTCGCGCCCCAGCCCGCTCTGCTTGACCCCGCCGAACGGCGCCGCGGCGTCGGAGACCAGGCCGCGGTTGACCGCGACCATGCCGGACTCGACCGCCCCGGCCAGCCGCAGGCCGCGCGCCAGGTCGCCGGTGTACACATAGGCGACCAGCCCGTGCACGGTGTCGTTGGCGGCCCGGACCGCCTCGGCCTCCTCGTCGAACGGCACCAGGGCGGCGACCGGGCCGAACACCTCCTCGGCGAGGATCGCGGCGCCCGGCGGCACGTCCACCAGCACGGTGGGCGGGTAGAAGTGGCCCGGTCCGGGCAGCGGCTCCCCGCCGGTGAGCACCCGCGCGCCCCGGTCGACCGCGTCGCGGACCAGCCGGTCGACCTTGGCGACGGCGGCGGCGTCGATCAGCGGCCCGCAGTCGGTGCCGGGGTCGGCGCCCGGGCCGACCCGCAGCCCGGCCATCCGCTCGACCAGGCCCTTGGCGAAGGCGTCGTAGATCCCGCGCTGGATCAGGAAGCGGTTCGCGGCGGTGCACGCCTGGCCGCCGTTGCGCAGCTTGGCGACCATCGCCCCGGCCAGCGCGTCGTCGAGGTCGGCGTCGTCGAAGACGAGGAACGGCGCGTTGCCGCCGAGCTCCATGGCGCACTTGAGCACCTGGTCGGCGCTACGGCGCAGCAGCTCCCGGCCGACCTCGGTGGAGCCGGTGAACGACAGCATGCGCACCCGCGGGTCGGCGAGCATGGCCGCCACGGTCGGGGCGGGGGAGGAGGTGGGCACCACGTTCACCACCCCGGCCGGCACCCCGGCCTCGGCCAGCAGCTCGGCGAGGGCGAGCGCGGTCAGCGGGGTCTGCTCGGCCGGCTTCACCACCACCGTGCAGCCGGCGGCCAGCGCCGGGGCGACCTTGCGGGTCACCATGGCGGCCGGGAAGTTCCACGGGGTCACCAGCACCGCCACCCCCACCGGCCGGTGGTCGACCAGCATCCGGTGCGAACCGCTGGGGGTCAGGGCCAGCGTGCCGGGCACGCGTACCGCCTCCTCGGCGAACCAGCGCAGGTAGTCGGCGGCGTACGCCACCTCGCCGCGGGCGTCGGCCAGCGCCTTGCCGCTCTCGCGGGTGATCAGCTCGGCGAACTCCTCGGCGCGGGCGGTCATCGCGGTGTACGCCCGGCGCAGCACCTCGGCGCGGGTGCGGGGCGGGGTCGCCGCCCAGCCGGGGCCGGCCGCGGCGGCGGCCGCCACCGCCGCCAGCGCGTCGTCGACGCCGGCGTCGGCGACCGTGGCGACCACGGCACCGGTGGCCGGGTCGTGAACGTCGAAGCGCTGGCCGCCGCCGGCCGGTGACCAGCGGCCGTCGATCAGCAGCTCGGTACGCGGGGTCATGACCGGCTCCTCGTCTGACGGTCGGCGGCGGGCCCGGCCGGCTCGGCGGTGCCGCCGGCCGGCCCGGCCAGGCTCGCGCGGTCGCCGCGGTGGGCGGCCCGCAGGATCGTCTCGGCGGCGTCCCGGTCCAGCCGGCGTGGGTTGTTCTCCACCAGCCGGGTGGCCCGCATCGCCTCCTCGGCGGCCCAGGCGAGCTTGTCCTCGGGCATGCCCAGCTCGGCGAGCGTGGCCGGGATGCCGACCCCGGCCAGCAGATCCGCGACCAGGTCCTCGGCGAGCGGCTCCGGGTCCTCGGCCCGGTGCTCCCCGCCGTCCCGCGCCGCGCGCAGCGCGGCGGCGAGGGCGGCGAGGTCGGCCGCGCGGGCCGGCCGGTTGAACGCCATCACGTACGGCAGGAGCAGGCCCACGCCGAGACCCCGTGGGAGGTGCCGGTGAAGGCGCCGACCGGGTACTGCAGGGCGTGCGCGGCGGCCGTTCCGGCGGTGCCGAAGGCCAGGCCGGCGGCGAGCGCGGCGAGCATCATGCCCTCGCGGGCGGCCGGGTCCGGCGCGGTGACCGCCCGGGTCAGGTGCCGGGCGACCAGCCCGGCGGCGTACAACGCGAGCTGGTCGGTGAGCGGGTTCTTGCCGACGAAGACCCGCCGACGGGCGAGGTGGCTGTCGGCCGGCTGGACCGCCGCGGTGAACGCCTCCACGGCGTGGGCCAGGGCGTCCGCGCCGGCCGCCGCGGTGAGCCCGGGCGGGCAGCTCTCGGTGAGTTCGGGGTCGCAGATCGCCACGGCCGGGATCAGGAAACGGCTGGACATCCCGACCTTGGTGGTACGTTCCGGATGGCCGAGAACCGCGACCGGGGTCACCTCGGAGCCGGTGCCGGCGGTGGTCGGTACGGCGACCACCGGGATCACCGGTCCGGGGACGCGGGACTCGCCGTGGTAGTCCGTCGCCTCTCCCCCATGCGTGACCAGTGCCGCGATCACTTTAGCGAGGTCAAGGCAGCTTCCCCCGCCGATCCCGACGACCACGTCCGGCCGGTGGCGGCGGGCCTTCGCCACCGACGCGGACACCTGGTCGGCCGGCAACTCCGGCTGGGTGGAGTCGTCGACCTCGACCCGCAGCCCGGCGTCGGCCAGGTCGCGCAGGGCCCGGGCGATCCGGGGATCGGCGGCGAGCCGGGCGTCGGTGCAGACGTACGCCCGGGAGCCGAGCCGGGCCGCTACCGGGGCGAGCGAGGCCACGTGGCCGGGGCCGAACAGGATCTCGTTCGGGGCGCGGAAGGCGGCGAACCGGGTCATGCCGCGCGGTCCTGCCGGCCGGTCGGGGACGGGGTTGCGGGAGGGGTAGCGGGGGTCACCGGGTTGGCCTCCGGATACGATCGGATCTGATTTCCGGTTACAATGGCGTAACCTCAGATCGCTGTCAACCCCCGGAGCGCCACCAAATGGAGTCCTCCTCGCTCACCGGTGACCCGCCCGCCACCTCGCGGCCCGTGCTCGGGCCGGACGCGCCGCCGCGGCGTACCGCCCGGCAGCGCAGCCAGTTGGGGGAGGCGGTCTACGAGGAGCTGCTCTCCCGGCTGCTCAGCCGCAAGCTCGAGCCCGGCGCCCGGGTCACGATCGACGTGGTCGCCCGGGAGCTGGGCGTCTCGCAGACCCCGGTACGCCAGGCGCTGGGCCGGATGGAGGTCGAGGGCCTGGTGGTGCGGGTGCCCAACGCCGGCTACCGGGTCGCGCCGCAGCTCACCCGCGCCCAGTTCGAGGACCTGGTGGAGCTGCGGCTGCTGCTGGAGCCGGTCGCCGCCCGGCACGCCGCCGAGCGGATTACGCCTGAGCGGGTGGCGCACCTGGAGACGCTCGCGGCCCGGATGGCCGAACCGTCCGAAGCGGACGAGTGGCTGGCGTACGCGGTGTTCGCCCGGCAGGACGCCGAGCTGCACGACGCGATCGCCGCCGGTGGCGGCAACGCGGCGATCCGCGACGCCCTGGCCCGCCTGCACACCCACGTACGGCTGTTCCGGCTGCGCTTCCAGACCCGCATCCAGACCGAGGCGGTCGACGAGCACGCGGCGGTGCTGGCCGCGATCCGGGCGCGGGAGCCGGACACCGCGGCGTACGAGATGCGCCGCCACATCGAGCGCTCGGCCGAGCGGTTCCGCGCCGCCTTCGTGGACGACTAGCCGATCCGATCGGATTTACGGCCGAGGTGCGGGGAGGCGCTCCGGACAGCGGATCTCGGCCGCTTTTCCGGGCGCTAAGCCCAATCTGGTGAGAGCACCACCCGCCAACCTCCGTCGACCGGTACGCATCGGGCGACCATGTCGTCGAGCCGGGGTCGGCGGTCCCGCCACTCGTCGAGGCGTGCGCGAAGGAGATCGCGGGCCTCGCCGGTGCCGACGCTCACGAGGACACCCTCGACGAGGAGGGCGACGGAGCCGGCGGTCGCGTAACCGATCCCGCGGCCGAGCGGCGTGAACGCCGCCGCCAGGTCGTCGGGGCGGTTGGCGGCGAGGTGGGCGAGGACCGCGGACAGGTCGTCTCCTTGGAAGGGCGCGGTCTCCGTGCGCGGGCGGCGCACGAGGTCGTGGAGGAAGGCGCGCGCCACCTCCGGCCGCCCACGGAGGGCCACCGCCGACAGCCACGCCGGAGCGTCCCCGTCGTCGAGGAGGGCGTCGAGGAAGTACGCGGGAAGGTGCTGCGGGACGTCGCGCGGGGTCATGTCGACGAAGGACCCGGCGTGAAGCCTCAGATCCGTGGGAGTGCTGTCACGAACGCTGGCCGCGACCGTGAGATTGGCCGAGGCCACGGGAGCGATCTTGACTGGAGTGACGATCCGGCCGCCGTGGCGGGTCTGGTCCGTCCAGGCCTTCGGGATGACCGTGGGCGTGGCCCAGGCGATGACCCGGTCGAAGGGGGGCGGCGGGCGGGTGTCCGTAGGCGCCGTCGCTGCTGACGAGGACGACGGAGGCCGCGTCGATGAGGGCACGGGCGCGGGCGGTGAGGGTGGGGTTCACGTCGATGGAGGTGACGTGTCCGGAGTCTCCGACGAGCGAGGCGAGGACGGCGGTCGTGTAGCCGCTGCCTGTGCCGATCTCCAGAACGCGATCGCCGGGTCGGACGTCGAGCAACCGCAGTAGCGCGGTGATGATGCCGGGGGCGCTCGTCTGAGGAAGCGGCGTGCCGTCAGCCTGAAGGGTGAACGTGCTCGCGTCGACATGCGCCAGCGCGCTGTCCAGACTGGTCATTGATTCCCCTGCTCGCTGATAGTGAACAGGACATGATAGGTCCCTCGGGGGTCTGCGGCCTCCCCTACGGGAACGCCGTCGACCTCGACCCACGCGTGCAGTGCCACGGGCCGGGCCTTGACACCGTGACACCATGTGACACCACGTCGGATCATCGCGAGGGCGACCACCGCAGCAACCGCACGTTCCACGCACGCGACGCGGTAGCGACAAAACGTCCACATCGCATTAATGATCGCCAAGGCGGCTCCGGATCGCCACCCGACAAACGCCAACCAGGTCGGAGCAGGCCCAACGAAGAGCCGGCGCATGAACAGCGAACCCTGCTACCTCTAGTGATCAAGTGGTTACCGCCTCTACACTCTTTCGCCTGACCTCAAATTAGGGGAGAGCCATGTACGCATTACTCGGTCATGATGTTTTCCCGCTCGGTAGATGCTTCGGTAGCACGCCTGTCCTGCCCCCGGAAAGGGGTCCGATACCCTTCGGTTTGCGGTGGGCGGTTCGACCTGTCGCCACCCCCGTCGATCTGGATTCGATCGCGTACGACGAGTCACGCCAGGTGAGTGTCGTGCTCCAGGAAGGGGCGCCGGTGCCGGTGGCCCGGCACTCGACCGGCCAGACACGAACCAACACCGCAGTGCGGGACTCGCAACCGGGTGACACCGACAGCGACTACACCGAGGATTGAGCGTGGATGACCAGCCTGTGCTGGTGCTCACTCAGCGGTTTGATCCGACCGCCGACTACGTGATCGAGGAACTCGGACGTCGCCGGGTGCCGGTCAGCCGCTGCGATCCCGGGGAGTTTCCCCGGCACGTGTGAACGCGCCGCGGCTTCGGTTCGCTGCGGTGGACCTGATCGTTGACCCTCACGGGCAGGTGTGGTTCTTGGAAGCGAACCCGAACGGGCAGTGGGCGTGGATCGAGGACGCCACTGGGCTTCCGATCACTGCTGCGATCACAGACGCGTTGCTCAAGGAACCAGCATGACAACGGATGTGAGACGGGCGTTAAGTGAGCGGTACGTCACCGCGTTGGTCGACGGGGGCCATCTGCGGAGCCCTGACTGGGTGAAGGCGTTCCGCGAGGTGCCCCGTGACCTGTTCACGCCGAGATTCTTCTGCCCGGTGAGCGAGGACGACTACGGCAGGTTCGTCGCGATCCGGCCGGACAGCCCAGGCTGGCTCGAAGCGATATACGGTGACGACGCGCTGGTCACGCAACTCGACGGTGAAGACCAGCGGTGGCAGGACGCGCTGAACGAGCCGGTGACGGGCACGCCGTCCTCTTCCAGCAGCCAGCCCTCCTTGATCGCCAAGATGCTCGAGGCGCTGGACATCCGCGATGGCCATCGGGTGCTGGAAATAGGGACGGGGACGGGCTACCACGCGGCACTACTGTGCCACCGCCTGGGCGACGGCAACGTCGTCACCATGGAGGTAGATCCCGCGCTCGCCGAAGCCGCACGTCGTCGACTGGCGGAGGCTGGCTATTCGCCCCACGTGGTTGTCGGCGACGGGCTGGCCGGCCATCCGGAGGGTGCGCCGTACGATCGACTCGTCGCGACCTGCTCGGTCAGTTCAGTTCCGACCGCGTGGCTGCGGCAGGTGCGAGACGGTGGAGTGATCCTGGTCAGCCTCTACCGGCCGCTCGGCGGCGGACCGTTGGTGCGGTTGACGGTCACTGGTGGGCAGGCATCCGGTCGCTTCCTGCCTGGTGGCGGAGGCTTCATGCCGGCTCGTGGGCACGGTGTCGATCTTGCGGCAGCGGAACTGCTCCGAGCTGCGCTACGGACGGAGCCAGACCATCCGCCACGTACGACCGCGCTGCCTCTTGACGTGCTTGATGACCACCATGCCGGGTTGCTCGCGGCGTTGCGGCTACGGGACACGATCCGGGTGCGGTTCACCCCGGTCGGAGGTGGCGCGGAGCAAGACTGGCTGCTCGCCGCGGACGGCTCCTGGGTGTGCCGGGACGTCAGCACGGGAGCAGTCGCTCAGTATGGGCGGCCGCTCTGGGATGATTTCGAGGACGTGTGGAGCCGGTGGGTCGCTGCGGGCTCGCCGCCGAGGGACCATATCGGGCTTACCGTCACGGCGACCGGAGAACACCGGTTCTGGTTCGGATCAGTCAAGCACATCGCTTGGGTGGACGCGTAGATCCGCTCGGTTGCGGGGCGAGGCCAGGCGACGCCGGAGTGAGCCGATCCGATCCGGTGTGTGTCGAGGCGTATAAGCTGCTCGTGGACCCGTCCCAAGCGACGACTTCAGCGCTCGCGCCTGACCGGTCGGCTATCCGGTACGGATGACGTCCTGCATCCGTGGCGACGTCAACCAAGCCCAGCAGGGTCGGTTCGGCAGACTACCTGAGGAGGACGCCCCGTCTCGGCGCCCCGATAAACATGGGCGCCCTCCTCAGGAGGGTTCAGCCTGCGTGCTTGAGGCCGAGCTTCGCTCACCGCTCCTCTTGGAGGATCAGGTTGAGTCCGCTGTCCGGGTGGTACGTCCACGACGCTGTTAGCCCGTCCCAACTGGCGTGCTGTCGCCCGTCCAGCGCCCGGGTGCCCTCGATCTGGGAGACGACCGCGTCGGGTACGTCAAGTTCGGCGAGGACGCAGGCGAGATGCGTGATGCTCGCACCGGTGCGTTCCTCGGCCCCGGCTCCACTGATGATCAGCGACGCGCCCTCGTCGGCGACCCTCACGTACGCGCTGCGAGGAGCGCACGCCTCCTTCGCGTCAGCCAGCCGGGCCGGGGCGCTGCTGCGCTCCACCTCCTCGGTCGTCGAGGACTGGCCCAGGGCGTACCCGATCGCCACCAGCGCCACCATGACGGCCGCCGCGACAACGGTGGCGAGGAGCGGGCCGGGCCGGCGCCACAGCGGCACCGGCCGGGCCGGCGGGACGAGCAGCTCTGCCAGGTCGGGGTCCGGCTCGGGTTCCGCCGCCCCGGGCCCCGCGCCGGGTGCCACACCGGGCGACACGTCGGTTGCCGCACGGGGCGACGCGTCGGGCGACACTCCGGGCGCCAGGGCAGTCGCCGTGTCCGGCGCTTCGGCGAGCGGACCAGGGTGGTCGGTGGACCGGCCGCCCGGGTGCCGGTCCTGAGGATCGATGCTCATCAGGGTGCTCCTCAGTTCCGGGTCCAGACGCAGTCACCGGTGAACTTGATGCCGGTGTCCGAGCTGCTGATCTCCACCCGGCCCCGGGAACCCGGCTCGATCAGGTCGTTGGCGATCAGGTCGTCAAAGTCGCCGGAGAAGCCGGACAGGCGGGCCCAGTAGCAGTGCTCGAGCGCCCCGTCCGGGGCGGTGGTCACGTACGTGCCCGGCTCGACCTCGTCGCCGACCCGCCACACCCCGGCGCCGACCCCGTCCCCGAGATCCACCGGCTCCGCTTCGGACTCCTCGACCCACCGGCAGTCGCCGGTGAACTCCACCCCGGCGTCGCTCTTGGCGATCGTCACCCGACCACGGCCCGCGACGATGTCGTTGGCGATGATGTCGTCCAGGTCGCCGGAGAAGCCGGACAAGCGGGCCCAGTAGCAACTGTCGAAGATCCCGTCTCCGGCGTCGGCCACGTAGGTGCCGGGCGGGATCTCCTCGCCCACCTCCCAGGTGCCGGCGCCGAACCCGGTCGGCTCGGGCTCCTCCGGTTCCGGCTCAGGCTCCGGCGCCTCGTCCGCCGGCTCGGTCTCCGGGGCGTCGTCGGACACCTCGGACCCGTTCCGGTCCTCGGACTGGCGCCCGGCGTCCGCGGTTGACGTCCGGTCGTCGGGGTCGCCGGAGGTGGCGACCATCGTCACGACGCCCCCGGCGCAGCAGAGGAACAGCACCGCCGCGCCCACGACGACCGGGATCAGCCAGCGGTTCTTCGACTTCGGTGCGGCCGCCGCCGGCGCCTGCCCGTACGGCGGCTGGGGCG
>Ga0079224_100014631_pt1 | contig 10967 bp, 5 predicted proteins | sample Stecom2015_FD_80414 | JGI IMG/M metagenome (GOLD analysis project Ga0079224, IMG submission 80414) | Agricultural soil microbial communities from Utah to study Nitrogen management - Steer compost 2015 | ecosystem: Environmental > Terrestrial > Soil > Agricultural land | place: USA: Utah...
AAGCGGGGCAGATTTTATTTAAGATTAACGACGATGAGCAACGTGCGGATGTGTCCAAAGCACAAGCTCTTTTAAACAATGCAACCGCAGATGCGAAGACAGTGGCACTCGAACTGGAACGTGTTAAGACGTTGGTGAAGAAAAATATTATCACGAAGACAGACCTTGATGTCGCTCAAGCGCAATTAAAGGCAGCTGAAGCGAGAGTTCAGGAAGCTCGATCTGATTTACAACGGGCGCAGACACAATTGGGCTATACCAGTATCCGAGCTCCGTTCACGGGAAGGATCGATCGCATTCCACTCAAAGTGGGAAGTTTATTGAGCGAAGGGGCCTTATTGACCAGCGTTTCTGATTTGGATGAGGTATATGCTTATTTTACGATATCGGAAACGGAGTATCTACAGAATATAGCTAGGAAGTCACCGGAAAACAGTATATTATCTAAGGAAGTCAGACTTACATTAGCCGATGGACAGCACTATCCTCATATGGGAAAAATAGAGCTTGCCGAATCCGAGTTTGAAGAGCAAACGGGCACCATTTCACTTAGAGCTAGATTCCCCAACCCGGATAGGATATTAAAACATGGTGCCACCGGAAAAATACAGTTGCCGACAAAAATCACCGAATCTATCATTGTTCCTCAAAAATCGGTCTTTGAGATCCAAGATCGCGCCTATGTCTATGTGCTGGATACAGCGAATACAGTCAAAATGACAAATATTGAGCTAGGAACACGTTTTGGCCATTTTTATTTAATTCGCTCAGGACTTAAAGCCGGACAAAAAATTGTGTTCGAAGGTACGCAAAGCCTTACGGATGGTGTGGCTATCGAACCTCGTGAAGTTTCACTCGATAGCCTATTACACAGTCCGAGTCAAGGATTACAATAAATTATTTTGTTGCTTTAAGATACGTATCATGTTTGAAATTTTCATAAAACGACCGGTGCTATCACTTGTCATATCACTATTTATTACATTACTCGGGCTCCTATCGCTCTTTACGCTACCCGTTACGCAGTTCCCAGACATTGTGCCACCATCCGTCGTGGTAAATGCCAATTATACCGGAGCTAACGCGGAAGTAAGTACGAATGCCGTTGCTATTCCTTTAGAAAAAGCCATAAATGGCGTTCCTGGAATGACCTATATGTCTTCAGTTTCTACCAATAACGGTAATACCCTTATACAAGTGTATTTTGAGGTGGGAACAGATCCGGATATTGCTGCCGTAAACGTGCAAAATCGGGTAACCACCGTTTTAGACGAATTGCCGGAAGAAGTTATCAAAGCCGGGGTTACCACCGAAAAGGAAGTAAACAGTATGTTGATGTATCTCAACATCTACAGCGATGACGAAACGGCGGATGAGCGATTTATATACAACTTTACGGATATCAATATCTTAAAAGAATTGAAGCGTATCCAGGGAGTGGGTCGGGCCGAAATTATGGGCTTTAAAGATTATGCGATGCGGGTTTGGTTGAAGCCGGATCGACTCACTGCTTATCGCGTCTCAAGTGAAGATGTTATTAAAGCCATTCGGGCACAGAACGTGGAAGCAGCGCCCGGGCAAACCGGAATCGGGTCGGATAAGAGTGTTAACATGCAGCAGTATGTACTCCGCTATCCCGGTAAATTTGATCGCCCTGAACAGTACGAGAATATTCCACTACGCGCAAATCCGGACGGTTCGATTTTGCGTTTGAGAGATGTGGCAGATGTTGAATTTGGGTCTTTGGAATATGAGATGGCGTCCAAAGCCGATGGCCGTCCGTCAGCCTCCATTATGATTAAACAATTACCGGGTTCCAACGCCAGCGAAGTTATTGATGCAATCAAGGCTAAAATGGAGGAACTTAAGGGCACTACCTTTCCTCCGGGCATGAAGTACGCGATGGGTTACGATGTGTCGCGATTCTTAGACGCTTCTATCAATGAAGTACTGCATACGCTTGTGGAAGCCTTTATTTTGGTGTTTTTGGTCGTGTTTATCTTTCTACAGGATTTTCGATCCACTTTGGTGCCGGCACTGGCTGTTCCGGTCTGTTTGATCGGGGCCTTATTCTGTATGCAAATGCTCGGATTCTCGATTAACTTATTAACCCTCTTTGCACTCGTGTTGGCGATTGGTATCGTGGTGGATAACGCCATTGTGGTGGTGGAGGCTGTGTATGTAAAAATGGAAGAAGAGCACATGCAACCCATGGAGGCGACGTTGGCGGCCATGAGGGAAATCAGCGGGGCAATTATTGCGATTACGTTGGTGATGTCTGCCGTATTTGTACCGGTGGCATTCCTCTCCGGCCCGGTAGGTGTTTTTTATCGACAGTTTTCTTTAACGCTGGCCGGATCTATTCTTATTTCCGGAATCAATGCGCTTACCTTAACACCGGCCCTTTGCGCTATCATTTTAAGATCGCCACACGATCGGCCTGAACCTAGAGGGGCCTTGGCAACCTTCTTTAGGAAATTTAATAGCGTCTATAACAGCATATCCGGAAGGTATGCCGGTCTTATCAGTCGTATCGCCGGTAGGCGCGTCATAACGCTGGTTATATTAGTAGTTTCATTCATAGCTACCTGGGGTATTTCCTCGGTTCTACCTTCCGGATTTATACCTACGGAAGATCAGGGAATGATTTACGTGAACGTTACGACGCCGCCAGGTGCAACCGTTCAGCGAACGGAGGCCGTATTGGATGAAGTAGATGCTATTGCTCGGCAAATGGAATCCGTCGAAAGTGTTTCGACGCTTGCCGGTTACAGTTTGGTAAATGAAGTTACCGGTGCTTCTTATGGGATGGGGATGATTAACCTCAAACGTTGGGAAGAGCGGAAGGAATCGGTTAGTGATATGGTAGAGCACATGAAGAAAGAAACTGCTAAGATAACCGATGCGGAGATCGAATTTTTCCCACCGCCAACCGTCCCCGGCTTCGGTAACTCAAGCGGTTTTGAGCTACGGGTGCTAGATCGAAGCGGCAGTGATGATCTGGGCAAGTTGTCTGATGTGTTGAACACTTTTATGGATAACCTGAAGAAGGCTCCCGAGGTGGGTAGTGCGTTTACCAGTTTTGATCCCAATTTTCCTCAATATATGATTAACGTCGATTATGATGTAGCGGCTAAAAAGGGGATAAGTGTGGAGAACGCGATGTCAACCTTACAAACACTGATGGGTAGCTTCTATACCTCCAACTTTATCAAGTTTGGACAAATGTATAAAGTAATGGTACAGGCAGGCCCGGGTTATCGGGAAAAGCCTGAAGATGTTTTGCGGTTGTTCCTTAAAAATGATGCGGGAGAAATGGTACCCTTTTCTAGTTTCATAAAAATGGAACGGATATACGGACCGGAGCAGCTAACCCGTTATAACATGTTTACCTCGGCCATGATCAATGGGGATGCAGCACCCGGATATAGTAGCGGTGACGTAATTGCAGCGGTTGAACGCGTTGCTGCCGAAAGCTTACCGCGTGGATTTGAGATCGAATGGTCGGGTATGACACGCGAGCAGATCCTGTCCGGAAATCAAGCGATCTACGTGTTCGCATTGTGTTTATTATTTGTTTATCTACTGCTATGTGCTCAATATGAAAGTTTCTTACTGCCCTTACCGGTTATTTTAAGTTTGCCGGCAGGGGTCTTCGGTGCTTTCCTATTCTTGAAGTTGCTTGGATTGGAGAACAATATCTATGCACAAGTTGCCTTAATTATGTTGATCGGTTTGTTAGGTAAGAATGCGATACTTATTATTGAGTATGCGATCTTGAAGCATAAGCAGGGCGCATCAATCTTAAATGCGGCTATCGAGGGATCTGTTGCGCGCTTACGTCCTATTTTAATGACCTCATTTGCCTTCGTAGCAGGATTAATTCCGTTGGCGATGGCTTCCGGAGCAGGGGCTTTGGGAAATAGATCAATCGGTACAACGGCAATCGGAGGGATGATTATAGGTACATTGGCCGGTGTTATTGTCATTCCCGGGCTATATGTGCTATTTGCTTCCATGAAAAAACAGAAAAAGGCTAAGAAAGTAAGTGGTATTGCAGTAGCTGTACTGGGTATTTTATTGCTTTCATCCTGTGGAGTGCAGAAGGAAACGGAGTTAACCCATCGAAAAGTTCCGGCACACTACCTCGGAAAAAATCAGACCGATACGCTCGCTAATGATAGCACCTCCATGGCAACCATCTCTTGGAGAACGTTTTTTCAAGATGAGTATTTGCTAAGGCTCATCGATACGGCTTTAGCCAATAATCCGGACATGCAGCAAGCTCTCTATCGCGTTGAAATGGCACGTGCCAATATGCGTTTGCGTAAAAATGCCTTGTTCCCTTCTATCGATGCGGTTGCGGAGGCAGGACTTCGTAAATATGGATTTTATACCATGGACGGAATCGGTAACTACGACACCAATTTTTCTAATAATTTGAAAGATGACGAACGAGTGCCAGACCCCGTGCCGGACTATTTTCTAGGTTTACGTGCCTCTTGGGAAATCGATATATGGGGCAAGCTGAAGAACCGAAAGAAAGCTGCTTTTGCTCGTTTCCTAGCATCTTATGAAGGGAGAAAATTAGTACAAACGCAGCTAATAGCAGAAATCGCCGCTGCTTACTTTGAACTGTTGGCCTTGGATAATGAATTAGATATCCTCGAGAAGAATATTGCCTTACAACAAGAATCGTACGAGTTGGTGCAGGTGCAAAAAGAAGGTGGCCGGGCAACAGAATTAGGTGTGCAGCAGATGAGAGCCATTTTGATGAACTCAAAGAGTAGAAAAGAGACCGTTTTGCAACAGATAAATTCGAAGGAAAATTATTTGAATTTCTTATGCGGGCGCTTTTCTTCACCAATTGAGCGCAAGCGGGAGGAGTTGGATGCATATCCTTTAGCAAGTGCAGTTCGGGTGGGACTTCCGGCAAAAATGTTGGTCTTGCGCCCGGACATACGGGCGGCAGAATTGAATTTACTAGCTGCGAAAGGAGATGTTAAAGCCGCCCGTGCAGCGTTTTTACCGTCGCTCAACTTTTCTCCTTATTTCGGATTTCAGGCATTTGATTTGTCTAAGCTATTTGTTACCTCGCCAAGTTCAATTGCGTATGGGTTGCTTGGAGGGTTAACGGCACCTATATTTAATCAACGCATGATTCGCTCTAATTATGAACAGGAATTAGCAAATAAAGGTATCGAGTATCAGGAGTATGAGAAAACAGTGCTAAAGGCTTGGCAAGAAGTTGAAACAGAACTCAATGCGCAGAGACATCTGATAGCAAGGCGATCCTTTAACCAACATGAAGTAGATGCTCTCCGTTTGGCTGTTGACGCTTCTTCTGAATTGTTTAAAGCAGGGAGAGCAAACTATTTGGATGTTATTACCTCACAACGAAATGTACTGGATGCAGAAATCACTTTGAATAGTACCTATTTGGAATACCTCCAGTCAATTGTTAATTTATACAAAGCTTTAGGGGGTGGGTGGCAATAGCTGTCGGTAATCAGATATCAGCAGTCGGCTGTAAGCTGATTTCTGACGGCTGAAAGCTTAAGCAAATAAAAAGAAAACCCCGGCAATCGCCGGGGTTTTCTTTTTATTTGCTTAAATACATCGATTTCTCGGCGTATAGATGTCTGAAATAAGGGTCGTCCAGGTCTTTGATAAAGCGAATCGCTTCACCGGTAGAGCGCATTTCGGGCCCCAGCTGTTTATCAACATCCGGAAATTTATCAAAGGAGAATACAGGCTCCTTAATCGCATAACCTTCCAGTTTTCGCTCAATTTTGAAATCGCCTAGCTTATTTTTTCCAAGCATTACTTTGGTAGCGATATTGATATAAGGAACGTCATAAGCTTTGGCTATAAAAGGAACAGTACGTGAAGCCCTTGGATTGGCTTCAATTACATACACCTTACCGTCTTTTATGGCAAACTGAATATTCAGCAAGCCCTTTACGTTTAACGCCTTTGCAATTTTTCTTGAATATTCATCCATTTTCTCCTGAACAGCTGTTGACAAGCTAAAGGGAGGCAATACAGCACTTGAATCGCCGGAGTGGATGCCTGCCGGTTCGATATGCTCCATCATACCGATGATATGCACTTCTTCGCCGTCGCAGATGGAATCGGATTCCGCTTCTTCTGCGCGATCAAGGAAATGGTCGATCAGTACCCTGTTTCCAGGCATATTTTTCATGATTTTGATAACTGCTTTTTCCAGCTCCTCATCATTAATCACAATACTCATTCCCTGCCCGCCAAGTACATAACTTGGCCGTACTAACACAGGATAGCCCACTTCGTTGGCAACTTTAAGTGCCTCCTCTGCGTTTTCAGCTACTCCATATTTAGGATACGGAATATCCAATTCCTTCAGTAAGTCAGAAAAACGTCCACGGTCTTCCGCTAAGTCCATATCTTCAAAAGAAGTCCCGATAATGCGGATTCCTGTTTCCTTTAGCTTTTCGGCCATCTTCAGCGCTGTTTGGCCACCAAGCTGCACGATGACACCCTCTGGCTTTTCTAAATCGATAATTTCCCGAACATGCTCCCAGAAGACAGGTTCAAAATAAAGCTTGTCGGCCATATTGAAGTCTGTTGATACCGTTTCCGGGTTACAGTTCACCATGATAGCCTCGTATCCCGCCTCTTTGGAAGCCAATAAGCCATGCACACAAGAGTAATCGAATTCAATCCCTTGTCCGATTCGATTTGGCCCTGAACCCAGTACGATAATTTTCTTTTTATCGCTCGGGATAGACTCATTCTCTTCTTCAAAGGTAGAGTAATAGTAAGGTGTGGCAGCTTGAAACTCAGCAGCACAAGTATCTACCATTTTATAGACACGCTTAATACCTAGCTCTCTCCGACGGTTGTAAACATCATCTTCACTTACATTGCCCAATAACCAAGCAATTTGCCCGTCAGAGAATCCTTTTTGCTTCAATGTTAAAAAGAAATCTTTCGGTATATTAGATAACGAATAACGTTTTAGTTCCGTTTCCAGTTCAACAAGTTCCTGGATTTGAACCAAGAACCATTTGTCGATATGCGTAGCTTTTCTAATAGACTCCAAAGGAACGCCCATCTCAAAGGCATCCTTAATATGGAAGAGACGACCGCTGCTCGGATGCTCCAAGCTATGCATAATTTCTTCCAAGTTTCGTAACTGTCTACCATCGGCACCTAACCCTAAACGGTTGGTTTCCAAACTTTGACATGCCTTTTGTAAGGCCTCAATAAAGGTGCGGCCAATGGCCATTACTTCACCTACCGATTTCATTTGCAATCCTAGTTCCCGGTTGGCTCCTTTGAACTTCGCAAAGTTCCAACGCGGTGATTTTACGATTACGTAGTCTAAAGTAGGTTCAAAATAGGCAGATGTCGTTTTCGTGATCTGGTTTTCCAGCTCATCCAAATTATATCCGATAGCTAATTTGGCTGCAATTTTCGCAATTGGATAACCGGTAGCTTTTGAAGCCAAAGCCGACGAACGCGAAACGCGTGGGTTAATTTCAATCGCTATGATATCCTCATTTTCGGGGTTAACAGAGAACTGTACATTACATCCACCGGCAAAATTACCAATCGCGCGCATCATCTTAATTGCTTGATTGCGCATCTCCTGATAGCAAGTATCACTCAATGTCATCGCAGGAGCCACCGTTATGGAGTCGCCCGTATGGATACCCATTGGATCGAAATTCTCAATAGAACAAATAATGATGACATTATCTTTATTGTCGCGCAGGAGCTCCAACTCGTATTCCTTCCATCCTAAAACCGCTTGTTCTACCAGCACTTCATGTGTAGGGGAGGCTTGGAGCCCACGGCTAAGAGCCGCTTCAAAATCTTCTTTTTTATGCACAAACCCTCCGCCGGTTCCGCCCAAGGTATAGCTGGGACGAATCACCAAAGGAAAGCCGATTTGTTGGGCAGCTTCTTTACCTTCGAGGAAGGAGTTGGCAATTTTTGATTTTGCTACGCCGACACCAATTTCAATCATTAGCTGACGGAAGGCTTCTCGATTTTCTGTTTTTTCAATGGCTGCAACATCTACACCAATTACTTGTACACCGTACTTTTCCCAGATACCGCGGTTGGAAGCTTCGATACATAGATTAAGCGCTGTTTGCCCGCCCATGGTGGGTAGCACGGCATCGATCTGACGTTCCTGAAGGATTTTTTCAATACTGTCAACGGTAAGGGGTAATAGGTAAACGTGGTCTGCGATGACCTTATCGGTCATGATCGTTGCGGGGTTCGAATTAATAATGGAAACTTCAATACCTTCCTCTTTCAATGAAAGAGCTGCTTGAGAACCCGAATAGTCAAACTCACAGGCCTGTCCGATAATAATTGGGCCCGAACCGATAATCAGCACCGAGCGAATGGAGGTGTTTTTTGGCATTTTATATGTTCAAAAGTATTAGTTATCAAAAAGAACGTTTGATAAAACAGTTTGGGAAGCTCTAGGATTGTGAAGATTATTCCGACTGCTTTGTCGGAGTGCAAAGATAGGACTTTTTTAGTTTATAATTTGAAAAAAATGTAAAAAATATAAAGGCTTTTTCTTTACCTATTTTTTTAGAATCTATTCTTTTGCTTGATCATAAAAACCAAATCCAAGAGCGCATATGTGGCAACTTGTATTTGCAAAGCATTTTTCGTTAAATTTGAATATTCAATTTTATATTATGACGAATCTTAGTATTACTGATAAGCTACAGCAGCTTCCGCAAGATATGCGGCAGGAGGCAGAAGATTTTATCGATTTATTACTGGAGAAAGTTAACCGAATCCCGGACCACGTAAAAGAAGGTGTTCAAAAAGGACAGTTGGACGTGCAGGAAGGAAATTTAAAATCTCATGAAGAAGTAATGAATAAGTACAAAAGGTATTTATGAAATACACTGTTTATTGGACAGAAACTGCCGATAGCACCTTAGATTGTATCCTTAAAAATGTCGAGAATAAATTTGGGTTTACTTCTGCTAGAAAACTAATGAAGGAGGTTGAAAGACATGTAGAATTAATAAAAGAGAATCCCTTCCTATTTAGAATTTCTCATCTTGAAATGTAAGGAAGTGTGTAATATCGAAGCAAACGTCCTTATTTTATGAAATAAGACCTAATAATCATATATACCTCTTATATTATTGGGGATAATAGACAAGAACCATTGATCGTTGATTAGTCTTTAATATTACGCAGCAATTGCTTTCCCAAATTGTACAAACCTCTTTATTAGAATGGTTTGCTGTTGTCACAGCTTTCCTTTGTTTTGTTCCCTAATTTTCGATGACTAGAAAGGTGCTGCAAAATTGGTCAATGTGGGTTGTAGTGGATATTTTATTCCGCTTTTTGTTTATAAAAATTATACCTTAACTGCGTTATTATACGGAATTTTAGCATTTACAGCCTGGCAGGGCTATTTTGATTGAAGCGTACATGGATGATAGCAAACAACTCATAAAAATTGCAGTAGTAGGTCCGGAATCTACCGGGAAATCGCAGGTTTCGACCTATTTGGCCAAGTTATATGGTACCATTTGCGTACCGGAATATTCGAGAGAGTATTGTCGAAACCTGAACCGGGAATACACGCTGCAAGATGAATTGAATATTTTTTATGGTCAGATCGCTTTAGAGCGAAGCTTGGAACCGTTGGCCTTTAATCATTTATTGATTTGCGATACAACATTCTTGACAGTAAAGGTATGGTGCGATTACCTTTTTGGCGATACACCGGAGGAGGTGAAATCTGCACTAAAAAATCATTCCTATGATTTTTATTTATTAATGGATATCGATTTACCTTGGGAGGACGATCCGTTGCGGGATTTTCCTGAACCTGAACAGCGGCAGTATTTCCTACAAGTATGGAAAAATGAGCTGACAGAACTAAAGGCCAAATATCAACTGATATCCGGCCTTGGTGAAGAACGTTTTTTGAATGCCAAGAAAGCTGTTGACAGCTTTCTACTTTAAGCGTTATGCTCCTTTCTGGGAAATAAGAGTGAAGCGATCACACTGATAGCTAAAATCCCAATGATTATGTACAACGAATGTGCTGTGGTGAATCCCCACGCCTCCAACCAATGATGTCCCAGCATTTTTCCACCGATAAATATCAGCAGGAACGCAAGGCCTACTTTTAGATAATGGAACTTATGAATGATATTTACCAATAGGAAGAACATAGACCGTAATCCAAGAATGGCGAATATATTCGAAAAGAATACAATATAGGGATCTTTGGTAACAGCAAAGATAGCAGGGATGGAGTCGACCGCGAATATTAAATCGGTAAATTCAATAACCAATAAGACTAAAAAGAGCGGTGTAATAAATTTTTTCCCGTTTTCTCTGTGGAAAAAGTTGTGTCCGACAAATTCCGGGTAGACCGAAAAATAGCGGGATGCAAAACGGACAACTTTATGGTTTTTCGGGTCGATTTCCTCTTCTTCATTTCTATTTAGGTACATGGTTATTCCGGTATATACCAGGAAAACGCCAAATACATACAGGATCCACTCAAAGCGATTAATAAGGGAGGCGCCCAAAAATATAAACAAAAAGCGCAATAAGATTGCCCCAACAATTCCCCATACCAGCACGCGATGATAAAATTTGGGAGGAACGCCGAATGAGGTGAAAATTAATACCATTACAAAGATATTGTCAACGGAAAGTGCGTATTCAACGACATAACCGGTGAGATACTCAAGGGCTAGGTTCTTCTTATATATTTCAAGGCTCGCGGCAAAATTTTCGGGTAACAGTTTAATATTATGGAGATGTCGGCGCGTGACTTCCTGAAGATGGTCAAAATCTTGTATGTCATGTAGCTTATCGCCCCAGAACCGGAGAATTATATAAAAGCCTAAAGCAAACGCCACCCAAACACTACTCATAATCGCCGCTTCTTTAAAAGATACTTCATGATCTTTTTTATT
>Ga0079224_100014632_pt1 | contig 10967 bp, 6 predicted proteins | sample Stecom2015_FD_80414 | JGI IMG/M metagenome (GOLD analysis project Ga0079224, IMG submission 80414) | Agricultural soil microbial communities from Utah to study Nitrogen management - Steer compost 2015 | ecosystem: Environmental > Terrestrial > Soil > Agricultural land | place: USA: Utah...
AAATTTACCGAACTGTATGGAAAACAGATAACATTTCTCGTTTTGTTGTTCAGGCGTTGGAAAACGGCGAATTGAGGTGATTTACGCCATTGCGCCCAATCGGTACCATGGGCCGGGGGAAGGTACTTTCAGTAGGGCGTATTTATAGCAAGGGTGGCATGTTTTCATGCCACCCATCACATAAATAAAACTGAGATTATTAACAATTACCTGCGCTGCACCTATTCCTCCTCGTCATCATCCGTATGCAGCATGTTCATGTGCTCTTCGGGTTTGTATCCTGCCCGGAGTTCGGCGAGTTTCTTCTTGCCATAAGCAACCTTACTGATGAGTACGAATAGTACAGGTACAATGAAGATGGCGAACAATGTGGCGATGAGCATACCGCCAAAGACGGTCCAACCGATTGTTTGCCGAGACATGGCGCCCGCTCCCGCCGAGTACATCAGCGGTACGATACCGAGGATGAATGCAAAGGAGGTCATGATGATGGGCCTTAGCCGCAGTTTCACAGCCTCAAGGGTCGCCTTCAACAGTCCCATGCCGATATCGACCCGTTCTTTGGCGAACTCGACAATCAGGATAGCGTTTTTAGCGGCGAGGCCGATAATGGCCACTAAACCGATCTGCGCATAGATGTTGTTGTCCAAGTGCGGTAAAAACATGAGCACGAGGATCGCCCCGAAGATTCCAAGCGGTACGGAAAGCAGGATGGAGAACGGAACCGACCAACTTTCATACAACGCCGCGAGAAGCAGGAACACGAATAGAATACACAGGGCAAAGATCATGAGGGTCATGTTCCCCGCTTCCTTTTCCTGCAAACTGATTCCTGAAAACTCATAGGTGAAGCCGGCGCCGAGTGTCTGGGCAGCGGTTTCTTCGAGCGCTCGCAGGGCATCACCACTACTATACCCGGGGGCCGCACCACCCATCAGGTCAATCGACCGGAAGATGTTGAAGTGGTTGATGATGGAGGGGCTTTCGATGATTTCGTGCGATACCAACGCGCTCAATGGCACAGGCTCTCCCTGCACGTTTTTCACATATAATTTATTGATATCATTGATGTCCATACGGAAGGCCGTGTCGGCCTGGGTAACTACGCGGAAGTTTCGGCCGTAACGGGTGAAGTCGTTTACGTAGCTGCTGCCTAGGAATGAAGACACGGTGCTGTATACACTAGAAACGGGCACGCCCATGCGCTTGGCCTGTTCGCGGTCGACCTTAACGAGGTAATTTGGGGTGTTCGAATTGAACAGCGTATATGCCATGCCGATTTCGGGACGCTGGTTGGCCGCGGCCATAAATTTGCCTACCTGTGCTTCAAAGTCCTTGATGTCGCCACCGCGCTGGTCGATAAGCTGCATTGCAAAGCCGCCGCTTATGCCGAGACCGGGGATGGCGGGTGGCATTACGGGCATGATGGTAGCTTGTTGGAAACCTCTATATTTTGCTTGTAGGCCAGCCACGATTTCGCCAGCTGTGCGGCTCCGTTCATCCCAGGGCACCAGCTGTACGAAGAACGTCCCGCCGTTTGGCTTGAACGACCTATTCAGCAAGTTGATTCCCGAAATGGACATGACATTCTTCACCTCGGGATTCTGGGTCCGTATCGAATCAGAAATGGCATCCAATAATTCGGTCGTACGCTGGGAGGAGGCTCCTTCCGGCAGTGTTACGCCCACCATGAACACCCCGGCGTCTTCTGTTGGGATAAACCCGGTGGGTTTTGCGTTAAACAGGCCGATGGTGCCTACGTAGATGCAGACCAAGATAACGATGACCAGCGGAGCCCGCTTGATGCTTACCCGGACGGCGCTGGAGTAGCGTTTCGTTACTCGGTCGAACCATGTGTTGAATTTGTAGAACAGCCGGTTGACGCCCCTCGAATCTTCATTGAATTGAGACGGCTTCAGCAACAGCGAACATAGTGCGGGCGTGAGGGACAGGGCGACGAACGCAGAGAGCAATACCGATACTGCGATGGTGATGGCAAACTGCTGGTAGAGTTGTCCTACCATTCCCGGGATAAAGCCCACGGGTACGAACACCGCCGCTAGGATAAGCGCAATGGCGATGACCGGCGCTGTGATTTCTTTCATCGCCCGCCGGGTGGCTTCCGGCGCCGGGAGCTTATCGTGGTCGATGTAATGCTGCACGGCCTCTACCACTACGATGGCATCGTCGACCACAATCCCGATGGCGAGTACGAACGCCAGCATCGTGAGGTTGTTGATCGAAAAGCCAAATAGGTTAAAGAAGATGAACGTGCCGATAATGGATACTGGGATTGCCAATACCGGAATTAGTGTGGCCCGCCAGCTCTGGAGGAAGATGAATACCACGAGGGTCACCAAAATCAGTGCTTCCACGAGTGTGTGGAGTACATTGCTGATCGACTCCTGGATAACGGTAACGGTTTCGTAGTTGACCACATAGTCCATGTCGCTCGGGAAGTCGGCTTTCAGCCGCTCGAGTGCTTCATAGATCCCTTCGGCGGTTGTCACCGCGTTTCCACCCGGCATCTGGTTCACCATCATGCCGGAGGCGGTCATCCCGTTGAGTTTATTGGAAATGGAGTAGGCAAACTCACCGAGTTCGACGCGTGCTACATCTCTTAGGTACACCAGGGATCCGTCGGCGTTGGTTTTAACGACGATTTGCTCGAACTGTTCTTCTTCATTGAGATCACCGTCCAAAATCACCGGATACTCAAACACCTGTGTATTCACCTGTGGACGGGCGCCAACGCTACCGCCCGGCATGCGGATATTCTGTTCCTGAATCGCCGCGTTCACGTCGGCCGGCGTGAGCCCTAGGTTAGATAGCTTGGTGGCATCGAGCCATACCCGCATGCTGAAGGGTTGGCCGAAGGCCATCACGTCGCCCACGCCGTTTACGCGCATGAGCGCATCTTTTACGTATAAGTTGGCGTAGTTGGCGAGGAACTTCTGGTCGCGCGTGCCGTTTGGCGATATCAATGAAATCATCATCAATACGTCGGTGTTGGCTTTCCGCGTGATAACGCCCAGTCGTCTCACAGCTTCCGGTAGAGCCGGCTCGGCGATCCCCACCCTGTTCTGCACGTCGAGCGTGGCAATGTCGATATCGGTACCGACATCAAATGTTACAGTGATGTTCGCCCGTCCGTCTGACGTGCTGCTTGATGTCATGTACGTCATACCGGGTGTACCATTAATCTGGCTTTCGATAAGCGTCGTGACGGTTTGCTCGACCGTCTGTGCATCGGCCCCGGTATAGGTTGCCGATACCTGTACTGTAGGCGGCGAGATATTGGGGTATTGGCTGATGGGCAGCGTGGTGATCGAGATGATCCCGATGATGGTAATCAGGATGGAGATCACAATCGAGGTAACGGGTCTTCTTATGAATACTTCTGAAATCATGTTGTTTCTTTCCTAAATGCGCGTGTTGGTCGTCTTTCCTTCTTATTTCTGTCCTTCGGGCTGGGTTACCTCCACTTTTGCGCCGGGGCGCAAGTTGATGGTTCCGTCGGTGACCACCTGTTCGCCATTTGAAAGACCTTCGGTAACGACAACGCGGTCGGCCATTTTTAGCCCCAGTTTGATGCCACGTTGTTCTACCGTGCTGCTATCGGTCAACACGTAAACCGAAGTTTGCCCCAGCTGCTCCATTACCGCACGATAGGGGATAACCAATTGCTTGGATTCCGACTGGGTATGTACCTGCACGGTGGTTGCCATTCCGGCGCGTAGCAGTTCATCGGGGTTTTCGAAGCTGGCGCGTACGGTGAGGGTAGCCGTATTGCGGTCTACCGCACGATCCATCGCTATGATTTTGCCTAGCTGCCTGTATGGTGTTCCGTCGGGAAGACTGATTGATATCACCGAGTCGCGTAGCACATCGGTCGACTGGCGCAGCGTATTGAAGCGAGCGATTTCGCGTTCATTTATAGGGAAGTCGACGGCAATCGGGTTAACTGACGAGATGCTGTTGATTAGCGTAGAGCCCGCAGATACCAACGCGCCCATACGGACCTGAGCGATACCAATGGTACCGCTGAATGGGGCCACGATGGTAGAGCGGTTGAGGTTTGTCTGTGCCGTGGTCAATGCTGCTTTGGCGGAAGCAACCTGCGCTTCCGCATTACTGAGGTCGGTTTCGGCATAGTCAAGCGTTTGGCGGGCAATAGCGTCCTGCTCGGCCAGTTTGCGGTACCGTTCCACGTCGCGCCTGATTCGGTCGAGGTTCGCCTCGGCAATGGCTAGATTGGCTTGTGCCTGCTGAGCTGCCGCTTCGTACCGCGTGCGGTCTATTTCGTAAAGCTTCTGGCCTTTGCTTACGGAAGCGCCATCGGCTACGAAGATGCCGGTGATGTAGCCACTTACTTCCGCCCTGAGTTCGGTTTCATTGAGCGGTACGACGTTTCCGGGGTATTCGTCGGCCCCTGACACGATTTCCTCGGTAACCGATTGGACCGAAACCGGGATGGCCGGAGCCTGCATGCCGGCAGCGGCTTGTTGCTGTTGCTTATTGCCGCAAGCACCCGCGAGGCCGGCAATGAAGAGGAGGGAGACTATTTTGTAGTTGTTCATATACTTGATAATTGTGCTGTCTAATGTCTATTGTCTAATATCTGTTAATCTGTTGTCCCGTGTCTGCTGTCTCAGTTCTCATCTAACACCGAACCCAGGGCGCGCTGTACTTCCAGTTTTCCAGAGAGGACGGCAAATAGTGCATTGAGGTAGTTGATCTGGGCGGTACGTAAATCGGTTTCTGCGGTCATCAGATCGAGATACGTCTTGATACCTTCATCGTATTGCATTTTGAGGGTGTTGTAGACCTCTTCTGCCAGCGCCATGTTGTGCTGTGCTGTTGTCCAATCGTTCAGGTTGGCTTTGTAAGTCGCCATGGCCATTTCGTACTGGGTATTGATTTGGTTCCTCAGGTTGACGATGTCCCAATCGATACGGGCTTCCTGTAATTTGGATTTCTTGATTTCCTGGATGCGCCTTGTGCCTTGGAAGATGGGCACATTCAACGTGAGGCCGAATACCGAGCGAGGGAAAGCAGGGCTGTAGAGGTCATTGAAACGGTTATCGCGGAAATCCCAGGCATAGTTGTAAAATGCCGAGAGGTTCGGAAGAAATGTCCACTTATTATATTGGGTGTTCAAATGCTGCAGCTGTTTAATGGTTTGCAATTGGCGGAACTCGACACGGTTCTCCAGATTGACGGTTTGGGTGGTGTCGAAGAGGATTTGATGTTCCATTGCGGTATCTTCAAACGAGAGAGAAAGAGGTTGCCCCGGTTCGAGTCCGATGAGTTCCTTCAAGTAGGCATACTTGTATTTTAGGAGTTCAGCAACCCTTTTCTGATCTGCTTTTGTATTCGCGAGTGTGATTTCTGCCCGTTTGTAGTCGATTTTATCTACGATGCCAGTTTCATAGCGCACCCTGGCATCCGCCAATTGCCGCTCAATGCGGGCTAGGTTTTCGGCGATGATGTTCAGCTGTTCTTCGCTGGTTAGTATGTCATAGTAGCCTTTGCTGACCTCCACAACGGTATTAATGGTGCTGTTTTCGGTGTTCAGCGCATTTTGTTGACGGATGTACTTCGCTGCTTTTGTAGCCTGCATCAATCCGGGGTTTAGCAATTGTTGGTCGGCTTGGAGCACCACGGCACTGGAGTGGTCTTGCCCCATGGCAATTACTTGGTCGCCGATAACCGTGGTCGGAATTTTGACATTGTAATTATAGGTTCCGGTCGCGTTTATTTGCGGAAACCACCCCGAGAGGGCAGAGGCAATCTCGCGCTCGCCGATTTCTTCATCGATCAGTGCCTGCTGTACGGTTGCTCGGTTATCGAGTGCAAAGTCGATGAGGTCTTGTAGCGTAGCCTGCGCTGGCAGCTCCGTTTGGGTGTCCTGCGCCATTGACGGCGAATAGAAGCTCCCGCCAATCGCAATCAGGGAGCCATAAACCAGTTTTCTAAAATACATATTTGCCTTTATCGTCATAGTGTTTTTTAATGCTTTATGCCATTCCAGATGATGGCGACCATTTGTTTGAGCTCCTCTTCTGTTAACGCAAAACGGCCATGAATGTTCCGCTTAGCAGTTGCTGATACGGTACCGATATAAGCTGCACTGATGATGTTGATATCCAGTGGCTTAATGTGTTTTTCCAAAATGCCCTGTTTCAGGAAAACCGATACCTCGTCCTGGAAGCCTAAGCAACCCTCAGGATAAACATCTTTTACATATGGAGAAGAGAAAAACTGTTCCACGAAACTCAGTACTTCTGGGTGCTCCATATAATACCGCACCAATTTCATCCAGATATCGGTGAACCGTTCGGGGTAAGGCAAGGTGTTGTTGCTTTCATTGAATATCGCCCGATGTATCCGCTCCTTGATGTAGTGGTGGAGTTCGACGATTAATTCGTCTTTCGACGCAAAGTAATGGTAAATCGTTCCCGTTGCAACCCCCGCCTCATGGGCAATTTGGCTCATTGGCGTGCCGTGGAAACCAAATTTCTTGATGAGGCGCAAGGTGCTTTCGTATATCGCCCTTTTCTTTGCTGTTGTTTCCGTGTTTAACTGAACGTTCATTCGGGTGGCAAAGGAACGCATTATTTGCGAAAAGTTAGCGCATTTAACCTATTCATAACGGAAATTTGACAATAGCCGTCAAAAGGTCAATCCGATGATCGAAATCAGGATACGAGCGAGAAGTCGATTTGCCGCTTGGCGAGGTCGACTTTCTTCACGCGGATCTGCACTTCGTCTCCCAACTGGTACTTTTTTTTGCGCCGTTGGCCGATGATTGCATAATTTTTTTCATCCAGTGCATAAAAATCATCGGTGATGTCGCGCAGGCGCACCATACCTTCGCACTTGTTTTCTTCAATTTCGACGTACATGCCCCATTCGGTCACGCCTGAGATGATACCGGTGAAGATTTCGCCCACTTGGTCTTGTAGGAATTCGGCCTGTTTGTATTTCACCGATGCCCGTTCGGCGTCAGCGGCCCGTTTTTCCATTTGCGAGGCGTGTTCGCATTGCTTTTCATACGCTTCGGCGTTGACCGATTTGCCGCCCGCCAGGTAATGTTCCAGCAGGCGATGCACCATGACGTCGGGATATCGGCGGATGGGTGAGGTGAAGTGGGTATAGTAGTCAAATGCCAGACCGTAATGACTGGTTTTTTTGGTTGTATAAATAGCTTTTGCCATGGACCGTATGGCGAGGGTGGTCAGCACATTCTGTTCTTTGGTGCCTTCGATTCGTTCCATCACGTTGTTAAGCGATCGTGCGGTTTCGCGATCGGATTTTGTGTTGATTTTGTAGCCGAAGCGAGCGGCGAACTGAGCAAAAGCGGTTATGCTTTCGGCTTTAGGAACATCGTGCACGCGGTATACGAAAGTTTTTTTGTTATTACCCTTACTTTGTTTGCCGACGAACTCGGCCACCCGTCTGTTGGCTAGCAGCATGAAATCTTCGATGAGTTTATGGGCATCCTTGCGCTCCTTCACATACACGCCCAATGGCTTGCCTGTTGCGTCGAGATGGAATTTCACTTCAGTGCTTTCGAAGCTGATGGCTCCGTGCTTGAACTTTCGGTCGCGCAGGATGTGCGCCAACTGATTGAGCGTTTGCAGCTCGGTGCTGAATTCACCGGCTTGCTGGTCGATGATTTGCTGGGCCTCTTCGTAGCTGAACCTCCTGTCGGAATGGATGATACCTTTTCCAAACCACTCTTTTACCAAGTTGGCATTGCTGTCCATTTCGAATACGGCGGAGAACACGAGGCGGTCTTCATTGGGCCTGAGGGAGCAAAGGTCATTCGAGAGGCGCTCCGGAAGCATGGGTATCACGCGGTCTACTAGGTAAACGGAGGTGCCGCGTTCGTAGGCTTCCTTGTCGAGCGGTGAATCGGGCCGCACGAAATGACTCACGTCGGCGATGTGGACGCCTATTTCGTAATGGCCGTTGGGTAGCTGTTCGAATGAGATGGCGTCGTCGAAATCTTTAGCGTCTTCGGGGTCGATGGTAAAAGTAGTTACCTTGCGGAAGTCACGACGTCTAGCGACTTCTTCGGCCGGTATTTCGGCGCTGAAGGTTGTAGCTTCTTTCTCCACGGCTTTCGGAAAGGCGAGCGGGAATCCGAAATCGGCTAGGATAGCGTTCATTTCGGTGTCGTTCTCGCCTTTTTTGCCCAGGACGAAGGTCACTTTACCTACCGGGTTCTTGCCCTCGGTCGGCCATTCGGTGATGCTTACTACCACCTTTTCACCATCTTTGGCACCGTTTAGGTCGGCTAGGGGTATGAAAATATCGTGCAGCATTTTGCGGTCGTCTGCATTGAGGAAAGCGAAGCGGGGCGATATGGCTATGGTGCCGGTAAACTCCGTGCGCGCGCGTTCCAATATTTCCACCACTTCGCCCTCTTTTCGCTTGCCGCGACGTTTTTCATACGTATGTACTTTCACCCGGTCGCCATGCAGTGCTTGGCGTAACTTCCGCGGCGCGATGTATATATCGTCTTCCAGTTCGTCTTCGGGAACGATGAACGCCGAACCGTCGGCCGTCATATCCACTTTGCCGATGACAAAAGCTTTCAGTTCCCTGAGGGCGTACTTGCCTTTGTCGACTTCTTTGAAGATCCCTCCTGTGCGGGCCTCCTCTTGCAGAATGTCGCGGATAGCCGCGCGCGATTCGTTGTCGACCAGGTTGAGTTTGGCGGCTACCTGCTTATAGTTCATCGCCTTATTGCCCGATTTCTCGATAAGGTCGGAAATCAGCTGGGTAAGTACGTGTTTGAATGCGTTATTTTTCTTTGCCATTGTCTGCTTTTGCTATTATGATTTTTTTTTCCGGTATGCCCCTCTGTTGAATGCGTCAGTTTGTTTGATGGCCTCTGGTTGCTAATACCTGTCGTCCGCTGCATAACTAACAGCGTCGTGCTCGATTAGCGGTTCGTTGCGCAAGCGCCGCAAGATTTGTGCCGTGGTGAGTACATCCTTTTCGCAATAAACCCGGATGCGCTCCAAATTTTTTTCTTCGTAGTACACGCTATATACGTCCGCGCCGGCGATATCGTCTTTTGGCGACGGGATGCACAAGGTTGCTGCCAAAAGGTTGAGAGACACATAGCTTCGGAAATCGCCGAACCGCCAGAGCTCCATCGTGTCGAGGTGGTTGATTTCCCAGGGCTTCTTGCCTGATATGTCGAGCTGGACGGGCAGCGGAAGGCCATTGATTATCATGCGCCTGCACAGGTAAGGGAAATCGAACGCTTTGGCGTTGTGGCCGCAAAGAATCAATGTGGCTGGCTGGGCGCACAGTAAGGTGGAAAAATCGGCCAATAACTCCCGTTCTTCAACGTGGGCGAACGATTTCAGGCGGAAGCCTGTCTGTCCGCGCCGTTGGTGGAATACGCCGACGGATATGCAGACAATTTTGCCGAACTCGGCATGCAAGCCAGCATTGGGATACACATCCGCGGCTGTTTGATCCGCATCTAGTGAGTTTCGCACTTTATGAGCCCATAGTTCCTTGAAGTCGTCGGTCAGCTCATCGAAGGTGGCCTTTTGGCTTACCGTTTCGATATCCAGTACCATCACTTGTTGTCGGTCTATCGTTTCGAGCATCATTGTTTACTATTTCGCTAATATCTCAAATTGCCGGCTTATACGCGCGCCGCCATCGTCTACCAGTGTAATGCGGTGTTGCCCAGGCGATATTTCCAGAGACAGCTGATGGAACGTTTCCGTTTCGCCGGCAAATGTATCGTCGAGGTGCCAGAATATCCGGCTGCCGCGTTCGCGGTGGGCCGCATTGAAAATCACTTGTCCGCGTTTCCCATCAATTTCTAAAGGTATGTAAATTCTCGCATTATTTTCCGGGTAAATCATTTCCATCACCGGTTCCTGTACGGCGTCGGTACATCCCGGGGCATATGCCGGCACTTCCTGGTAGCTGCCGTGCCGTTGTTTGTAATAATACTCCATTGCTGGAGGCAGGATAAACCACTTTGCTGCCACGATATCGTCCGGTGCGGCGCAGTCGGCTGTTACTTGGAACGTGCCAGCGCGATTGGTGTGAATAATCCGATGGTAGGGGCACACCGCCGAGCGGTGGCCCTGCGCGGGGATATACAAGGTGTCCGGCGTGGGGCAGTCGGGTCCGGCAAGGTGTCCGCTCTGGCCGCACACGGCTGTCTGTACCATGCGGTCCAACGGAGGCGAAAACCATCCCCTTGAAGGCAATAAGTCGAAAATGTCGAATAATATCGGGGCTGCGGTATTAATGCCTATTAGACCCGGATGCCCCTCGCCATCGGCGTTACCTACCCATACACACACCACATGTGTGGGGGTAAGTCCTACAGCCCACCCGTCGCGGAAGCCGAAGCTGGTGCCTGTCTTCCAGGCAATTTTTTTGGATGATGCGAACTGTTCCCAAAGAGCTTCCTCGCCGGGGCGCATCACCTCGTTCATGGCTTGGAAGGTGAAGTAGAGCGAGGCGTGGTCGATGGCCGACGCCCGTTCGGTAGCTGTTGCCGGTGGTTGGTCGGTACTTGCGAGGTAAAACGGGTCGTGGTAATCGGCCGGATTATAGTTGGCGTTGTACTGTTTGTAATGGTTTAGCGTACGTGCCATACTGGCGTAGGTGCCCGCCAATTGCCATGGGGTTACTTCGCATCCGCCAAGAATCATCGATAGTCCGTAGAAATCGGCGGCTCTGTTGAGGGTACGTATGCCTATCGATTTGAGGAACGGGTGGAAGCGTTGGTATTTGTATTGTTGCAGCATCTTTACTGCCGGGATGTTGAGCGAACGGCTTAGCGCCTGGGAGGCCGGAATGGCGCCGTCGTACCCGAGGTCGTAATTTTGCGGGGTATAGCCGCCGATCCGGGTAGGGACGTCTGCGATAAGCGTGTTCGGCAAGATCAGTCCGTCCGTAAGCATGGCAGCATA
>Ga0079224_100014633_pt1 | contig 10967 bp, 15 predicted proteins | sample Stecom2015_FD_80414 | JGI IMG/M metagenome (GOLD analysis project Ga0079224, IMG submission 80414) | Agricultural soil microbial communities from Utah to study Nitrogen management - Steer compost 2015 | ecosystem: Environmental > Terrestrial > Soil > Agricultural land | place: USA: Utah...
CCGGCCGGGCAGGTGGCGGCCGCCCACCGCGCCGTGCGGGTCGGCCGCGGCGATCTCGGTGAAGGCCTCGCGGACGCGCTCGGCGCCCTCGCGGTGGTCCTCGCCGGTGGCGGAGCGGCGGACGTCCTCGCCGGCCTTGATCCTCGCCACCGCCTCGGCGTCGCTCTCGGCGAGCTGGTCGTGGGTCAGCCCGGCCCACTCCCCGACGTGGATCTCGCGCAGCCGCGGCTCGAAGGTGATCTCCAGGCCGGTCACCTCGACCAGGGCCTCGGCGGTCTGCCGGGTCCGGGACAGGTCGCTGGCGTAGAGGGCGCTGGCCCGGTAGCCCGCGATCAGCCGGGCGGCGGTCTTGGCCTGCAGCTGGCCGAGTTCGTCCAGCGGGATGTCCTCCTGCCCCTGCATCAGGCCGGTGGCGTTCCACTCGGTACGGCCGTGGCGCCAGACGATCATCCGGCTCGCGGTCATCGAACTCTCCCCCTCGGTGTCGCGGTCAGCGACGTTCGTCGATCTGCAGGTCGATCTCCGGGCAGTCCCGCCAGAGCCGTTCCAGTGCGTAGAACTGGCGCTCCTCGGTGTGCTGGACGTGCACCACCAGGTCGAGGTAGTCCAGCAGCACCCAGCGCTGCTGGCGGTCGCCCTCGCGCCGCACCGGCTTGGCGTCCAGGCCGCGCAGCGCCTCCTCGATCCCGTCCACCACGGCGCCCACCTGACGCTCGTTGCCGGCGGTGACGACCAGGAACACGTCGGTGATCGCCAGCTGGTCGGAGACGTCGTAGGCGATCAGATCGGTGCCCAGCTTGTCGACCGCGGCCTGGGCCGCGGTCCGGGTCAGTTCGACCGCTCGGTCGGTTGCCGTCATGATCACCTCTCCTGTGCGCTGCCACGGTACAGGCCGCGCTTCTGGATGTACTGCACGATGCCGTCCGGGACCAGGTACCAGATCGGCTCACCGGCGCGGACCCGGGTCCGGCAGTCGGTGGACGAGATCGCCAGCGCCGGGATCGCCATCAGGGTCACCCGGTCCTGCGGCAGGCCCTCGGTGGTGAACTGGTCCAGTTCCACCCCGGGCCGGGTGCAGGCCACGAAGTGGGCCAGCTCGAACAGCTCCTCCACGCCGCGCCAGGTCAGGATCTGCGCCATCGCGTCCGCGCCGGTGATGAAGTAGAAGTCGACGTCGTCACCGCGTTCGGCCCGCAGGTCCTTCAACGTGTCGACGGTGTAGGTCATTCCGGGCCGGTCGACGTCCACCCGGCTGACCGTGAACCGCGGGTTGGACGCCGTCGCGATCACGGTCATCAGGTACCGGTCCTCGGCGCCGGACACGTCCCGGTCGGCCTTCTGCCAGGGCTGGCCGGTCGGCACGAAGACGACCTCGTCCAGCCCGAACCGGCTGGCCACTTCGCTGGCGGCGACCAGGTGGCCGTGGTGGATCGGGTCGAACGTGCCGCCCATCACCCCGAGCCGGTAGCGCCGGCCGTTCGGCTCGCCCGGGTCGCGGGCCAGCCCGGTCGCGGACCGATGGTTCTCGGCCAAGGTCAGCTGTGCTTCCGTCCCTTGCCGATCGAGAGCGTGATCAACAGCAGCACGACCAGGACGGCGAACGCGAGCACACCGAAGGCCCAGGCCGGGATCGGCAGCTCGGCGTGCGCCTCGGTCTCCATCAGCGTCAACCCAAAGAGCATGCCCGAACTCTACCGGTTCAGCCGCGGACCTGGCCCTGGCCGGTCACCACGTACTTGGTCGAGGTCATCTCGGGCAGTCCCATCGGCCCGCGGGCGTGCAATTTCTGGGTGGAGATGCCGATCTCGGCGCCGAACCCGAACTCGCCGCCGTCGACGAACCGGCTGGACGCGTTGACCAGGACCGCGGCCGCGTCGACCTCGGTGACGAATCGCTGCGCGGCGGTCTGCGAGTCGGTCACGATCGTCTCGCTGTGCCCGGTGGTGTAGCGCCGGATGTGGGCCAGCGCGGCGTCGAGCGAGTCGACGACGGCCGCGGCGATGTCCAGCGAGAGGTACTCCTCGGCGAAGTCGTCCTCGGTGACCGGTACGACCGGTACGGCGCCGTCGCCGAGGCGGGCGATCCGGTCGTCGCCGTGCACCGTCACCCCGGCGTCCCGCAGAGCGGCGAGCGCCTTGGGCACGAAGCCGTCGGCGGCCTCGGCGTGCACCAGCAGGGTCTCCACCGAGTTGCAGACGCTGGGCCGCTGCACCTTGGCGTTGAGCAGGATGCCGAGGGCGATGTCGTGGTCGGCGGTGGCGTCGACGTAGAGGTGGCAGTTGCCGACGCCGGTCTCGATCACCGGCACCTGACTCTGCGTCACCACGGTCTCGATCAGTCCGGCACCGCCGCGCGGGATCAGCACGTCGACCAGGCCGCGGGCCGCCATCAGCTCGCCGGTCACCTCCCGCGGGCCGGGGATCAGCTGGACGGCGTCGGCCGGCAGGTCGGCCGCTGCCAGCCCGTCCCGGAGCGCGGCCACGATCGCGGCGTTGGAGTCGGCTGCGCTGGACGAGCCACGGAGCAGCACCGCGTTGCCGGACTTGAGGCAGATGCCGGCGGCGTCGGCGGTGACGTTCGGCCGGGCCTCGTAGATGATCCCGACCACGCCGAACGGCACCCGGACCTGGCGCACCTCGACCCCGTTGGGGTTGGTCCAGCCGCGGACCACGTCACCGACCGGGTCGGGCAGGTCGGCCAGCGCCCGCAGCCCGTCGGCCATGGCGGCGACCCGGTCCGGGTTCAGCCGCAGCCGGTCGATCAGCGCGGCGCCGGTGCCGGCCGCCTCGGCCCGGGCGACGTCGGTCGCGTTGGCCTCCAGCACCGCCGTCTCGGCCTTCACCAGGGCGTCGGCCATGGCGTGCAGGCCGGCATCCTTCACCGCTCTCGTCGCCGAGCTGAGCACCCGGGCTGCTGCCCGGGCGTCCTCGGCCTGCTTGGCTACCGTCACCCGGCCCAATCTAGTCCGTGCCACCGCCGCGGTCCGCCGGTGATCACGGTACGGATCCCGGTACCGGCGGCGGAATCGCCGCGGCACGTGCATAGCGTCGCTAAGCTACCGCCGTGTCCGACGCCATGGAACGGGAGTCCGCCCCTCCGCCGCCGAACGGCTGACCTACTTCAGCGACGCCGTGATCGCGATCGCGATCACCCTGCTCGCCCTGGAACTGCCGATCCCCGAGGAGCCGGCCGGCGACCCGGGCGAGCAGATGTCGGAGATGCTCGCCTTCTTCGGGGAGCACAGCGACGAGTACTTCGCCTTCCTGATCAGCTTCGTGGTGATCGCGATCCACTGGTCCACCCACTTCCGGGTGTTCCGCTACCTGGCCTCGATCTCCCGGCGACTGCTGCAGCTGAACCTGTTCTGGCTGCTGCTGATCGTGGTCACACCGTTCACCACCAAGATCATCAGCCTGGGCGAGAGCAACCTGCTCCGGTTCAGCATCTACGCCGGCACCCAGGGGCTGCAGTTCCTGGTCTTCGCACTGATCGTCCGGTACCTGATCAAGGAGCGTCTGATGCGGGAGGGGTTCGACACCTCCCGGTTGTACGGCTCGCTGCGCGGGGTGCTGCCGATGGCGGCGGCGTTCCTGTTCTCGATCCCGGTGTACGCGCTGGTCGACCGGTGGGCGTTCCTGGTCTGGATCGTCACCCCGGTGATCGCCGGCCAGGTGTTCCGGATCCGCGCCGCCCGCGGCCGACCGGTGCCGGAGCGGGAGGACCGATGAGTCCGGGCCGGGCGGCGAGTTCCCGCTCCGGCCGACCGTGAGAGCTGGACGAACGGCTGAGGAGGCCAGATGAAGTTCACCGCCGAACTCGAGGCGACCGGCAAGAACACCGCAGGCTTCGAGGTGCCCGAGGAGGTCGTCGAGCAGCTCGGCGGCGGTGGGCGTCCGAAGGTCGTGGTCCGGGTGAAGGGGTACGAGTTCCGGACCTCGATCGCCCGGATGGGTGGCCGCTACCTGCTCGGCGTGAGCGGCGAACGCCGGGCCGAGGCCGGCGTGGCGGCCGGCGACGTGCTGGAGGTGGAGGTCGAGCTGGACACCGCCGAGCGCACCGTGGACGTGCCGGACGACCTGGCCGCCGCGCTGGCGGCGGAACCGGCCGCCCGGGAGTTCTTCGCCTCGCTGTCGTACAGCAAGCAGAGCTGGCACGTGCTGCAGGTGACCGGCGCGAAGAAGCCGGAGACCCGGGCGAAGCGGATCGCGTCGTCGGTGGCGATGCTCAAGGAGGGGCGCGCCCGCTGATCAGCCCCGGCCCAGCCAGCCGGCCAGGGCCGCGGCGTCCAGCGGCGCACCGGCGCTGGAGTAGCGGAACCGCGCGGCGTACCCGTTCGCCGTGGCCCACTCCGGCCGGCTCCGGAACGGCCCGGTGAGCAGCCGGGACCGCAGCGGCACCACCCGCCACGGCTCGCCGAGCGGCTGCAGCACGACGGCCGCGGTGACCGACTCACCGGACCGCAGGGACAGCCCGCCCGGTCCGCGGTCCACCGCGAACCGGCCGAGCTCGAAGCCCCAGGCGACCGCGCCGGCGACCGCGGCGAGGTAGTGCTCGGACAGCACTCGCAGCAGCACGTCCCCCGGCGTCGCGTCGTCGTCGAACCGCCAGGCGACGCCGTGCGGTACGGCGTCGTCGCCCATCGCCACCGAGTCGCGGTCGACGTGGACGGTGATCACGGAGCGGACGACTCCGGGGTCGGCGCCAGCTCCCGGCCGAGCAGGGTGCCGGCGGCGGTGGCGATCGGGAAGACCACGATCGCGACCACCGGCAGCGACAGCAGCAGGAAGGCCGGCACGCCGAGTCCGAGCACCTTGGCCCGAGCGGTCCGCATGGCCGCCCGCCGACCGGCCAGCGTGGTCACGCCGCGCCGCTCCAGCGCGGAACCGACCAGTTCCATGGCCAGCATCCAGCCGCCGAACAGGGCGGACAGGATCGCACCGGCGACGTTGCCGACCACCGGGATCAGTCCGATCAGGAACAGCACCACCGCACCGGTGAGCGAGATCAGGATCAGCCCGATGGTCTGCCGGACCGACCGGGCGACCTGGGATCCGAGCGGGTCCTCCCGCTCCGGCGGCAGCTCCCCCACCGCTTCGTCCACCGCCTCGGAGATCTTGTCGTACAGCGGGGCGCCGAGAGCCAGGGTGAGTGCGGTGAAGCTGATCACCATCAGCAGGATCGAGCCGGCGATCAGCGCCACGCCCATCAGGATCCGCAGCGTCACCGTCCAGCCGGCCGCCCAGGAGTCGGCGAACGGGGTCAGCCGGACCACGATCTCGTCCACGCCGAGCAGCAGGGTGACCAGGATGATCAGGAACAGGATCGAGGTGATCACGGCGGGCAGTGCGCCGAGCCCGAACAGCTTCGGCCGGCGCAGGATGATCCGGGCGCCCCGCCCGAGCAGGCCGGCGCCGGAGAGGACCGCGGAGATCATCGTCCGCCTCCGACGTCGAGGTTGCTCCCGGTGACGTAGGAGGCCTCGTCGCTGAGCAGCCAGGCGATCGCGGCAGCGACCTCGTCGACGGTGCCGGGCCGGCCCAGCGGTACCTGCGGCGCCACCCGTTCCAGCCGGCCGGGCGCGTGGATCTCGGTGTCGATCACGCCGGGCCGGACGCCGACCACACGGACCCCCTGGTCGGCCAGCTCCAGAGCCAGCCCGACGGTCATCGCGTCCAGCGCCGCCTTGCTGGCCGCGTAGTCCACGTACTCGAACGCCCCGCCGCGGACGGCCGCCCGGGAGGACACGTTGACGATCACACCGCCGGAGCCGCCGTGGTCCCGGGCCAGCCGCCGGGCGGCGGCGGTGGCCATCGCGAACGCGCCGACCACGTTGATCTCCATCACCCGGCGGACCCGGTCGCTGTCGTAGTCGACCACCTTCCCGGACGGCGAGACGACGCCGGCGTTGTTCACCAGCGCGCCGATCCGGCCGACCTCGGCGTCCAGCCAGCCGAACAGGTCGTCCACCGCGCCGGGCTCGGTCAGCTCGACCCGCCGGGCATGCGCCCGCACCCCGGCGGCCGCACAGTCGGCGACCACCCGCTCGGCGTCGGCGGCCCGGGCGGCGTAGGTGATCACCACGTCCCGGCCGGCCCGGGCCAACCGGCGCGCGGTGGCCGCGCCGATGCCCCGGCTGCCCCCGGTGATCAGCACCGCCCCACGCCCTGAGCCTGTCGACGAGTTCGAGCCTGTCGACGAGCCTGAGTCCGTCGAAGGGTCGGATCCGGACGACGGACCGGAGCCCGTCGACGGGTCGGGCGCGATCACAGCGCGGCCCCCTCGGAGCGCACCTTCTCCCCCTTGGCCTCGGCCGCCTGCCGCAGCCGGTCCTGGAAGTCGATCATCCGCCGGGTCAGCTCGGGATCGCCGGCGGCCAGGATCCGGATCGCCAGCAGCCCGGCGTTGCGGGCGTTGCCGATCGCCACCGTGGCCACCGGCACACCGGCCGGCATCTGCACGATCGACAGCAGCGAGTCCATCCCGTCCAGGTACTTCAGCGGGACCGGGACGCCGATCACCGGCAGCGGCGTCAGCGCGGCCAGCATGCCGGGCAGGTGCGCCGCACCGCCGGCTCCGGCGATGATCACCTCGACCCCGCGGCTGTGCGCGGTGCGGCCGTACTCGACCATCGCCTCCGGCATCCGGTGCGCCGACACCACGTCGGCCTGGTACGCCACGTCGAACTCGGCGACCGCCTCGGCGGCCGCGCGCATCACCGGCCAGTCGGAGTCGGAGCCCATCAGGATCCCGACCCGTGCGGTTTCAGGCATGCGGATCTCCCATCAGATAGCCGGCGGCGTGCCGGGCCCGGTGCCGTACCTCGTCGAGGTCGTCGCCGAACGTGGTGACGTGGCCGACCTTGCGGCCCGGCTTGACCTCCTTGCCGTACAGCTGCACCCGGAGCCGCCGGTCGCGGGCGAAGCAGTGCAGCAGCGCCGACGGCAGGTCCGCGACCGTGCCGCCGAGCATGTTGGTCATCACGGTCCACGGCTCCCGGGCGGTCGGGTCGCCGAGCGGCAGGTCCAGCACCGCCCGGAGGTGGTTCTCGAACTGCGAGGTGTGCGAGCCGTCGATGGTCCAGTGGCCGGTGTTGTGCGGCCGCATCGCCAGCTCGTTCACCACCACGCTGCCGTCCCGGCGCTGCATCAGCTCCACCGCCAGCACCCCGACCACCTCGAGCTCGGCGGCGACGGTCAGCGCCAGCCGCTGGCACTCGACCGACTGCTCCTCGGTCAGCCCCGGGGCGGGGGTGACGGTCTCGACGCAGATCCCGTCCCGCTGCACCGACTCCGAGATCGGGTACGCCACCGCCTGGCCCGACGGCGAGCGGACCACCAGCGCGCTCAGCTCGCGGGCGAAGTCGACGAACTCCTCGGCGATGATCCGGATCTCCTCCCGGCCCTCGGCCGGCGCCGGCAGCGCGGCGAACGGCAGGTCCGCGTCGGCGGCGGAGTCGATCTTCCAGACCCCCTTGCCGTCGTAGCCGCCGCGCGAGGTCTTCGCGATCACCGGCCAGCCGTGCTCGTCGCCGAACGCCCGCAGCGCCGCCGGGTCGGCGACCACGCGGTGCACCGGGTTCGGCAGGCCTGCCGCACCGAGGCGGTCCCGCATCACGGCCTTGTCCTGGGCGTGCACCAGGGCGGCCGGGCCGGGACGGACCTGCACCCCGGCCGCCTCCAGGTCGCGCAGCAGCCCGGTCGGCACGTGCTCGTGGTCGAACGTGATCACGTCGCAGCCCTTGGCGAAGGAGCGCACGGTGTCGGGGTCGGTGTAGTCACCCACGGTGACGTCGGCGACCACCTGCGCCGCCGACGCGTCGGGGGCCTCGGCGAGCAGCCGGACCCGGATGCCCAGGCCGATCGACGCCGCGTGCATCATCCGGGCCAGCTGTCCGCCCCCGATGATGCCGACGACGAAGGGACGGGCGGTGGTTACGGCTTCCGACACGCCGGTCAGCCTACCGGTCGCGACGGCACGCCGACCCAGGGTTCACCCGGTTCGGTGACGCCCGGGGCGGGGCCGTCCGTGCGGCCGCTCGGCGTGCCGGAGCCGGTTCGGGTCCGCCCGGCCCGCTCGGGTCACCGGATCCGGAAGATGATCATCCGCTGGACGATGAAGTTGACCGTGGTGGCCGCGCCCTGGCCGATCACGAACGCGATCACCTGCGCGGCCAGCTGCGGCAGGTCGGGCGGACCGTACCGGCGCACCGCCCAGAACACCAGCAGGGTGCGGCCGGTGTGCAGGAAGAACGGGATCGGGTAGAGCACGAACGCCGCGACGAACCGGCGGGTCGAATGGGCCGACCGGAACGTCCAGCGGCGGTTGATCAGGTACGCCGTCGTGGTGCCGAGCGCGAAGCCGACCGCCTTGGCCACCGACACGTTCACCCCGGCCAGGGTGAGCAGGGTCCAGGAGCCGAAGTCGACCACCGCGGACAGTCCGCCGGTCGCCACGAAGCGGAACAGCTGCTGACCCAGCGGCATCGGCCGGGGTTCGTGGTCGGCCACCCGGGTCGCCTCGCCGGTCACTTCCGTCCCGATCCCCGCGGCGCCCGGAACCGCACCGGGACTCGCTGGTCGGTCATCGCTCCCACTCCGGTCGTCGCTTCGCCACGAAGGCGGCGATGCCTTCCTTCCGGTCCGCCGAGACCGCGACGCTCCGCCAGGCCCGGTCCTCGATCGCGAGCGCCGAGGTCAGCTCCCGGCCGGCTCCGTCCCGCAGCGCCCGCTTCGCCGTCCGCACCGCCAGCGGCGAGTTGGCCGCGATCCGATCGGCCAGCTCGAGCGCGGCCGCGCGGGCGGTCCCGGCCGGCACCACCCGGTCGGCCAGCCCGATCCGCTCCGCCTCGGCGGCGTCCACCCGGCGACCGGTGAAGATCAGTTCCGCCGCGCGCGGGTAGCCGATCCGGCGCTGCAGCGCCTGGGTGCCGCCGCCGCCCGGGACCAGCCCGACCGACGTCTCGGGCAGCCCGAACGTCGCCTCCGTCCCGGCGACGATCAGGTCCGCCGCCAGCGCCAGCTCGCAGCCGCCGCCGAGGGCGTACCCCTCCACCACGGCGAGGGTCGGCATCGGCAGGCCCCGGACCGCGTCGAAGGCGCCGCGCAGCACCGGCCGCTGACCCAGCAGCTGATCATCGGAGAAGCCGGCCCGCTCCTTCAGGTCGGCCCCGACACTGAACGCCCGCTCCGACCGGCTGGTGATCAGCACCACGTCGACCTCGCGGTCGGCGGCGAGCCCGGCGCAGGCCTCGCCCAGCGCGGCGGCGAGGTCGGTCGAGATGGCGTTCATCGCCTCCGGCCGGTTCAAGATCAGTTCGGCCACGTGGTCGGCGGCCCGGGCCGTCTCGACCGTCACGGCTCCGGTTCCCGCTCCGGCGGTCCGGGCGTCTCGTGCCCGCCGGTGCCGAACAGCAGTTCGGTCATCACCACGTGCACCCGCTCCACGTCCGGCACGTCGTCCAGCACGATCGGCCCGGCGTCGGCGGCGGTCTTGATGTTCAGCGTCCCGCAGCCGAGGATCCGGTCCAGCAGGCTGCGCTCGTAGGAGACGTCGTTGATCCGCAGCAGCGGCAGGTCCTTGCCGACCTTGTTCAGGATGCCGGACCGGGTGATCAGCCGGCGGTTGGTCAGGGTGTAGGTGCGGGTCAGCCAGCGCAGGAACGGAGCCACCGACCACCACAGGATCAGCACCAGACCGATCGCGACGATGAAGTACTGGCCGACCGGCCGCAGGTCCATCGGCACGACGGCCAGGCCGACGCCGATCAGGGCCCCGCAGAGGACGAGCGCGAGCGCCGGCAGAATCAGCGCCTTCCCATGGGTCCGCATGTGCAGCACGACGTGTTCGTCGGCGCCCAGCAGCTTGGCCGGTAATCCCATGCCGACCATCGTGACACAACCTAACGGAGATGCACGATGTCTGCCGCGCCGAACGTGCGCCGTCCGGTGTCGGTGCGGATCACCAGTCGGCCGTCGCCGTCGATCGCCTCGGCCTCACCGACCACGTCCTCCGGCTCGCCGGCGGACCCGGCCAACGGCGGCAGCACCACCCGGACCCGGCGGCCGATGGTGCCGCACCGGTTCAGATAGGCGGCGGCCAGCGCCGAGTCGTCCGCCGACTCCTGCCACTCCCGGTAGAGCAGTGCGAACGCGCTCAGCACGGTGTTGATCAAGACGTTCCGGCTCACCTCGTCGGCGTCGGGCTGCAGCCGGACCGAGGTCGCGGTCGGCACCGGCAACTGCTCCGCCGTCATCCCGACGTTGAGCCCGATCCCGATCACGCAGCCCGGGCCGCCCGGACCGTCCACCCGCTCGGCCAGGATGCCGGAGATCTTCTTGTCCCGGACCAGGACGTCGTTCGGCCACTTCAGCTCGGCCGGGATCTGCACCGCCCGGCGCAGCGACTCGCTCACCGCGATCCCGGCCAGCAGCGGCAGCCAGGTCCAGCGGGTCGCGGGCACCGTCGCGGGCCGGACCAGCAGCGACATCGAGATCGAGCCGCCGGCCGGGGCGACCCAGCCGCGACCCAGCCGGCCGCGGGCCGCCGTCTGGTGTTCGGCGATCAGCACGGTGCCGGAATCCTCGCCGGCACGGGCCCGCTCCGCCAGGTCGGCGTTGGTCGATCCGGTCTCGGCCACCAGGTCGATCCGCCGCCACAGCGAGACGGGCGTGATCAGCTCGGCCCGCAGGCGCTCGGCGTCGATCGGCTCGTCGTAGGACACGATGTGCCAGCCTACTCGGCGGTCCCGGCGGTCTCGGCGACCCCAGTGGTTACAGTGCCGCGTATGGACCTGGATCAGCCGGAGGCCGACGGCACCGCCGACATCCACACCACTCGGGGCCGACTCGCCGACCTGGACCGCCGGATCGAGGAGGCGGTCCACGCCGGGTCGGCGGCCGCCGTGGAGAAGCAGCACGCCCGCGGCAAGAAGACCGCCCGGGAACGGATCGAACTGCTGCTCGACCCGG
>Ga0079224_100014634_pt1 | contig 10966 bp, 7 predicted proteins | sample Stecom2015_FD_80414 | JGI IMG/M metagenome (GOLD analysis project Ga0079224, IMG submission 80414) | Agricultural soil microbial communities from Utah to study Nitrogen management - Steer compost 2015 | ecosystem: Environmental > Terrestrial > Soil > Agricultural land | place: USA: Utah...
ACCATCCCAAGCTGACGAAGAGATCTCACGCTTAGACCACCCTGTCCTTAGCTGCCGAACGAGCTCGATCCAAAAGGGTTGATGAAGGATAGCGCCTTTTCCGCCAGCTACCGCGGGGCGGGGGTGAAGCGCCACCACTTTGGGATCCGAACGGAATTATCGACGCCCGAGTTCGCATCTCGGTGTCGGATCATCTCAAAACGCGAGGTTACTCGGGCCGGAACAGCCCACGAAAGGCCGCCCCGGCCGCGATCCACGGCCGGTGCCGCTCGAGCTCGGCCGCGTCCTTCACCGGCAAGAACCGGCAGCCGCCGCCCCTCCTCGGCACGTGCAGAAACCGAGACGGCAAGCTCGCGCACAGCTCGTTCAACAGGCGCTCGAACTGTACGGCGTTCGCCCCGTCCACCTGTTTTCGCACCGCCACGTCGCTGAAGCTCGGTCGCTGATCGAGCAGGCAGGCAGCGTCGATCCAGAAACTATTGATGTTGAACACCCCGACGCTCGCCGGGTCGAAGTCGGCGGGCAGACGCGGCTCCTCCAGCACCTGCAGCGCGCCGTCCACGCGGACCGGCAGCCCGCCTCGGTCGCTGGGGAGGCGGTCGACCACCTCCGACGTCACCGGGTGCCCGTGCGAGAGATGAAAGCCAAGGATCGCCGGGTCGAGCGTGCCGGCCAAGTTGTCGAGGTTGGTGATGAAGACCGAGCGGCCACCGGACGCCACGAAGCGGTGCAGCAGGCCGCCATCGCGCAGCGCATCGATCACGTCGCCATGCCCCGGGGCGTACAAGCTGGGTTGCCCGTCCTTGCAGAACAGCTCCCCGGACTCGGTCAGGCGCAAGGAGAGGCGCTGCGTGAAGACGCCCACGCGAACGGCGGCGCGCCGCTCCTCGAGCGCCCGCCGGATCGGCGCATCGGTGGCGTGACTGGTCATGAGCCACAGCGGCGGCAGACGACCGAGCGCGCGCTCGATCGCCGTCTGCTCTGCCAGCCGGAAGTCGAGGAACGTCTTGCCCGGCAAGGCCTCGACGAGCGCCTTGACCGCGCCCCCCATGCGCGTCGCCATCCCGCCCGCCAGCACCACGATCGCGCACTCACCGGCTTTCAGGGCAGCGAGGCCGCGCCACATGAGATCGGCGCGCAGGGGGCCGCCTTGCGGCGGCAGCTCGGTGATGTCCCCCGGCTCCGGCAGGTGGACCGCGCCGCTCACGCGGTTCGAAAAGCCCCGCCGCAGGCGCTGGGCGAGGCTCGTGAAGTGCGCCCGGTCGAACCCGTGCCGGTCGAGCAACGCGCGGATCTCGGGCTCGAGACCTTCGAGCTGCTGATCGATCGCGCGCGCCTCCTGCGTCACCGAAAGTGCTCCATCACCCCCGGAGCGGCGCGGGTCACGAAGACCGCGGGGCGCCGCCCGGTCTCGCGAGCGTACCCGGCGGCGACGGCGCTGGTGAACGGCTCGACGGCCTCCCGCGCCACCAAGTTCACGGTACACCCGCCGAAACCACCTCCCGTCAGGCGGGCGCCGTACACGCCCGGCGCCGCGAGCGCCAGCGCCACCAAAAGGTCGAGCTCGGGGCAGCTCACCTCGTAGTCGTCGCGGAGCGAGGCGTGCGAAGCGCGCATCAGCGCGCCGACCTCGGCGAGCCGGCCATTTTGCAGCGCTCGCGCGGCGGCGAGGGTCCGGGCAATCTCCGTCACGACGTGCCGGCAGCGCCGCCGCAGCGGCTCGGGCAGCCGCTCTGCGTGCGCCTCGAGGTCGGCGACCGTGACGTCGCGCAGCGCCGAAATCTTCGGCAGCGCCTGCTTCAGGAGCTCGACGCCCTGCTGGCACTGCTGGCGGCGCTCGTTGTACGCGGAGGCTGCGAGCGCGTGCTTCACGCCGCTGTCGCAGATCACCACGGCCGCCCCCGGGTCGATGGGCACGACCTCCGTCGTCAAAGAACGACAGTCGATCAGCAGCGCCCCCTGCTCCCGTCCGAAGGCACAGGTCCACTGGTCCATGATCCCGCACAGCGTCCCGACGTGGCGGTGCTCGGCGGTCTGACCCGCGAACGCCAGCGCTCGCAGGTCCGGCGCGTCCTCGCCCGAGAGCGCCGCCAGCGCCCGGGCCACCGCCAGCTCGAGCGCGGCCGACGACGAGAGCCCCGCGCCGCGCGGCACGTCGCTGGCGACGACCAGGCTCGCTCCAGCAAGCGCGAACCCCCGCTCGATCAGCGCCTGGGCCGTGCCCTCGACGTAGTCGTACCAGCGCCCGCGGCGCGCTGGGCCTGGATGATCGAGGTCGAGCTCCACGGACGCGTTCATCGCGAGCGAGCGCACCCCGAGCTTGCGGTCCGGGCGCGGCGCGGCGGCCACGTACGTGCGGCGCTCGATCGCCATCGGCAGCACGAAGCCGTCGTTGTAGTCGGTGTGCTCTCCGATCAAGTTCACGCGGCCTGGCGCCGAAAAGATCCGGGGACGCAGCCCATGCTCCCGCTCGAAGCCGGCCGCCAGCCGACCGAGGTCGACCGTCTCCGCGGCCGTCACGAGCCGCCCCGGGAAGCGATCACCGTCGAGCCCCACGCGGGCAGCTCGAGCGCCTGCCCCAGCGCGTCGCCGCTCAGCAGGTCGGCATACGCTCCGGGCAACGTCAGGCGCTGCGCGGCGCCGCTGAAGTTCTGGAGGAACAAAAACTCCCGCTCGCCGCGAGCCCGACGTTGAACGGCCACCCCCGGAGGCAACTCACCGCCGAGCGCACGGGGAACGGACAGCTCGTCGACGAGCTGCGCGTAGAAGGCGCGCAGGAACTCACCCCCGAGCGCCGTCGCCTGATAGAAGGCCCGCCCCCTCCCGAGCCGGTGCTCGGTCAGGGCCGGGGTGCCACGAAAAAAATCCTCAGCATAGACGGCCAGCGGGCGCGCCCCGCGCGGGTGCACGACCGCGCAGACGCCCTGCGCTTCGTAGCTCGGCTCGAGACCGCGCCGCAGCCCGTCCTCGGTGACCGCTACCCGACGCGCCACACCGTCCGTCAGCCAGTCCGTCTCTTCGTTCCAGATCCCGAAGACGTCCATCAGCCCATCCCCCGGGAAACCGCCGGTGAAGCAGCGGTTCGATGGGTCGACGTAGCCGGTGTAGTAGGTCGCGACCGCGACGCCTCCCTGCTCGACGAACCGCGCGATGCGTGCGGCGACGCCCGGGCGAAGCAAAAACAGCTGCGGCAGCACGACCAGGGCATAACCGCTCAGATCCCGGCCGCTGTCGATCACGTCGACGCTGACGGCCTGGCGCGCGAAGGCCGAGTAGTGGTCAATGCAAACCTCCTCGTACTCCTGCCGCGTGCTCTTGACCCCCTCGCTCGCCTCGAACGCCCAGCGCGCTTCCCAGTCGAACACCAGCGCCACCCGGGCTCGAGCTTCGCTGCCGATGATCGGCTCGAGCTTGTTCAAGCACGCGCCCAGCGCGGCCACGTCCCGAAAGACCCGCGTGTGTTCGTGCCCGACGTGATCGACCACGGCGCCGTGGAGCTTTTCGCCACCGCCGCGCCCCTTGCGCCACTGAAAATAGCAGGTGCCCTCCGCGCCGTGCCCGAGCGCCTGCAGCATCTCCGCCTGGTGCAGCCCCGGCCGCTTGAGGCGCACCGGGTGCTTCCACTGCGGCGCGTCCGGGCAGCTCTCCAAGAGCAGCCAGGGCCGCTCCGGCTTGAAGCAACGGTGAAGGTCGCTCTTGAAGGAGACCCGCCGGACCGTGCGCTCGAGCATGGGATCGTCCGGCGAATACCCCGGATACTGGTCGTCGGCCACCAGATCGACGGCGCTCACCAGCCGAGAGTAGTCGATCGGGGCAAAGGTCCCCATCAAGTTGGTGGTGCACGGCACGTCGCGGGAGTGACGGCGGATCGCCGCGACCTCCCAGCGCAAGAAGTCGAGCACCTGGTCGGTGTTGAAGCGGCGGTGGTCGAGCCCGAGCGCGTCGATGCTGCGGTCGCGCGGGTCGATCTGCTCGAAGTCGGTGAAGGTGTGGCTCCAAAAGGAGGTCCACCAGGCCTCGTTCAGCGCCTCGATCGAGCCGTAGCGCGCTTCGAGCCACCGGTGAAAGCTCGCGAGACACAGATCGCAGTAGCACTCGCCGCTGTACTCGTTGGAGACATGCCAGAGGCCGAGCGCCGGGTGGGCGTGGTAGCGCTCGGCCAACCGCGTATCGATCTCGGCGACCTTCTCCCGGTAGATCGGCGAGCTCCAGCAGTGGTTGTGGCGCCCGGCGTGCGGCTCGCGCCGGCCATGCCGGTCGACGCGCCGAACCTCCGGATACTTCTGCGACAGCCAGGCCGGCTTCGCGCCGCTCGGCGTCGCCAGCATCACCCGGTGCCCCGCCCGAGCCATGCGATCGAGCAGGCGGTCGAGCCAGCCGAAGTCGTAGCGGCCCTCTTCTCGTTCGTAGCTGGTCCAGGCGAAGATGCCGACGGAGAAGGCGTTGCACCCCGCGAGCTCCATCAGCCGGAAATCTTCGTCGAGGATCTCCGGCGTCCCCAGCCACTGGTCGGGGTTGTAGTCGCCGCCGTGCAGAATACGGCGGCAGCCGGGGATCAGGGTCGGCCGCTCTGACATGTCCGCTCAGCGCCAGGTGAACGTGATCTCGCTGGCCGACGCCTGAATGACCGGGCCGCCCGGATCGCCAGGCACGCGGGGCCCAGGCGACCTGGCGAGCAGCCGGCCTCCTCGAAGGTCGATCACCTCGGACGCCCAGGGGAGCTGAACCTCGAAGTCGCTGCGGCCCGAGTGGTTTCGCACGCTGACCGCGTGCCCGTCCTGAACCAGGGAGAAGCGGGTCACCGGCTCACCCCGGGCGTCGCAGAGCCCCACTTCGGAGGCGGCGCTCCCGTCCAGCTTGCCGCACAGCAAGCGCACGCCGGCGGCGAAGTCGTAGTCGACGCGCGCCAGATCTGGTCCCAGCGGCAGCAGCGCGTTGGGCCGCACGAACAGCGGCAGGTCGAAGAAATCGTGCTCCTCGCTGAACCAGCGCGGACCGCGCGCCACCCTGCCGCTCAAGAGGTGCGTCCACTCCCCCGCCGGCAGGTAGTACTCCGAGCGCCGCTCGTCGAAGACCGGCGCGACCAGCAGCGCGGGACCGAGCAGGTACTGCCGGTCGAGCGCGCGGCAGCCCGGATCTTCGGGGAACTCGAGCAGCATCGGCCGCAACGTCGGGATTCCGCGCTGGTGCGCCTCGAGCGCTGCCCGCATCAGGTAGGGCATCAGCCGGCACTTGAGCTGAGTGAAATGGCGGACGACGTCCACCGCCTCTTCGTCGTAGAGCCACGGGACACGGTAGGACGTGCTGCCGTGCAGGCGGCTGTGCGACGAGAGCAGGCCGAACGCCACCCAACGCTTGTAGACCGCCGGCGGCGCCTTGGTCTCGAACCCGCCGATGTCGTGGCTCCAGAAGCCGAAGCCGCTGAGCGCCAGCGACAACCCGCCGCGCAGGCTCTCGGCCATCGACTCGAAGGTGCCGTAGCAATCGCCGCCCCAGTGCACGGGGAACTGCTGGCAGGTGGCCGTCGCGGAGCGCGCGAACACCAGCGCCTCCCCCTTTCCCCGCTCTTGCTCGAGCAGCTCGAACACGGCCTTGTTGTAGAGATAGGTGTAGTAGTTGTGCATGCGCTCCGGATCGGAGCCGTCGAAGTAGGCGACCTCGGTGTCGATCTCCTCCCCGAAGTCGGTCTTGAACGTGTCGACCCCCATCTCGAGCAGGCGGCGCAGCTCGGCTTGGTACCAGCGCGTCGCCTCGGGGTTCGTGAAGTCGACGTAGGCCATGCCCGCCTGCCAGCGATCGCGCTGGTAGACGTCCCCGTTGGGGCGCTTCAGCAAAAAGCCCCGCTCGGCGCCCTCGGCGAACAACCGCGACCGCTCGCCGATGTAGGGGTTGATCCACACGCAGACGCGCAACCCCCGCTCCTTCAGGCGGCGCAGCATGCCCTCGGGATCCGGAAAGACCTGCTCGTCCCAGTCGAAATCGCACCAGTGGTGGGCCTTCATCCAGAAGCAGTCGAAGTGAAAGACGTGCAGCGGGAGGTTCCGCTCCGCCATGCCCTCGATGAAGCCGGTGACGGTCTCTTCGTCGTAGGCGGTGGTGAACGACGTGGTCAGCCACAGGCCGAACGACCACGCCGGCGGCAACGCCGGCCTGCCGCAGACCTGACCGAGCCGCTCGAGCACGAGCTTTGGATCCGGGCCATGGAAGAAGAAGTAGTCGAGGTCGTGCTCCGGCACCGCGAACTGCGCCCGCATCACCTGCTCGGTGCCAATCTCGAACGACACGCGCGCCGGTGAGTTGACCAGCACGCCCCACCCGCGGCTGGTCATGAAGAAGGGCACGTCCTTGTAGCCCTTGTCGGAGCACGTCCCGCAGTCGGCGTTCCACATGTCGACGCTCTGGCCGTTGCGTGGGAACGCCGAGAACCGCTCCCCCAGTCCGTAGACCAGCTCCCCAGGCCTGAGCGTGAGCTGCTCACGCAGAAACTGGCCGTGCTCCGGGGTGTCCATCAGCCCGAGCGCCTTGAACGGGCTCGAGGTGATGAGCTCCCCCGTCGCAGCGTCGATCAGCTGAAGGCCCCAGGGATCGAACGTGGCCACCAGCGTCACCCGCCCTGCGCGCACCCGGACCGCGTCGACCGCACGCTCGATGGCGAGCGGCTGCTCGCTGACCCGAAGCTCGAACTGGGGACGCGCCGGCCGCCGGCCCTTGTAGTGCGTGACCCGGATCCTCAGCACACCGTCGTCGACGACCGTGACGCGGACCGTGAACCGGTGCCCCGCCAGCGTCGCCCAGCGCTCCTTCTCGGGGCGGCTCGACACGTGCAGCACGAGCTCACGGTCCGACACCGACAGATCGTCGACGCGGCTCAGGTAGGTGGGGGTAACACCTGGGAGCATCCTCCAGGCGCCGTCTCCGAAGCGCATGCCGGTGACTACTCGATGATGAAGCTCACGTCGTCGACGGCGATCTCGAGCGTGTTCGGCATGTTGTCATTGCCGAGATTGATATTGATGCCGGAGAGGTTGTCGCCAGTGGCCGGCACCTCGGCGTCGCCGGCGGTGCCCGCGGTGAACATGCTCCAGGGCAGCGTGTGTTGCGTCCACTCATCGGTGACGTCGATGGTCACGTACGGAGAATTGCAAGCCCCCTCGGGACACGGTCCCCCTTCGGCGTCGCTGATCGTCTCGAGCACCGTGAGCTGGACGTCCGCCGTGCCGCTCGGCAAGCTCCCCCGAATCCAGAGCGAGATGCCGTCGAAGGCGCTGGCGTCGACGCAGCCGAACCACAAGCCCACGCCGCCGCCCCAGGTCTCCACCGGGATGCTGCCGTGCAGGGCGGCTGCGCTCGTCGCGTCGTATCCCGCGTCGATGGTCAGCAGCTCGCCGGGGTCGGTCGCGCCAAGATCATTGTAGGCGTAGGTGCCACCCATGACGCTGGGCGTCCCGAACGAGTAGGGCGTGTCGAAGGCTTGGGCTGCTTCGAAATCGGTGATCAGCGGGCTCTCGGCGGTCAGCGTCGTCTTGCCCATCTCGCAGGCGGGGACGCTCGCCGAGCTGCCTCCGGTGCCGGGATCGCTCCCGCCGCTGCCCCCACCCGTGCCGCCGGTTCCCGGATCGGCGCCGCCGGTGCCAGGATCGGCGCCGCCGGTGGCCGCCGTGCCCATCCCCCCCGTGCCGGCGCCATCGGGATCGGCGTCTTCGCTGACACAGCCGACCACGGCCATGCAAAGTAGGGCGGCAGCGCACGCCGATCGCCGAGCTACACTTCTCATTTTGGACATCTGCGTCACTCCTTGCCAAACCTCGAAAGACGGCCGCACCCCTCGTCTCACGACGGCTTCGGGGCTGCCCGAGGCGGATCTATACGCCGGCCCACCGAGAGTTCGACTCAAAGCTTGGACGTCCCGCGAAAATGAGACAAATGTCTCTCCTCTTGAGAATGGAGCGCGCCAGGTGTGGCGAAACGCTTGATGAAAATGAGAGAAAGATATTTTCTATCGACGATGAAGATCGCGCGGGCCGTGGTCAAAACCATTGCGGTCGCACGCAAGCCGGGACTACGGCTGCCTCTATGAGCACGCCTCCTTCACCGCTCGCCGCGAGCCCGCGCGTCGAAGGCATCCTGACGCGCATGAGCCTGCGTGAGAAGGCCGGGCAGATGAGCCAATGGGCGTTCGGCCACGCCGAGCTCGACATCACCGAAGCCGCCGTTCGGCAGGGCGACGTGGGGTCGTTTCTGAACGCGCCCCGCGACGAGCGGGATCGCCTGCAGCGGATCGCGGTCGAGGAGAGCCGCCTCGGCGTCCCGCTGATCTTCGGCCGAGACGTCATCCACGGCTACAAAACCATTTTCCCAATCCCGCTCGCGCTCGCCTCGAGCTTCGATGAAGGCATCGTCGAGCAGGCCGCGACGGTGGCGGCGCGGGAGGCGGCTGAGGCCGGCATCGATTGGACCTTCGCCCCGATGGTCGACATCTCGCGCGATCCGCGCTGGGGCCGCATCGCGGAGAGCCTCGGCGAGGATCCTTACCTCGCGGCGCGGCTCGGCGCGGCGCTGGTGCGGGGTTTTCAGGGATCGGATCCGGCGGCCCCCGATCGCGTCGCCGCCTGCGCCAAACACTTCGCCGGCTACGGCGCCTCGGAGTCGGGCAAGGACTACAACACCACCAATCTGCCCGAGCGCGTGCTGCGCGACGTCTATCTGGCTCCCTTCAAGGCCTGCGTCGAGGCCGGCGCCTTGACGCTGATGTGCGGCTTCAACGATCTGGACGGCGTCCCCGCGTCGGCCAACGACTTCATCCTGCGCCAGATCCTGAAGGCGGAGTGGGCGTTCGGGGGCTTCGTGGTCAGCGACTGGGCGTCGATGACGGAGATGATCCAGCACGGCAACTGCGCCGACGAGCGGGAGGTCGCCGAGGCGTCGGCGAAGGCCGGCGTCGACATGGAAATGGCGAGCCGCGCCTATATCGAGCACCTACCCGGGCTGGTCGAGCAGGGGGTGGTCGCGATCGAGCACGTCGACGAGGCGGTGCGACGCATCCTCGCCGTCAAGGAGCGGCTCGGCTTGTTCGACGCGCCGTATTCGAAGCCGCCCCCCACGACGGTCGCGCTCTGCCCCGAGCACCGCGAGGCGGCGCGCCGGGCGGCGGCGCGGAGCATCGTGCTGCTCAAGAACGAGCCCCATGTGCTCCCGCTTTCGGCGAACGTCCGCGACATCGCCGTCATCGGCAGCCTCGCCGACGACGGCCACGAACAGCTCGGGTGCTGGGCGTTCGATGGTTCGGCCAGCGACTCGGTCACCGCGCTCTCGGCGCTGCGCGAGCGCGTCGGGACGCAGGTTCGTGTTCGATACGCCAAGGGCCTCGAGAGCAGCCGGTCGAGCGAGCGCGAGGGGTTCGCCGAGGCGATCCGCGTCGCCGAGCAAGCCGACGTGATCCTGTATTTCGCGGGTGAGCCCGCCAACCTGAGCGGCGAGTGCCGCAGCCGCGCCTTCATCGACCTCCCCGGGGCTCAAGCCGAGCTCGGGGAACGGCTGGCGGCGCTCGGCAAGCCGGTGGTGTTGGTGTTGATGGCGGGACGGCCGCTCACGGTTGGCGCCCTGGCCGCGCGCTGCCAGGCCGTGCTGTGCGCCTGGCACCTCGGCACCATGGCGGGGCCAGCGATCGCGGACGTGCTGCTCGGCGGCCTGTCACCGTCCGGCAAGCTGCCGGTCAGCTTCCCACGCAGCGTCGGCCAGATCCCCATCTACTATGGGCACAAGAACACCGGACGCCCCGCCCGGCGACAGAGCCGGGGCATTCCGATCGGCACCCCCCTCGATCCGACCGATTTTGACTCGAGCTACCTGGACGTCGAGGTTTCCCCAGAATACCCGTTCGGGTTCGGGCTCTCCTACACGCGCTTCGAATACAAGGACGTCACGGTGTCGCCAGCACGCGCGAGGATCGGCCAACCGATCCAGGTGCGCGCCGTGGTGAGCAACGTCGGGAGTGTCGACGCGGAAGAGGTCGTGCAGCTGTACGTGCGGGATCGGGTCGGCTCGGTGACGCGGCCCGTGCGGGAGTTGAAGGGCTTTCAGCGGATCGCCCTCGGCGCCGGCGGCCAGCAGACGGTGGTGTTCACGCTCACGGAGCAGGATCTGGCCTTCTGCGGGCGTGATCGGAAGACCCGGGTGGAGCCTGGCAAATTCCAGGTTTTCGTGGGAGGAGACTCGAGCGCGCCGCTCGCCGGCGAGTTCGATCTCGAATGACGGAAACGTCAGCGTCGCTCGCGGGAAGCGCTGGATCGGTCTGCCCGCCTTTCAGAGGAACCAATGATGTGGATGACACGGCCTGAGTTCGGATATCGAGTTGGTCTAGAGCGACGGACGGTTTGCAGCGCAAACCGGTCTGGCAAACGGATCGGCGCTCTCGCCGGCGCCGTCATGGCGGCCGTCTTGGGTGCCGCCTGCGCCGCGACCCCGGCGGGCGCCTCGGACGCGAACCTGGCGCAAGCGCAGCAACAGGCCGCGCTGGGCGCGAAGTTGTTCGACGCTCACTGCTCCAACTGTCATGGCGACCGCGGACAGGGTCAAGCCGGCGGCCCGACCATCATCGGGGCGGGCGCGTTGCCCACGTACTCACGCAACGATCTGGGCGCGTCGCCGGTGACGACCGATCCCATCCAGCTCCAGATGCGCTCGCAGACGCAGCCGCCGGGCGGCGTTTCGAAGCGGATCCCCTTCCGCACCGCCGCTGATGTGTACCAGTTCATGAGCCAGCACATGCCGCTGCCACAGGAGCGCGCCGGGACGCTCGAGCCGAAGGAGTACTGGGCCATCCTCAACTTCATGTTGATCGCGCACGGCATCGACGTCCCCGAGGGCGGCGTGGACCCGGGCAACGCGAGCACGATCCAGCTCTGAAACGGAGCAAGGCGTTCACTGGAAGACCATCAGGGCCTTCGGCCCACCTCGAGTCAGTGAA
>Ga0079224_100014636_pt1 | contig 10966 bp, 11 predicted proteins | sample Stecom2015_FD_80414 | JGI IMG/M metagenome (GOLD analysis project Ga0079224, IMG submission 80414) | Agricultural soil microbial communities from Utah to study Nitrogen management - Steer compost 2015 | ecosystem: Environmental > Terrestrial > Soil > Agricultural land | place: USA: Utah...
ATTCCAGCAATAGGATTATTTCTTGTTGGCATTTGTTGAAATCCTCGACTTGGGAACATAAAATCATTATGAGGCCTCGTATGTTGTGGTTGTCTCTGTGCTGGGAATATCATAAATCCATCCCTCATTTCATAAATAATATCTAGTTCATTGTACGTATTGCCTCTAAAAGCGTGTAGGCTAACAAAACAGATAATATGAAATGATTGGTTATATTTCCCGGGTAACCGCAAGAAACAACATTATTTGTACGAAATTATGCGAATATTGGCGAAACAACAGTTTTATTGATTTTACAGAGAAAAAATCCTTTATTTCCCAAAGGTAAATGCTAAATTTGAGCCTTTATGAGATGGTGAGATTACTAATTTTGTATGAATCTCATTCTTAAGCGCAGGAACATGGGAAATGATACCGAGCAATCGATTACTCTCTTGTAAATCTTTTAAACAATCGATGGCTTGCTGCAATGATATCTCATCTAATGTTCCAAACCCTTCATCGATAAATAATGTATCAAGCTGTACTCCTCCTGCGTGGGCTTGTACAACATCTGCAAGACCAAGGGCTAAACTAAGTGCGGCTTTAAACCCCTCTCCGCCAGATAATGTCCTTACAGATCTAGTTATTCCGGTATGGTGATCCATGACCTCAAGGTCAAGTCCACTTTGTGCTCCACGTTTAGCGACTTCACCACTTCGAATTAAGTGATATCGATGATCTGTCATTCGGTCTAAACGAATATTAGCCTGTATCAATATTTCATCTAAGAATGAAGCAAGCACATACCGTTCAAAAGATAATCGTAGGGCATTGTTTCCACTTGATAAATCTGCTAAGCTGCCAACGATGTAGTAATCTTCTTCTAATTCTCTTATCTTATTCAAGACATCAACTAAATTAGATAAGGTTCCTTCATCCTGTTTGATTTTTGCATGTATAGAGAGTAAAGATTCCTGTGTTTTCTGTAGTTTACCCTTACATTTAGTAACTTCTTCCTCTATAATTTCTAAATTTATTCTTTCTGCATTAATCAGTTGCTCACTTAGTTGTTCTAATCGATAACGAATCCGTTTAATTGCAGTTTCGTATTCTTCAATTTCCTCTTCCATTTGCTTCTGTTCATCTAGCGGTAATTTTGCATTCTGGTATTCTTCGTGATTATCAAAACCATTTTCCTTCATTGCATTTATATATTTCTTATACTGTATTTCATAACTTTCTTTCATTTCTTTTTCAAAATCCTGTAGTTGCTCGAATACAGTTGTTTGTTTCTGTAACAATTCATTCGTCTTTTCGTAAGAAGTCTTTAACTTCTCCCACTCCTGAATCATTTGTTTATACTGATTTTCTTTATCTTCTACAATATGTCTAAAAGCTACTGGATCTGTTAAGTTCTCTGGTAATTGCTTCTCTATTTCATTCGTAATTGCTTCAGTTCTTGCTAACTCCTCTTTACGTTCTTGTATTCGTTTTGATATTAAATCAAACGTTTGTTTTAATTCTAAATTCTTGTTCTTGATGCTCTCTTTTTCTTGTTGTATGAGTTCAATTTCTTTTTGTTTTAGGATTATACCTTTCTGTTTTTCATTTAGACTTCGTATCTCATTATTTACATTCATCAAAATGGTTTGGACAGATTCAATCGTTATATTAGGGAAACTATCATTCAATTCGTCCTGTAGTTTATCTACAACAGTCCGTTGTGTTTGTCCATTTGTTTTATGATCTACAAATTCTAATTGAACAGACTCAAACTCAGCCTTTTTCTTTTGAATTAGGACCTTCAATTGCTCTATTTCCTCAAAATCTTTCTCAATCGTTTTTCCTGTAGCTTTTTGAGGGTGATGTATGGAACCACAAACTGGACATGGTTCCCCAGATATTAATTGACCAGCTAAGACACTAGCATACTGTTCGTTTTGGGCTAAAACTAATGCGTCATATTTTACCTCTAATTGCTTAATTTCATCTTGCTTTTCTTTATATAGTTGTTGAGCAATAGTATATTTCTTTCTAAGTTTGATAAGCTTACTATGCTCTAATTGGTAGTCCAACAATTTTTTCTTTAAATCTTCTTGTTTTCCTAAAGCATCTTTTGTTTCATAGAATGCTTTGGTTAGTATTCCCTCGTTAGCAAGTTGCTTCTCATATTCATCTATTTTAGTGTCGTTCTTCTTAAGGCCGATTTCAATACTTTGTAGTTCTTTATCGTCTTTCTCATTTTCTAGTTTCAGATTTTTTACTTTGTTTCTTAATTCCAGATATGCTGTTACCTGTTCAAGCTGCTTCTTAGCATTCTTTACTTCTTCCTTTAAGTTCTCTCGTTCTTGTTCTCTATTAGCAGCATCTTGATAGTTGCTTTTAACTATAGAAAAATCATATTGTATTTGGCGTAAGAGTTCTTCTTGCTTTCGTAATCGCTCTACTTGTATATTCCATTCGCTTTTTCTAGCATTACTCTGTTCTTCAAATGGTATTATTTGCTGAGCAATTTTTCCAAGTTGTAGTCTTTCTTTCTTTAGGACTATCGCTTCCTTTTTTTCTTCTAATTGTTCATTTTCCTTTTGTAATGATTCCTGTTCCTTAAACTTTTCCTCTATGATACTCGCCTTTTGTAGCTTTTTCTCCATCATAGCTACTTTTTCTAGTTGTTTTTCTTTGAGTTTTTGTTGTTCTAATTCTATTTTTTTTGTTTCAACTATCTCTAGCTTTAACTTTTCAAGTAGCTGTTCATTTGTATCACTTTCTTGAGGCTCGTTATGGTTCCATTCAACCTTTGTAAACCCATATTGGAAATCCGTATCTAATTTCTTTATCTCAGCTTCTAGTTGCTTAGACTGTACCTTTAGTTCATCTGTCATTTTTTCATAAAAATGTGTTCGAAAGATCTTTTGTAGAATTGCTTCCCGATCTTTGCTATTCTCTGAAATCAATTTTCTGAATTCACCTTGAGGAATTAGGACCATTTTACGAAATTGTTCATAATCAAAACCGAGTTTTTCCTCTATGGTTTCATTTACATCTTTTATTCTGGAAGAAACTAATTGTTTTTCGTTTTCTATAATCTCATACAGAACTGCTTTTGCTGGCTCTTCTGTATAACCCTCACCACGTTCTTTTTTCTTTAATTGCTTAGGGTTACGAACAATCTCATAGACATGATTATTTAAAGCAAAACGAAATTCTACTTCTGTTGGTTCTTCCACAGCTGCAAAGTGACTTCTTAAGGAATCCTGGTCACGATCAGAGACACTAGCTTTACCATATAGTGCATAGCAGATTGCATCAAAAATAGTTGTCTTTCCTGCACCAGTTGGTCCAGTGATTAGAAAAATAGATTCATCTCCCAACCTATCAAAATCAACTGTTTGCTTTTCTAAATACGGTCCAAAGGCAGTTAGACTAAGCTTAATCGCGCGCATACTATTCCCCTCTTTCCTTTGTTATAACACTTGTTATCGTCTTTTCTATATATTCCATCCGCTTATCATCAATTTCTTCCTCGGTAATTTCTTTATAAAAAGAAGCAAATAATTCCGTATGTGACTGTGTTTGCTTTTGACGGATTTGCTGTAGATCCAACAAGCTTTTTGTAGTGGTGAAACCTACACGTTCTAATCGTAAAATGTTTGGATATATCTTTCTGAGTTTATACATGGGATCCATTATTTGACCCTTATCTAGAAGTCGAATATGCAAATAATCTTCTTTTCCATCCAAAGGTTGCTCAATTAATTCCTGAAAATATCCTTCTACTACACGCATATCACGTTTAGGAACTAAAGGAATATAGTCTAATTTACAGTTTCCTTCCCCATCTAAGTCAATAATAGTCACAGATTTCTTATGATTTGCTTCTGAGAATGAATACTTTAAAATAGATCCACTATATCGGACAACGTCACGCTTTATTCGTTGGGCTTGATGTAGATGTCCTAAAGCTACATAAACAAACTCTTCAAAAAGATTTGCGTCAACATACGGTGTTCCACCTATCATGGAGAGACGTTCTTCTGATTCTGATTCCATGCCTCCTGCAACAAAAGCATGTCCAACAAAAATATGACGTTCGCTCATATTATTATTTTCTTTAATATAATTCGTTACAGCTGCCATTGCTGTTTGGTGGGAATTTATACTATTATCGTTAAAAAACTCTCTTGCTTCAGCTGGCTCAATATATGGGACTAGGTGAAAGTATACTGGACCATGTTTATCTTCTAATACAACGGGTTTCAGACTTCTATTCAATTTCGTTTCAATGTATAGTTGTTGAGATTTAAACAGCTCTGTTCCAAATTCTAATCGTTCTGGGCTGTCATGGTTTCCAGAAATTGCGAGTATTGGAATCTTGATGTCGTTTACAAGGGTAGTTAAGATTCGATTTAATAAATCCACGGCTTCCTTCGGTGGAATAGCTCTATCATACAAATCACCCGCAATTACCAGTACATCTGGTTTCTCTGTTCTGATAATTTCCAATAATTGAGTTAATATATAGTCCTGATCTTCCGTCATATGGACACTATTAACAATCTTTCCTAAGTGCCAATCTGCAGTATGCAATATTTTCATATTACTTCCCCCTTGTAAATAATTTATCATCGGTATTACATCATAGTATGGTCGCGATTATAACAAACCTTAATTACATAGTGTTTCTATATCATTTTATCATGATTGCATGAACTAAAGTATATCGGATTCTTGATAAACAAACAAATGTTCGTATATAATAATAATTGAGGTGATCAATGGTGCATGACAGAGGAACGATTAAATGGACATCATTAATGCTGCCAGAACATGTAGAGTTATTAAAGAGAATATGGAACGAGGACAAAAAAGTAGTAAAACCCAACCTAGATGAGCAAGAACTCGAGGTATTAAATAATCAAATTCTCCAAGCATTTCATCAAAAACAATGTATACAAATTGAATATTATTACGATAATCAGAGATTGGAAATACGGGGAATAATAAAAAAATTAGATTCTTTACATCAAATGATTGTCATAAAAGATATAACAGGTGATATTGTTTCTATTCCATTTAGAAATATTTTTCAAATTATTTAAAAGAGCAAGGGCCTACCGGTAACAGTAGACCCTTTTATTTTATTCTTTTTCTTTTATTAGGTATTCTTCCCATAACGAATCAAAGACAGATAAAGCACTAGTAAAGGGAATATTCCATTCTAAATACTCACTAAGTTCATGGTAGCTGCTAGAATGCTTAGGGAAATTATGATCTCCAAACATCCAATCGGCTAGTCTACTTTCATCATCTGCTTTTATTTTACCGCGATAGGTCATCATAAAATGATAAAACGAACGCATAAAGGACACCTCAAAATACAGATTTAGGATTCCATAAATTCTTTGTGTTTACTTTCTCTCTTCTTATATACAATTGCTGAAAGATGAACACTAACTTCATATAATAGAAAGAATGGAATTGAAACAATGATTGGCAAGAAAAAGTCTGGCGGTGTTACCATTGTAGATATGATTATTAGGATGAAATAAGCATACTTCCTAATTTTCCTCATAAAACTTGGTGACAAAATTCCAATACTGGTTAAAAACATAGAAATAACAGGTATTTCAAAAATAATCGCAAATGGCAACATAATTCGAAAGACAAACTTAAAATACTTTTCTACTGAAAACACTTCAATAAATGTTCCACTATTTAAAGACAATAGAAATGGTAATATTAAGTTAATAAAAACAATATATCCTGCAACTAGCCCTGCAACAAATAGTAGGAATATTGCAGGAATATAAGCAAGGGAGGCTCTTCTTTCCTTTGGTGTTAATCCAGGTTTGATAAAAGCCCACAATTGAAAAGCAAGTAAAGGAATAGTTGCTGCTAGTGCAACAATGCCCGCTATAGTGAAATAAACCCAGAATACTTCACCGACACCAATTATTGCTAACTTGAAGTCTATATGACTTCCAAAAAATTGATATATATCTTCCACAAAAATATAGCTTGCAATAAAACAAACAACGAAAAAAATAGCTGTAACAACAAGTCTATTTCTAAGTTCCGACAAATGGCCGGTAAAATTCATATCTTTCTCTTTATTTTTACGTGCCATAATTACACCCCAAGTGTCTCAAATAGTACATCTATTTTAAACAGAAAAGAAGATGCAAGGTTAAGAACCTTACACCTTTCCTTAATCATTTTTTATAGTTGTTTTAAGTTCGGTAGTTGATTTTTCTTGATTACTACTACCATCTGATACAATATCTTTTGCAGCATTACGAAATTCTCGTAGTGAACTACCAAAAGCTTTTCCAATCTCCGGAAGCTTAGAAGGACCAAACACCACTAAAGCAACAAGAAGAATTAAAATTAACCCACCAATACCAATGTTACCCATGATCGTTCACTCCAAAGGATTTATTTATTATTTTTACCTTGTACGATATCTTTTGTATCTTTAATCTCATCAGTCACATCATCTGTTAAATCCTTCGTAGAATTCTTGAATTCACGTAATGTTTGACCTGCAGCTTTACCAATTTCCGGAAGCTTTTTTGGACCAAAAATAACTAATGCGATAATCAGAATTAAAATTAACCCTGGAATACCAATAGGACCCATACTTACACCTCTTCTATCTAGTTAATGTCATTATAGAGCATAAAATAAACAATTGATATGTAACGAAGAAAACTATCACAAAAAGTTCAAAAAGAATAAAGATGATCTTGTAAGAACCATCTTTATTTTATCAGTTAACACTATATTATACAACCTTCAGGCGAATTATTTGATTCGGTCGTATTGGATAAAGTAGTAATCATAGGGATTTTTTTCGTCCTTGATTCCTTTTTCTCTGGACGTTTCCTTCCAATCATCTAGTGAAAACTCTGGAAAAAATACATCACCTTTAAATACCTCATCAATTAAGGTTACATACATCCGATCAGCATATGGTAGTATCTGACTAAACAGCCCTCCGCCACCAATCACAAATAACTCCTCTTCCGGATGCTCGTTATTCCAATCTAAAATAGTGTCTACATGATGAATTAAATCAACATCCAAAGGAAGCTCAACTTCCTGACGACTCAATACAACATTTCTTCTATTAGGGAGTGCTCTACCAATAGAATCGAAAGTCTTTCTCCCCATTATAATGGTATTGCCTGTTGTCTTTTCTTTAAAAAACTTTAAATCATTAGGTAAATGCCAAGGTAAATCATTATCAGCCCCAATGACTTGATTTCGGTCCATAGCAAAAAGCAATGATATCATATTATACCTCCTAAACAGCAATTGGAGCTTTAATTGTAGGGTGTGGATTATAATCCACAATTTCAAAATCACTTAACTCAAAGTCAAAGATTGATTTTTTATCTTTATTAAATTTAATCTTTGGAAGAGAGCGAATATCACGTTCCATTTGAATTTTTACTTGTTCCACATGGTTTGAATAAATATGTGCATCACCAAATGTATGAATAAATTCCCCAACTTCAAGACCAGTTTCATGGGCAATTAGGTGTGTTAATAATGCATAGCTAGCAATATTAAAAGGTACACCTAAAAACACATCTGCACTTCGCTGATATAACTGACAGGAAAGCTTTCCATCCGCGACATAGAATTGGAACAATGTATGACAAGGTGGTAACGCCATATTCGGAACGTCTTCAGGATTCCATGCAGATACAATATGTCTACGAGAGTTCGGATTATTACGAATGTCCTCTATAACACCTTTTAATTGATCGATTGTTTCGTGCTGGGATGTTTTCCATGATCTCCACTGTTTTCCGTAAACAAATCCCAAATCACCATATTTACTTGCAAACTCATCATTTTCTAATATGTTTTTCTTGAAAATCTCCATTTGGTCTTTATATAATTCTTTAAACTCAGGATCAACTTGAGAGCGATTACCGAAATCTGTCATATCAGGACCTGTATATTCGTCACTTTCAACCCATTTCTTAAATGCCCACTCATTCCATATATTATTATTATTCTCTAGCAGATACCGGATATTAGTATCCCCTTTTATAAACCATAGAAGTTCACTAGCTACTAAACGAAAGGGAACTCTTTTTGTTGTAAGTAGCGGAAATCCTTCTTGTAAATTAAAACGCATTTGATGGCCAAATACTGAATATGTACCGGTATTCGTTCGGTCTTCTCGTTTTGTGCCATTTGTTAGGATATGATTACATAAATCTAGGTATGCTTGTTCTCCTATTAGCATTAGGCTTCTCCCCCATTTTCTAGTAGTATTTTAATTGTATCATAATAATCTTGTAACATAATCGTAACTCATAAAATCATTATAAATGCAATAAAACTAGTTAACAAGAGGTTAAGTGAAAGGGGATTTTTGCGCATGTTAAATGGAACGGTAGAAAATATAGCAAAAAACACTCTTCTTTATAGTTTTGTATTAAGCCAGCCTTTTGCTGTCTATGCTGGTAGTTATCCTATTTTCGAAAATAAAACACTATTAGAAGCGGAGCAATTAGAATACGGTGACCATGGAGAGGCAGTACGAATTTTACAATATAAATTAAATGAACTAGATTATTATGAAGACAAAGTAGATGGAGAACTTGGTGTGTTGACTGAGCATGCTATTAAAAAGTTCCAGCGAGACCATAATATGACGATTACGGGTCAAGCAGATACAGAAACTATAGTAGCTCTGATTGAAGTGGATATCGATAGAAATATAAAAAGGTTAGAAAGCTTGTCAGATTCAGTTTATCCCGGTCTACAGAGTGAAGAGGTTAAAATTGTGCAAGAATCTCTACAGTACTTTGGCTATTATGAAGGTGAAATTGATGGAATGTATGGACCTTTAACCAAAAAAGCAGTGGAGATTGCGGAGGAAAAGCACGATATTGATTTCTTAGATCAAGCACCTAGGCAATCCCTTTCCACTATGTATAATGAAGAAAAAGAACAAGCAACATCTAGTGTCCCTAATAAGTCTACTTCAAATGTCAAAAACGTAAAAATAGATGCCAATTATTCTTCTATTATTCAGACTGCTTATGCACATGTAGGAACGCCATATGTTTGGGGTGGTTCTGCTCCTGGTGGTTTTGACTGTAGCGGATTTCTACAATATGTTTATAGTGCGAATGGCATTACAATTCCAAGAACGGTGAGTGATATTTGGAATTTCGGTTCTTCAGTGGATTCGCTATCGGTTGGAGATTTAGTATTCTATCAAACGTATAAACCAGGACCTTCCCACGCAGGAATTTATATAGGAAATGGGCAATTTATTCATGCTGGATTAGATGGGGTAGAAGTAAGCAATATGTCAGAAACTTATTGGCAATCTCGATACTTAGGTGCAAAGCGGATCAGTGGCAATTAAGATATCATCACAAAAGATGAAACAAGGAACTGAATTTATCAGTTCCTTGTTTTTTATTAATAGAGTTTCTCCCGTTAGAATATTATCTTCACTAACAAGTCGAATTCACCACGTTAATATTTAGTCTTACTCTAAATGTATATATTCTTGAATGATTCTAGATGAATCCACTTCAAGGAATTCACGATAAGTAAGTTTAGGATTACGCTCAGAGAAATTTCGAAATACATTATAGGAAAAGGCATATCCAGCCAGATATGGAATACCGTTCTTGGGATCTCCGAAGCAAAAGCGATTTTTAATCTTAGCGTCTACTGAATCCAGATGTGTTTTCATACTCTGCTTATACATATCTTCTACCTCTGATGTAAAGTCATCCTTCCACCACCGCTTATCTTCATACAAGGACAATGCAAATAACTCAGCTCCTCCCTCCATTTTAAACCACTCAGACAAAGAAAAATTATCTGCAGTTAGATTATATATAGGATTAATTGGTGTAGCATGATGCAATTCATGTGCAACCATATATCTAAGAAATACTTCATCGGGATTTGGCGGGACTGCAATCTGTATGGAGTTGGGACCATTAGTGAAACCGTTTGTCCAAATAGACCTATCGTGTTGTTTAAACCACGGATAAAAAAGGGCTGGGAAAACAGTAAAAGAAACTGAATCAAACGGTAGATGTTTATTAACTTCATCAAATGTTTCACGAATGATTTCATCAACTCTTTCGGTATTCCAATGGTAAGTAAGTATATCTTCTTGTGTCATTTTCGTGATTTTATGTAATTGAAATCGATGTACGATTTGCTCTAAGTCTGTCATCCATACCCTTCCAGTGATTAAAGTAGATAATTGTTCCGAGACGTAATCTGGGAAACGTTCACGATTTTGATAAATTTCAATTGGTGTAATTTGTTTTATAATTAACACGCTAACTCACCTCTCTTTTGTAAGGAATATTCTGTAAAAAAATAATAAAAAGAATCAAGCAATGCCTTATTCACTGCTTGATTCACAATAGATCTAGATCCATTCATCAAAAAACTGTTCTAAATATGTCTCAACAAAAAGATGTCGTTTTTCTGCCTCTTGTCTAGCTCCATCGGTATGTAATGTATCCTTAAGAGTTAGAATTTTATCATAGAAATGCTGAACAGAAGTACCTTCCCTCTTCTCATCGTGATAAATCAACTGTCCTTTTGCTCCACCATATGCAAATGTCCTAGCTATCCCTATTGCACCAATTGCATCAATTCGGTCTGCATCTTGTATAATCTTACCTTCAATCGTTGAAGGTATTTTTCCCTTACTAAAAGAAACATCTTTGATTGCTAAATGGATTTTTTCAATATTATTTTCAGATACTCTAATCTTCTTTAGAAAGTGATCCATTTCTACCAAAGCTTGCTTTGGGTTCAAAAACAATTTATGATCCCCAATATCATGAAGCCAAGCCCCCGCTTCACATATAAAATAATCTGCCCCTTCTTCCTTGGCTATTTTGCTAGAAAGTTTTGCTACACGTTTTAGATGGTAATAATCATGTCCACTTGAATCTGTTTCGAATAGTCTACGGCA